>Ga0209210_1002325_pt1 | contig 14034 bp, 32 predicted proteins | sample RifGroA1_FD_183991 | JGI IMG/M metagenome (GOLD analysis project Ga0209210, IMG submission 183991) | Contaminated groundwater microbial communities from Rifle, Colorado, USA - Rifle Groundwater A1 (SPAdes) (version 2) | ecosystem: Environmental > Aquatic > Deep subsurface > Groundwater >...
CCTGCCGTTAGGGCCGTGTACGGACGTGCTGCTGGGCTCTGAGAACGGGCTGCCGGGGAGTTGGGGCCGTGGGTTGCAGAGAGTAGGGGGCACCTCATGCTAGCGGCGGCGATTGTTTCTCTGTTCCACCGCTGTCGCCCAGCGACAATTGCCCAGTTCATAACCGCGCTCATTGTCGATGCGGTCAATGCTCTTGCCCTCTGGCCGCTCACCCATGTCCGCAAGGAAGTTCGCGAAGCCCTCGCTCCCTTGCCAGCGGTCGCATACCCTGATACCGCGTCCGCCGTAATACTTCCAACCGATGTATTTAGGGTTGGCGCAACGCTGAATCATCATCCGCCAGGAATTGCGGGTGGGAGTCTGGTTTTTCGCCCTCCACTCGCGCGCGTAAATGCGCCCAGATGCACGTTTGGCCTCTCTGTTGTGCGTCCGGTATTCGCGATCGTAGATAACCAGAGATTCCCGGTTGCGTTCCCGATAGACCCGTTTATAACAGGGCCGACACAAGCCATTGCCATGATGGGGAAGATGGCCGCAGGTGGTGGACTTGCTAGTATAAATTCGCATCGGGAAACCTCATTTCCGGGTGTCAGGCGGGCGGACGTTAGTGCGTCGCGCCCGCTCAATTTTACCATATTTGAGGCCAGTCGCGGCGGCGGGACGGCGTGTGAGTGATGTGTTGCAAAAGTCTCGTGCTGCCCATCCCTGACGAATGGCCGGCCATCCTTACAATCGCCGGCTTTACGCCCGACGATGGCAGGTGGCGACGGGAGGTTGGAGGCAGCCAAATCTACTGCTCCGATAACACCGGCGTCAGCTTGGCATTTTCACTGTCCCCGACTATCGGCTCCCATTCTCTCGGGGAACATCAAGTCAACGCGGCGGCCGCCGCAGTGCTGTTCAAGACGCTCATGACGCTGGCCGAACGAGTAGATGGCGAGATCATCCAATCATCTCTTGTTGGCGACTGCGCGACCGAGAACGGGACCAGCTCGCGCATACTGGCCCAGTATCCACGGACGCCGCTTCGGTTCGAGAACCTGTGCCTCGGCTTCAGGACGGTGCTTCTAAAAGGGGTAGGGCAGTGATCGCCGTCTTCCTCTGCGAATGCCGCATCCCGTGGCGTGACGAGGAAGGACGCTGCCGGACGTGCGGGAAGGCGCTGGTGTTGCCGGACGTGCTCGATAAACCGCCGAGGCGGGACACGGCGGGCGCCGCGAAGGAGTACAGCGGGGCGCATCGGAGTCGGAAGAGGATCAAGAGCAAAGGAGTAGGACAATGACGTATGACGAGATGGTGAATCAGCTAACAGATTGGCTTTTGCCGTACACAGACCGGCATGGTCACGCAGGCGCTTCGGTGCCTTCGAAGCTGCGCTTCGAGCGTAGGGGGGATGAGGAGGCGGGGCGGGTTGTGCTTGCCACGACAGGGCACGGCTACTCAATCAGCTTCGCGGAAGGCCGGTATCTCGGCTGCACAGCGGGATCGCGTATCGCTCGGCCCGGCGAGAATTGGCTTCGTGGGAACGACTTGCCAGACGGGCCATTCTCACGAGAGACCTTTGACAAGATCATCATGGCAATCGTGGGCTACGAACTCGTGATCCTCGAGCCGGTCCACGTCCCTGTGGCTGTGGGGATCAGCGATTCGGAAGGGCCTTCGCTGTGACACGACTACTAACGCCCCAGGTCCGGGCCGCGATTATCGCCCTGGCAGTCGCGATCATGGGGGCGCTGGTGGAAGCGCTGACGGGTGCGCTCGCGGCGGCTGGCGGGGCTGTACCGACGCCGTAGGGGGCGAGTGGGGCTATCAGAAGTAATGAGACATGCTCACCTTGTGCTGAAACTCGTCAAGAATTACTTCGGCAGCTACGCGAGCAGGAACATTGCTGATGTAGTCTAATCCGAAGGTGCAACCCATTTGCACGTCTTTGTTTAATAGGCGAAAGTACACACCATCACAAGCCTCATCTGGAAAGGAGCGTTCCAGGAGTCTCACTTGATGGTGTATAAGCATTTGCTCGAACTGGTAGCACCAGCGGTCTAAATCGTCTTTCACCATCGTCCCCTTCTGTGACCCCCCCTTCCGGCCTAGCGAGCAGGGCGATCAGCCCTTGAGTCGCCCTAGGGTGCCTTGAGCCGCAGCAGGAGGGCGCGGGCTTCGTCCCTGGCCGGCGTAGGCCAGCCATCGCTTCGCTGGTCTCGGTCCACTTCCTCTAGCAGCGCCTCCAGGGCAGTGACGAGCTCGGGGGTACGCTCTCGCAGGAAGTCCCGGCATTCTCGGTCAGGGTGTGTCCACTCGATCTCCTCTGGAAAGCCCTCAACCCTTCCGTCGAGCCGAAAGCCGCAGACGTTGCAGATGATCGCCGTCTTCGTCGCCATGCTCATCTCCTCTCAGTCATGTCGGTGTGGGGGTCAGGGGCTTGAATATCCAGACTCCCTTACGTTGGTAATCTCGCCGGGTGCTGGTTCCCCAGTCACTAGCACGGCGGGCGAGACGGTTCTGCAAATCCTCTATGAAGACCCCATCTTCAAGAGGTACGAATAACGCTTCGCCAGGCTTCAGCGATGCGCAGGCTTTGGTTAGTGGCGTTTTAGGCCCTTTGCGTCCATCCGGCGGAAGGTCTGTAAAGTCGGCAGACTCGAATCTCAGTGCCACCTTCACCCCTTCTCTCTGATTGCCCGCACCTGCCGAAATTAGGCGCCGGGGGCTATTGCATTTCCCTGTTCGTCATGTTACCGTACCCCTGACATGAATGCAACCGTACCTGAAGTGGCTTGTCCAAAGTGCCGCGAGACATGGGTCCTCAGAACAGCGTATCCTGCTCGATGCCCCCGCTGCGGCCTCCGTTGGCCGTTCGGGCGAAAGCCGCAAGTTAACCATAACGAAGAGCGAAAGGGGGTTACGGTAAGTCCCTCGTCATAGCCTGAATCTGGGGGTTGAGCGGCAACTTCGTGTTGCAAACATTATTGTCCCCTGGCTCCCCTCGTTTTCCCATTGTTATGGCGAGTCGGCTGCCGTGAATAGACTTGAACGTCTACGCCGACCGCTTCTGGTCAAAGGTCAACAAGGCCGGCCCCCTCAAGGAACCCAAACTCGGCCCATGCTGGGAGTGGACTAGCTGGCGTAACGACATTGGCTACCCGCGGTTCTGGTACAACGGCAGCCCCGGCTACGCCCACCGTTTTGCGTGGGAAATCACCTTCGGGCCGATCCCCGAAGGCTTGACGATCAATCACCTCTGCTATTTCAAGCCCTGCGTCAACCCGTTCCATTTCGAGCTGGTCACTCGCGCCGGGAACCTTGAGCACTACCACGCCCGCCGGCGCCGCCTTGCGAACCGGCGCAAGAAGGCGGTCGCCTGATGCCACGCATCGTTTATATCGACAAGAAGTTCAACGCCGATACGCTGACCGTAATCGACCGCGCCAACGTGATCATTGAGGACTACCAGGCACAGGGCTTTGATCTGACCGTGCGACAACTTCATTACCAGTTTGTCGCACGGGGTCTAGCTCCTAATCTCACCTCGGAATACAAGCGCTTGGGCTCGATCATCAATGATGCCCGTCTTGCCGGGTTGGTCGATTGGAGCGCCATACACGACGGGACACGCTGGCTACGCTCGTTGGCCCATTGGCAGAATCCGCGCCACGCCCTAAATGAACTCACAGAGCAATACCGCCGAGATACCTGGGCGGGGCAACCCTACCGACCCGAAGTCTGGATTGAGAAAGACGCGCTGGTCGGAGTCATTGAGGATGTCTGCAATGAATTGGAAATCCCCTACTTCTCATGTCGGGGTTACGACTCTCAGTCGGCCATGTGGTTGGCAGCTCAGCGCCTGGAAGGTTTTGCTGATCTAGGCCAAGAACCGATCATCTTTCACCTGGGCGACCATGACCCCAGCGGCCTTGACATGAGCCGCGACATACAGGCTCGCCTCGATCTGTTCATGGGCGGCGTCGAGTTCAAGCGATTGGCCTTGAATATGGACCAAGTGCGGTTATACGCACCGCCACCGAATTTCGCAAAACTCACAGATTCTCGGGCGGCTGCTTACATTCGAATCCACGGTAACGAGTCATGGGAACTAGATGCACTTGAGCCTACTGTCATGGCCGGCCTAATCCGAGACGCCGTTGAGGGTATTCGCAACAACCGGCTCTGGGAAGCCGACAAAGCCACCATCGACCGCGAAAAAGCAACGCTCGCTAAAGCTGCCCTCCGGTGGGTGGAAGTTGAGACGTTTCTGAATAACGGCCGCGAAGGGACAGCCTGATGCCCTTCACCTGGGACGGTAACCCTAAGCAACCGCTTAGTCAGCGATTCGTGACAGTCGAACGAGCCATTCTCCCGCCGAGAAACGGGGGGAGAAATGAAAGACGACCTGGCCCAGAGAATGGCGGACGAAGTAGGGCTCGACATGACGGCGTGTCCGTACAAGAGCCCGTTTTGGCGATGGATGTGGGTCAAGGGCGAGTTAGAGGAATGGCAGCGGATCGCGAAGCCAATGAGCGGGGACGTGATCTGTCCTGCGTGTCACGCATCCTTTCGGATGAGCCTGACGATGGAAGCAGCCGGGTAGCGCAAGGGGCGCGCTCGTGATGGCCCGCTTCCTGGCGATGGTGCGGGCGGGCTTGCCGTGTCCGCGCTGTGGCGGGCAAATCCTGCCCCTGCACCCGGCGATCCCGGCCAAGTTCTGCCTTCAATGCGGCTGCTCGGGCCGAGTGCCGCGGCTGGCGCCGAAAGACGACGATCTCGAAGGGATTACCGAATCTCTCTGGACGCTGACCCTGACCCAACTCCTGGAGGAACAGGTCGCTTGGCGGAAGTGGCGCGGCTGCGAAAGCAAGGTTTCGTTCACCACCTTCGAGGAAGCCGCGGACATCGCGCGAAAGACCGATAGCTCGCTGTACGGTCCGAGCCTGCGCCCCTACGTCTGCGACTTCGGTGAGCACTGGCACAACGGCCACAGCCTGGCGGTGGCGTCGTGACCGGCCCCCTCATGGACGCCGTGATGACGTATCTGGAGGGCGCACCAGGAGCGACCTGCTCGCAGATTGCCGCCGCACTCCAGCATGACCCGACACATATTCGAGGATCGCTTAATCGCCTCTACGCACGCAAACGTGTAGGGCGCCAGCCGGGTTTCTTTGAGGAAAGACAGTGGCGCTATTTCAGCGCCCAGACCACAGCCCGTCCGCCGACGGCGTCTCCCGTCATCGGCGCATCTGTACGAACCCGCACGGGCGAATAGCACGACGCCCTCGGCGCTTCGAGGCAGACCGAGGGCGTCGTAAAGGAGCAAGGCAAGCATGGAACAGACACAGCAAGAGGTCAAGCACACGGACACCTGCCGTGAATGCGGCAAGGAACTTGAAAGCCAGGTCGTCGGTTCCTACAACGACCTGTATGGCGGTTATCGAGTTGATTTAATGAAGCTCGGCGCCGAGATCGAACGCAGCATCACCGCACTCGCTGATAATCGTCTGCGCTATCCCACCATCTACGCTGGCGCGGCTATCTCGGTTCAGGATGTCGTTGCCGATGCAATAGCGGGTTGGCTTGGACACGACATGGAAGCACTCCACGCCGCCGCGAGTCACCGCCTGGCCGAGGCGCAGCCGTGAGCGCCCGCCCGAAGTGCCCCGAGTGCGGGCTGGTCATGGTGGCCGGCGGGGTCTCGGCGCCGCCGCACTGTAACCACTGCAAGAAGCACCACGTCGCGAGCTACCTCTGCCCTCGTCAACTCTCGCAGACGCGGTGCGCCTGGTGCGGCGTGCGGATCGGGTTCACGACTTCGCGCCGGGTGGATAAGGACGGCGAGATCAGAGTCTACCACCAGGCTACGAGCGCCGGCGGGCGGCAATGCTTCTCGGAACTGGTCGAGGATCGCCTCATTACAGAGACACACGAACCGAGCCTTCGCGGTGGACTGCTGAGGCAAGGCCGATGACCACCGAACCCCGCATGGGGCTGTGCCCCCACCAGCGGGTCCGTGCCCTCTGCCCGACGTGCGCGCCGCGGTGGATGCGCCGATACCGCGACGACTTCGACCGCATCGAGATCGAGTACGAGCGCATCGAAGACCAGATGGCGCCGCGCATCGAGCCGGGTGTGCAATTGTCGCGAGGATTCGACCCGCTGTTCGACGTGGACGGCGAGCACGCGCCCTCGATGCAGGTGCGACGGTACGAGCAAGAGCACATGGAGGATTGGCGATGACAACGCCAAATGCCAGCGAATTTACCCTACACCGTTGGTTTGTTGGTGGAGGTCTTTTCCCGGTCTATCGCGTTACGTGGGAGAACGCTTGGGCTGAAGAGGATGACGACGGGGAGTTTGACAACGAAGAACAGGAGCGCGATTTCCCCGATCTGGACGCGGCCCTTGCTTTCGGCAAACTCCTAATCGAAACAGAGGTCGAAGAACCAGATGAGGTGCCCTTGTGATCGCCCCAGAGGTCATCGGGCTGATTGCCCTAGCGCTGGTCGTCGGTTGCGCCGCGGTGCTGTGGTGGGCGTGATGACCGACCGCCTGCGCCTTGTGCCGGTAGAGGGCTGCGACGACGACCTGTATGAAGTGGTGGTGCCGTTTCCGTTTACCTGGCGGTTGCGGGCGGCTTCGTATCAGGAGGCTATCGAGAAGGCGAAGCTCGGACCGCCTGAAGTCGAGTACAGCATCGGTTTTCCCCTGCCTGACTCGATCACGGCCAAACGAGTGACACCAGTAGAGGAGGTGTGACATTAAAGCCAATGTGTTCGCGCAGCATCCAGCAGGATTTCGCATCCATGTTGAGTTAGACGACTCCCGGATCTCGCCCGAGATGGGATCGCCCGAGGTGATCCAGACCCTTCTAAAGAATCTTGGCATCCTGACTCACTGGTTTGCCGAAGGAGGCTACACAGGCGAATACGCGGCCCAGGCACCTAACGGTAGCTCAGCGGCCCCTAGCGAAGGCACAGCACAAGTTGTAGGGCCGCCCTGCGGACAGTGTGGCGGGCCAACTGAGTTTAAGACGGGCAAGAGCAAGACGGGGGGGATATGGAAAGCATGGGCCTGTCTCAAAACAAAGGACGCGCCCAAGAACGCGAAGCATCCATTCATGTGGATTGACGATTAGGCTGCACGTCACCGAAGGAGGAGAAACCCATGGTAGAGAAGACCGAGATTGACACCGCAAATCACCAAATGGTTGGAGTTCGTGGCGAGAAGATCGTAATTCTCAGGCCACCAGTAGAGATGTCCCGTGAAGAGGCTCTTGTTTTCGCGGCGCACATCGTCGCCATTGCTGAAGGCTTCGGCGCGGCCTACAGCTTCAAGGAGGCATATAAGGCCGTCTGTACCGCGTAGGCATCACTGCTGGGCTTCTTCTCTCCGGTGAAACAAGAAAGGAATACCCAAATGACAACAGAGCCACAGATTCAGTTGGGACAAAAGGTGCGGGATACGATCACGGGCCTCGAAGGCATCGCCATCGGGATCACTGAATGGATGTTCGGCTGTCGACGGATCATCATTCAGCCTCAAGAACTCAAGGATGGTAAGCCCGTTGAGGCTTACACAGCAGATGAACCGGCGTGTGTACTCCTCGCCGAGCGGCAAGCGCCGCCAGCGCCAACGCCTCGACGCGCAGGGCCGCGCGAGGACGCTGTTCGGGCTGACGGCAATAGCCGGCGCTGACATTAGGTTGATCGTCCGGTGCAGGGCTTTCGCCTCCCTGCGTACCTGTACCGGCGGCGCCGCCTGCTTCTCGCGGTGTTCACGGCGCAAGGAGTGGGCGGCGGTGGGGGCGGATTCGGGAAGGAGCCCACCGTCGGGTTTGACGGCCCGTAATTCTCCTTCCCGGTCCCTCGGACAACTACACGAAAGGACTCGCAATATGCCAACTCTGAAGCAGGGAACGATCACAACTACCGTCGTAATCACGGCGATGCAATGTCCGACCTGTGGGGTGCATTACGGCCTGGATGAGGACTTTCGTCAGAGAGCCCTGGAAGACAACAAACGCAGCTGGTACTGCACGAACGGTCATCCGTGGATATTCGCCGAATCCGAGGCCGACCGCGAACGGAAGGCCCGTGAGGAAGCTGAACGACGACTCGAAGCCGAACGCGGCTGGTCGCAGCAGTTGTCCGATAGACTCGCCACTTCCGAACGCACCCTCTCCGCAACCAAAGGCCAACTCACAAAGCTGCGCAACCGCGCCAAGAATGGCGTCTGCGCCTTTTGCCATCGTCACTTTGAGAATGTGGAACGGCACATGAAGTCGAAACACGCTGCGGAGACGGTGGACCCGCCTGCCATGAAGTGCGACTAGAAAGGAAACTGCAATGATGAACGGTAAAGCCTATCCCGTCCCCTCATTCCTGAGCGACTTCGAACATGCTGATGACTTGGAGCGAATCGCCAACCGGCTGATCGATGCCAAGAAAGTCACGCTCGACTGGACCGTGGACTACTTCTGGAAACGGAAGGGCGGTCAGCGGTCCGGTAAGGGCATCCAGGGCAAGTGCCAGAAGCCGAGCGGGCTCCTGAAACACTACAGCGAACGCGACTTCATCATCTGGCTCGCCGCGGATTACTGCCGCGATTCCGAGTACACAGCGGACCAGATCGAAGCTCTGCTCTTTCACGAGCTTCAGCACATCGGCACCGACGAGGACGAAGAAACCGGCGGGACGAAGCCGGTGTTGGTGGCTCATGACTTCGAAGGCTTTATCGAAGAGGTGCGGCAGTACGGTGCTTGGGATGTAGACGCGAAGGCTATCGCCGCGGCGTTCCAGGCGCCATTGCTCTAGCGAAAGGACACCCGAATGACGCCGGCTCCCGCCGCTGGCACCTCATGGAACTCGACGCTCAGGCGCACCGCCTGGGGCGCCAAGAAGCGCACTACCCGCCAGACAGAGAAGGCGTACAGCGTCACAGTCGAAGAGCTTTTCGGCCTGCACCGTCTCGATTACTGGCACTGTACGGTCGCTCAAGCTTCGCAGCCCGGTTGGCCCGACTACGTGATTTTCGGCACCGGCTGGCTGGCCTTCATGGAGCTCAAGGCGCGCAACCCGATCACGAAACGGGCGGGCAGGGTAGATGACTTCCAGAGACGCTACAGGGACTCGATAGAGGCCGCTGGGGGCGAGTGGCGGACCTTCCTGCTCATGGACGACTGGGACGCCCTGTGCGACTGGCTGACCGCCAAGACGGGCATTGAGGCGCGGAGTGTGACGCGATGACCGAGTATCCGTTGCCCTGGCGATGGGAGGAGGCGTGGACTGGTACGCGCATTGTCGCGGCCAACAACCGGCCTGTCGTAATGATCACGAAGGGTAAGGCGGGCGGGCGGATCGACGAAGAACGCATCCTGGCGGAGCAGATTGTGGCCGCTGTCAATGCGACGGTGAAGGCGACATGAACTGTCCTGGCCGGTGGCGTGACGAAATGGCCGGTGAATCCTGGAACGTGGCTTGTCAGCGCATCCGCTGGCATTCCGGCCTGTGCTGGCACTTCAAGGACCGCCGGCTCTTCGTCTGGTGGTGGCCAACATGACCGCTAGGGAGATTAGACGTGCAAAAGACTGACATAGAGTGGTGCGATTACTCTTCGAACCCTATCCGTGCCGAAAACCCGGCAACCGGGCATCGCGGCCACTACTGCGAGAAGGTTTCGCCGGGCTGTCACTGCTGTTACGCCTCGACGCAGAACGAGGCGGGCCACTATCCGATGTCCAGCACGGGCGTTGCCTACCCGGCGTACCCGCTCGGCACGAAGCTGCCGAGGCCCGCAGCCCGCGGACGGCTTGAGCACTACCTGAACACGAACGAGCTTCGGACGTGGCTGAACCCCAACCTCAAGGGCAAGACCATCTTCCCGTGCGACATGACGGACATCGCTGGCGCATGGGTGTCGGACGAATGGCTAGACATCATCTTCGCGTACATGGCGCTTTCGCCCGCGACCTTCCTGGTGCTGACGAAGCGCCCGGAGCGGATGCGGGAGTACCTGACGCGCCCGTACAGCGAGGACATGGTCTACCAGACGGCGTGGGAGATGCGCCCCGGAGGCGTCGGGGCGCGCAGCAACCCGCGGACGCATCCTTACGATTGGCAGTGGCCCCTGCGCAACGTCATCCTCATGGTCTCGGTGGAAAACCAGCGGTGGGCTGACATACGCATCCCGCAGCTGCTCGCCACGCCGGCCGCCGCCTACGGCCTCTCCTGCGAGCCGCTGCTCGGGCCGCTGAACCTTGGCTTTTGCCCGCACATCTCATTGACGGGCACCGGGCGGCTTGCGCCGGCGCCAAACCGTGGCGTGTGGGAATGCGACGACTGCGGTGCGTTCATAGAGGACGATGCGCCGATGCGGCACACCGGGCAGCCACGGCGCTTGATGACACAGGGCCCGCGGCCTGCCGTCTCGTGGGTCATCGCCGGCGGCGAGAGCGCCGGCCCGGCGAAGCGGGCGCTGGTCGAGCGATGGCAGGAGGGCATCGGCCCCGACGCTGGATGGGAGTGGGTGCCAAAGGCCCAGAGCTTGCTGTGGATTCAGAACATCCGCGACCAGTGTGTCGCCGCCGGGGTGCCGTTCTTCTTCAAGCAGTGGCCGATTCCCCCACATAAGCCGGGTGGCCCAGCACTTGTCGATGGGCGGGAGTGGCGTCAATTTCCAGGTGATGCACGCGGCGATTCCGCGGACGATTCAGGCGCGTCACAGCGGCCCAAAGGCGCTGGCGCTCAGCCATCTCTTGGAGGCTTCTAGGATGACCGCCCTTAGTTGCCTTAATTCGCTCAGCCAGTTCGATACAAAGCCGGGCCTGTTCGCCCTTCATTCGCAAGTGGGGCAACAGTGCTTGGAGGATCGGAATAACGCTCTGGTTTGTCACGCTCCAAATGTGCCAGGGCAAATGCGCCGGATTCTTTGGAGTATGGTGGCCCCGATAGCCCCCGAACGTTTGATGAAGAAGATCAGCGATTCGGGTATCGACCTGAGAAAGCCCGAGCTTGACCCCGTAATACGTGTTTATAGAACCGTCCGCTCTACCTGGCTTCGGTGTACTCCGATAGATGGTGATGTAGCCATCGGAATCAATGGCACCGGCAAGGTAGGCGTATGTAGTTTCCATAGCTTCTATTTTACCACAAACAAGAAGCAATGGGGCGGCCCGAGGCCGAAGTCCGGCGGCAGGCTCCTCGACGGGCGCACGTGGGATCAGTTTCCCGAGGCCCCGGCATGACCCGCTGTCCTTACTGTAGGCGCGGGCCACGGCACATGATCGCGCGGCGCGGCGTCGAAGGTGGCCTCCCGACGCCCCTGGGACGCAGGCTGTATCGGCAGGGCTTACGGCGGAAGGCCCCGGCATGATGCGCTGGCCATCAAGGCACGAAAGGACAACGTAATGGACGCCAAAGACGCGAGGATTATCGAGGCCGTGGCGAGAGCTTGGAGCAAGCGAGGCTACGGGATTCCCTACTACGAGATCGCGCCGCTCGCGGGACTTGAATCTAGGAGTGCGGTCCATCGCCGTGTAACCGGCAAAGGGTATAGCAGCGACCGTACTGGTGGGGGTCTGATCGAGCACGGATGGCTGGTTGCCGCCGAAGGCTGTCGGGGCCGCACCCTGCGCCCGGGCCCGCGTTTTGCCGGCATCGACCACGGTTGGCCGCTGGAAGTGATCGATTGAACGTCCCGCTACGCGCCATCCCTTGTCGGCAGTGCGGTTCTGAGTTCCTTCTAGGAATAGACGGCCCCTTATGCGAGCGGGGCACGAATTGCGAGCTGTTCGCGTTCGTGGTCTCTGTACTCGATCAACCCCTTAACGAACGCTCCCCCCTTTGGGGCAATTCTGAGGAACCTAGGCCGGCATCCCCGCCGCCGGCGCCGAGGCCACAGGCTAAAGCCAACCCGAAGAAGGGAGGTAAGGTGCGCGGTCTTGCTCTTTGACGCGAGAGCCGCGCCCTTCCCTGCGGGCCGAAGCAGGGCGGTACATCGTGGAATGGGATCATCTGGTCGCAGAGTTCACCCACATTCGACAACTCGAAGGTGGGCAATACGGCGGGCTCAATGCCGAGGTCCGCTGGAGCACGACGCTGCCCGGTGTCGCTCCTCATCTCCATGAAGCCCGCATGAACCTATCGTCTAGTAGCGCCCGTGAGTCGCTGGCGCGAATGCTGACCCGGCGAGTCGAGTCGGAGACGATAGCGGACTTCGTGGAATACGCCTGCGTGCTGGTGATTCGCCGGCACCGCGAAGGCCGGCCCCTTGTCAATCTCGCAGACATCACGCCCGTAGAGCCGCGATACGCCATCGGCCAACTGTTTCCTCTGGGCAAACGCTGCCAGATTTACGCGCCTGCCGAGAACCTGAAGACGACGCTGGTCCTGGCCTTCCTTATGGATGTTGCCCTAGCAGTGCCGTCGCTTGGTTTCGACGTTGAGCCCGGCGTCGCGGGCCTTCTTGATTGGGAGACGGACGAAGATGATGCGACCAGCATCTGGCATCGTCTCGCGCTTGGCCGCGACCTCGACACCGTGCCCGACCTGTTCTACCAGCGCTGCCACCGGCCCATCTGGGAAGAAGCCGAAGCGCTGGCGCCGCAACTCAAGGCCGCGAACGTCAACATCGTGGCACTCGACTCCGTGTTCTGGATCTCAGGTGGCAACCCAAACGATCAAGAGAAGGTCGGCTTGGCCTTCCAGGGCATCGACGCATTGGGGCCGCTGACCAGCATCCTGATCAACCACACCGGGGCCGACCAGGCCGACAAAACGCGCCGCCGGCATTACGGTCTTGAGCATTGGCGCAACGCCTGCCGGGCGAGCTGGGAGGTACGCAAGGCCGACGTACCGGGCTCGGACTGGACCGGGCTCGGCCTCTACCGCGACAAACTCAACATGCGCCGCGCCGAAGGACCGTTCGGCTTTCGCATCCGCTTCGAAGGGGACGCAGGCCCGATCTACGTCGAGCGCTCTGACAGCGCCATCGATGAGACGCCAGAGTTGGAGGAATCGAGGCCCGCGACTCAACGGGTACGGACTTACTTGATCCACCACGCATGGACACGCCCGAAGGAGTTGGCCGAGGCGTTGGCACTGGACACGGGTGCTGTACACCTCGCGATTCATCGGCTTGGAAGCCAGGTAATCAAGCAGGGCATAGGAAAGGACGTGGCTTACGCCATCGCTACGAAGCAGGAGGAAGCATGACTTTCACGCTTTCATATGAAAGTTTCAGCCGAAAGCGAAGCGAATGCAGGCTTCTCTTTCGGTACTTCAACAGATTCAAAGATCAATGGCTTTCAACTTTCATTTCCTTATAGGGGCGAAAGTTGAAAGCCATCGGAGGCGATGACATGAGCGAACGCGAGCGATTAGAAGCCGAACGGCTCTTCAGTATTTTGGACGACATCGATACGGCTGACGATCTAGCGCGAAACGATGACCGGGCTTACCGCCTGATCGTCGGCAAATTGCAGGCCAAGCGCTGGAAGGGGCCGATTAGGACAGACGGCTACTCCTTGACTTGGTTGCCCGAAACTAGCACTGCGAGGCCCGCATAGAGTTTCGAGGCCGGTGGCGCGCAGTCCCCGCGATCGTGCTGCTGGTCCTCGTTGGAATATCAGGAGGTGACGGACACGAAAACAGTCAAATATCGTTGTTCAACTTGCAAGCGGGCTCTCGACCCGAAGGACTTTGCGACGTACCCACTCACGCCGGCCCAGGTCGCCGAGTGGTGGACGCTCTGTTGCCGTGCCAGGGCGGAAGTAGCGGCGTAGATGCCGTGGCTCCCGCTGGCTCTAGGGATGTTTCTCGGCGCGCTGGTGTTCTTCTTGGTGCCACGGCTCGATTGGTGGCTGCACGACTTCAGGATCAGGCGCGAGTTGCGCCGCAGGATGAGGGGGTAACAGGTGGACGAATACGAGAGACTGGTACGCCTTTCGGTTCGGCTGAAAGACCAAATGGCGAAGATGACTGGGTTGTTGGTACACGACCCGCTCCGGGAGGCCAAAAACAAGGTGGAGATCCAAATCTCGGAGCT
>Ga0209210_1002326_pt1 | contig 14024 bp, 34 predicted proteins | sample RifGroA1_FD_183991 | JGI IMG/M metagenome (GOLD analysis project Ga0209210, IMG submission 183991) | Contaminated groundwater microbial communities from Rifle, Colorado, USA - Rifle Groundwater A1 (SPAdes) (version 2) | ecosystem: Environmental > Aquatic > Deep subsurface > Groundwater >...
AGTATGTTGACGATGACATTCCTTATCTATTCTTGGATGACGAGAATTTAATTAAAACAAATTACAAAAGAAAGCATTCAGATGGATAATAATATTCAATGGATAGCAACTTTAATATATTTAGGAATTCCAATAAGCGATATTCGAGATGCATTAGTTGAAAGAAAAATAGAAGAGCATAATATTTATTTATTAATTAAAGCCGGACAGTTACTCTATCAAGCCAGAATAGATCTATATGGAGTAATATTGTAATGCTATTATCTCAGATAATCTGAGAAGATAATATTGATCAATTGGGGCGAGGATCCCATCGATCAACAAAGCGCGGCATAATTGCTACATGGTAGGGAGCGGTTTTATTCTTGACCCGGTTTAAACGGGATAGACCAATTTAAGGTATTTGATATGTCGTCTAAAGAAAAAGATTATGAAATCATCCAACGCGCTCTTAAGGGTCTTATTGCAAAAGGTCTTGCAAAGGAAGAGATTATCAATGGACAAACTCATTATAGTCTAACTGAAGCTGGTATGATTTATTCTAAATTTGGATTTGAGATCGCAAAGCAAAGCGTTTCAGATCCTAAGACTCGCTCTTAAAAGATTTTGGTTCAATTTATATTTAAGGACGCTTAATGTATGGATTGGAGTTAATGATATCTTAACGTCCTGCCTGACAGGAACCAAGACGATATCCAACTTCATCGTAAATATGTTGGCAGTTTGATTAGAATTTACTGTGAAACTCTATCTCGTTGGTTGTCTATAATACTTTACGAATTTAAAGAAATGGTCTTAGCTCGATCCAATATAGAGCGAATATAACTATAAGGGTAAGTATAGTGCTATACGAATCTTAATACATGAGTAGCGCGGCTTTGTAAGCCATAGAAACAACCTCTGTTTGGTTCCGTTTATCAAGGCTGATAATTCCCCTCCTTATAAAGAGGCTGAATTTAAAATGGAACAGCTAATGGTCCCGTAGTTTAATGGTTAGAATTTCAGACTTTCAATCTGAATGTGGCGAGTTCGATTCTCCCTGGGATCACCAAAGGATATCATATCTATTGAAAGGTAAAACAAAATGAAAAATATTCGCCGCAACGTATTTGAAACTAATTCTTCCAGTACTCATTCAATTTCTATTTCTGAATCTAGTGATGGAATTCTCGATTCTCTTCCTGTAGATGAAGACGGAACTCTTCATATTGATGGCGGGGAGTTTGGCTGGGAAGAGGAGACTTATCACTCGGCTAGAAGTAAGGCGTCATATTGTGCAATTGATACGATTAATGATCCTAAGAGCCGAGAAATGCTTGAGAAGGTATTGAAGGATCATACTGGCGCGAAGAGTATTGTGTATCATATTTCGGATGACTGGAATGATCCTAATTATTCTTATATCGACCATCAGTCGGCTGGAACTTCTTTTGAAGCTTTTGCTAGCGAACATCTCTTGAAAATGTTTATTTTCAATCGCCAATCCTCACTTACTACTGACAACGACAATCACTGATGAATCTACTTCATAGTTATGTCAATGGTAATACCACCGTTGAATTGTTTGATGATGGAACAAAAATTAGAACCTATTCAGGCAAACCAGAAGTGGTTCATCCAGAATCTATTGATGTAAAGATCACTGATTATTGTGATGCTGGTTGCCATTACTGTCATGAACAGTCAACCAGGGCTGGTAAACATTCAGACCTTAATGCACTATTGCAACAGCTTTCGTTGCTTCCTGCTGGAGTTGAGATTGCTATTGGTGGTGGTAATCCATTGTCTCATCCTGGTTTGTTGGATTTTCTTTTCGAGATTAAATCTCGTGGCATTGTTGCAAACATTACCGTTAATGAGAAACATCTTCGCCCATATCAAGATTTGATTATTAAGCTTGCAACTGAAAAGTTGGTGAATGGCATTGGCATTTCATATGCTTCAAAGACTCGATTGAAGTATGTTGAGCCTATCATGCAGGTTAGTGATAATGTTGTATTCCATATGATTATGGGAATTAATGATCTCAACCAGATTGAGGAACTTAGCTCCTTCTGTAAAAAGAATAATAAGTCTTGTAAGATATTGGTGCTTGGATATAAGCAGTATGGGTTTGGTTTGAATTATTATTTGAAGAATAAGTCAATTGAAGATAATAAATATCAATGGTTTATTGGGCTGGCTAAGTTTTTTAAGCAGGAAAATATGACATTATCATTTGATAATCTTGCAATTGAACAGCTTAAACTTAAGCGATTCTTTACTGATGAGGCTTGGGATAAGTTCTTTATGGGAAAAGATGGAGCTTATACTTGCTATATGGATGCTGTTAAGCAGGAGTTTGCAAAATCTTCCACCACCAAAGAGCGCGTTTCATTTAATGATTCAAACATCATTGAGTTTTTTAAAGGTATTTCAAAGGTATAATAATGAATAAAATTCTTGCTGGTATGCAACTGCTATCAACATATGATTCTGATTTTGATACGTGTGCTGAGCACGATCAATTTTGGGTACATTCTTTTTATCAAAACCGCGACAAACTTCTTAACATTCGAGAAGAGGATAAAAAGCTTCTTGATGAATGGGGTTGGTTTCAGGACGAAGGTGGTTGGTCCACATTTACTTAAGGCATAGTTATGCAGTATCGTAAAGCTAAACTTCTTAATAATGGCGATCAAGTAATAGCAAAGAAAGACGATTCTGTTTTAACCGTCAACTCAATTGAAGTTTATGGTTCGGTTAAAACAGTTCGTATTCATGTGTTTGACGAATTCAATAATTACTTTGCAGTATTGAATACTCAGGTAAAGTAATTATATTTTAGCCGGACGGCTCCCATCGATCAACAAAGGTGAGCGATAGTAAGCGTCACTAATTGACCATATCCAATATGGTCTTAAATGGAAATTAAATGACTAATAGTTTCTTATATAAGGTTAAGGCTCTAAAACCACAAGAGTTTTTAGAAGTATATTTAATTGCACTATACGATAGTACGGCTAATGTTCAAGTATCCATTACACCTGGGCGTCGACCTGGAATCTCTATTCCAGTAGAGTGTGACTTTTGCTCTTCTGTGACAGAAAAAAATTATGGCGATGTTCAGAACTGTTCTATTATTCAGAGGAAGCGTATTGGAATTAATGGATTGACTGATATGCATTGGGTAGGATTTATTGATAAAGATCAGCCTCAGTCATGGCAACAAATAATTTCTGTAGGATATTGGATTCTATAATGATGAAGATTTATTCTGAGGTCAATGAAGAATTGACCGAGTTTTATCCTGGCAATACAGAGTACACTGTAAATATCTTTATTCCAAAACAAGAGAAGCAATCCCTTGTTATTGTAAGGGATATAGTTCACAATTCTTATTCTTGTGTTGATAAGAAAGCTCATCCAGCTTTGATTAAAATTGCAATTAATTGTGTTAAGGATCATGTTGCAAAAATCTATTGTCAATCGAGTTATTAACTCTTTATATAGCCGGAGGTTCAAATGAAAATCTGCGAACTTGATCCCAATCAAATTAAAATTGGAATGAGAATTAAATCTCTCATATCAGACAAGCGGGGAACCATTGTTAAAATGGAAGTTCATCATGACAAATACTTCTGGGTATTGTGGGATGGTGATGATAAGCCTTTTAATGGGTTCTTTTATAACCACTGTGATTGTGAAATAGTTAGTGAGTATTAAATGTCAGATAAATCAGATAAAATTACATATAATTACTATACTGCTGGAGAGCTTAAAGTTTTTACAGAAAAGTATATTGCTGCTAAAATTAAAGAAGAATGTCTAGATGGCGAAAAACAAATTCAAAAGATTATGAAAATGTTGTATTCTGCTGCTTGCAATGGAATAACATTCATTCAAGTTATGAATATGAATGGTTGGGCTTATAATAAGTTAATCCAGCTTGGATATAAGGTTGAAAAGTTGCCAAGCCATGCTCTCTATGAATATGAAATTAGTGGATGGTGATTATGGAATCTTTTAATGTCGGTGACAAAGTTCATATTACAGATTTTTATCGCCAAACCTATCCAGCTTGGACTCTTAAAGAAGAAGAAGGTACTATTGTTTCCGTAAATAAGTTTACGGTTTATACGAAGTTCTTGGCAAAAGAAGATAAGCCAATGTTTCAGAGTAGGTATGGAATTCAAAATGAATATGATATGTATGAATTGCATATAAATATTCAGAATCATATCTTTATTGTAAGTCAGTTTGGTTTTAATTCTGATTGATTAAGCGCAGCTTCGGCTGCATTTGGGTTCAAATAGTCTGGTTGACGTGCGAATTCCTATAAAGTTTGCGGGAGGGCTCAATTCCCTCTGAACCCACCAATTTAATACTCTTCATAAACTCCTATTAGTTTTTCTGTTAATTCATAGAATTCTAATAAATTTTTATGAAGCTCATCCAAGTTAGTTTGATCGCCATATATAAAATCGCTTTTTATAGTATCTAACTGTTCGAAATCTGAACGTAGATTATAATATATTCTTTTAAAATAATCGTTAATTTCTTGCTGATCAGAATAAGCGTACTCTGAAAAAATAGAGTTGCAATCTCTAACAAGCGTTGTAATAGTTAATATTAAAGTAGCCGCTTCATCTCTAAGATTTATATTTTCAAGAGCTTGCTTGCCAGAAAACTCTATTGCTGCAAGTTTCGCATTTAATGCTCTAAGTTCATTAACTTTATCTTTAATAACTTTATGAATCTTAACCTTAATTAAATTCATTGTATGGGCTTGAGGGTCAAGATTATAGCTTGGTTTAGAAGTTATTTTGCCAGTCCAATCTTTCCAGCGATTAATATCTCCGCTTCCTTTTAAAGTGTCTTCTATTTCTTTATAGACATGAGCGGAGTCTTGAAGTTCTTTGGCATCCATCATTCTAAGAACAATTTCTTTTTCTTTTGTATAATCATATGCCCCTGGTGGAGTTTCGCCAAATATATTATATTCTGTTTTATTTCTTTTATCAAAATCTTTACCTTCTTCTCCAATTACTTTTGGCATAATAGATCCGGTATTATGTGCAAGTCCATCAAATACATTTAATTGAATTACTATATCATTTAAAGTATCAATCTTAGCATCAACAGCATATGGATCTGATTTTCCTTTCCATTCAAATTTTTCATCTGATTTTTTAGTATCAAGTTCTTTTAATTGTTTTTCTAAAACAATAAGATTTTTAATAGTTTTTGCTATTTTTTCCCAGGCTTTGCCACCATAAGCAGCACCCCACCCCTCATAATCTCCAAAAGCAGTTACACAAATATCAATTGCTTCTTCAAATTTTCCGGCATTTGCAGCGTCTAATGCGACAAAATATTGATCGCCTCCACCATTGTAATTTCTTTTCGTGAAGTGACGTAGTTCTTCTACACAAGCCAATGTGCCATATTTTATAATATCAGCCTTGCCTTCAGCAGCCGCCGCTAAAGAATTATAATCCATAACACCTTTAGTGCTAGATATCCTAGCTGCCCAAGCAGGATCATTTACATTGCCCGCATCTGGCAATATACTGTGCATAATACGTTTAGCCATATCACTACGGATACTAGCTTCACAGACCATCATATAATGGTAACATTTTCTAAATAATTGGCTTGTCTTTTTCATCAATATAATATGCTAAAATTAGTATCTACTTCTACAGGAAATTTATTCATATCTCAACAGCCTAATCCTAATGAATTAGATATTTATAATAAATATGATATCATTTGGAATATGACAGACAATATATATTATGCGGAATTTGAGAAAAATTTTGCCCATGACGTTATGTTTGGTAATGTTAAAGATTATGATATTCCGAAAGATATTAAATTATTTGATTATCAATTAGATATGACAGTCAACTGTCTAAGATTAGACGGCAAGGTTTTAATTCATTGTTTGGCAGGGCATGGAAGAACGGGGCTTGCATTGGCAAGCGTTATGGTTAGATTAGAGGGCATGTCTATTAAAGATTCAATTAAATTTACTAGGGAAACATGTAACGGTCCTGAAAGCTTGAATCAAGTTTTATTTTTAAAGAACCTCTTTGGTGAATAATGTTATTAGAAATAATTATTGGAGCGTCTGTAGTATCAAGTTGCATTACTGCGATTTCTATTTATGGGATGTCTCTTGCCAAGAAATATCAAGAGGGTGATGCCATCTTAGATAGAGAAGAGTTGGCAATCTATAAGGCTGATAAGGAAAAAGAAGAGAGTGAGAAAAAGAAAAATCTTCCTTCAAGAGAAGATTTAATTCCATTTATGCCATCTTTAGTTGGAGAACTTTCGCAGTGTCCATTTTGTACCTGGACTCATCCTAAAGGAACAAGAATTCCTACTGGCTATATATGTAAAAAATATCTTGATGAGAATAATACAATGGGATTAAGGAGCCATGATTGGCACGAAAAAGATATAACAGGACCATCATCTGGTGTGGGTATTATAACTAAAGATGGACCAAGGTTATATCAATGTTGCGCAAGATGTTATGGCGAATGGTTAACCATGCCTAAAGGTTTCTTTAAAGAAGATCCTGCTAAAGAGGAATCTCCTAAAGAGGAATCTTCTAAAGAAGAATCGCCTAAGGTTGAGCCACCACCACTACCTAAGAAATCACGCAAACTAAAAAGCACTATTTATTAAGTCTTTGTAATGCGGAGCATTAATATGCAAATTCAATATCATACACCGGGCAAATTATATCTTCGTTGGATTAGATTGAAGATGCGCAATTGGACGCAATATGCATTTGCTAGACTACCAGATGGTGAAGCAACATGTCCTAAAAATCCTAATGCTATATGTTGGGATCTCGCCGGGGTTATTCGTAAGTTACCAGGCATTGTTCAATGGCAAATCGAAAAGAGATGTTTGGTTTATACAAAGAATCATCTTTGCATTTGGAATGATTTTCAAATCAAATCTAATAAAGAAGTAATTGATTTGATCAATATCTTATTAAAAGAATTTGAATAATTAATTTAATTCCTCCTAATTATTTGTCATAATAGTATAGGAGTTAATCATGAGTGTTAATAGATTGCTAGCCTCTCTAGAAGAGTATCTCGCTATGAAGAGGGAGATTGGCGATGATATTGAATTAAATGAATTAAGACATGCGTCCGATAGAGTTGAGTTGGCTTTAAAAGAATACTTTCAAAGCTATTTTGATCTTGCACTCTTAGAAGATAGAAGAAAGTCTTCTTCTATAACAATGAAAGTTCCTGTTATGTCGCCAGAGCAAGCGACATATTCTTGGAATGATGTTAGCTCATTACTTGATGCACTGAATACTGCTCCAGTGCCACCAACTCGCCTAGATGATAAACAAGGTATGGAACACTGGGTTTCAGTATATCGCGAATGGTTTAAAGCAAAAAGAAAGATTAATATTAATCCAATTAAAAAAGAATTGGATATTGATTTTGAAGATTTAAAGAAGTAAGGTTATTAAACAATGAAAAACATTATTCCATATAGAATTTTAAGTAGTGATGATGCGCGCATTTTACCTTATAAAGAGGACCTTCCTTACGATCATTGTTGGGTTTTAGTTGAGTTTGATAATAAAAATATTATTAAGCGTATAGTGGCAACTGATAATGGTGAGCCAGAAGATCAAACTCTTGCTCGTAATTTTAGCTGGGTAGCTAATGAATTAAATAATTTGGCTGCGAAGCTTGTAGAGTTACAAGTTAAATATGATTCTTTGTTAAAGAAATGATTACATTAGAATATTTAGTTGAAAGGATTTTAAATGTGTCAAAGTCTAAAACAATGGATTGATGAACTTTCTTATTTAAGATTTAAAAACAATTGGCATAAACAAAAACATATATCAAAATTGATGTGTTATCTTGGGCGACATGATTTCGAAATTGATTTCGCTTATAGTGAGAATCATGCATTATTAAAATGTTTTTATTGCAATAAAATGAGAGACTCTTTTAATTTTCATTAGGAAATAGATAGTATTAATTATTGAAAATACAAACGCATATATCATTTAGTTGATATGAAAGTTAATATGATAGACGAAAAAGAAATATCAGATGCTGAGTTTAATGAGGCAATTAAAAATGCTTTAAAGGCTGGAGTGACTCACAAAGATATCGCTAGAGAAATGACTATGAATATTATTACTGTGGAGCGTTGGACTAATGGTAGAAATTTTCCGCATCCCGCAATGCGCCCATTGGTGATACGCAAATTAAATGAATTAACAGGAAGTAATTAATGGTTATTTTTGCAATAACATGTAGTGTGCACTCAAATACTTTGCGAGATGCCGAGTTATTCTCTACACTTGAGCTAGCTAAGAATAGATTAAAACAAATTAAATCTGAACGTAAGAATAATCTAGGAGTTCATGTTCATAAAGATACTGATACTGAATTTTCTTTTACATTAGGTTGGGAAGAACATCATGTACAATTTTCAATTATAGAATTAACCGTTCTTTAATTTAAAAAAATACCACAGCTACTTGACTTTTGTTGAGGAATAATTATGTTATAACTCTGATTTAGTTAAATTTATTAGAGGATGATATGTCAGATTGGATTAATGAAATTGTAAAGATTGAAAAAATTGAGAAGCATCCCAATGCTGATAATCTTTCTGTAGCTTCGGTTATGAATGATTATCCTGTGGTGATTCGTACTGGCTCTTATAATGTAGGAGATTTGGTTGGTTACTTGAGTTTAGAGAGTATTGTCCCAGATACCGAGCAGTTTCATTTTCTTTCACCAAAGCAATACGAAAAGTATGAAGAAAATGGTGAAGTAAAACAAAGAATGATTGGTCCTAAATATCCTATCGGATCGGTTCCAGAAAAATACAGACGCTTGAAAGCCAAGAAATTTTTTGGAATTTATAGTCAAGGAATGTTGATTGATTGTCCTTCTGGAATGAAGGAAGGCGATTCTCTTGTAGAATTTTTTGGTCTCAAGAAATTTGAAGAGGAAGAAGAAGATAACATTCCTAATGCAAAGAAGTCTAAAGGTGCTAATGCTGCCCCTGCTCCAAAAGGCTGGTCTATCCCTCATTATGATATTGAAGGTTTGCGTAAGTATATAGCTTGTCTTCAGCCTAATGAAGAGATAGTTTTTACTGAAAAAGTTCATGGAAGCAATGCTTCTTTTTGTCATGATGGTGAAAAACTTTGGGTTAAATCTAGGAACTATTATAAGAAAATGGATCCAGATGATCCTTGGTGGGATATTGCTATTCGTTATGGTCTTGAAGAAAAACTTTCTAAATTTCCTGGCATGGTTTTCTTTGGAGAAATGTACGGGCAAGTTAAAGGATTTCGTTATGATTGCGAGCTTGTTGATGGTAAAATGAATTCAAAGATTCGTTTCTTTGATATTTACAATACTAAAACTATGCGCTATGTTGATTACGATCCTTTTGTTACTATGGTAACTGATGTTGGTCTTGAAGTAATGCCGCTTCTTTATCGTGGGATCTGGACTTCTAAAGAAGACATGTATCCTTATGCTGAAGGTCTTACCACTCTTGGCGGCAAACATATTCGAGAAGGATTTGTATTGCGTACTGCGGTTGAAAGGTTTGAACCAAGGCTTAACTCTAGAATGATTGTTAAGTTGGTTGGCGAAGCGTACAATCTTCAAAAATAAAATATGAAAAAGAAATCAAAAAAAGTACCAGTAATTAGTGAGAAGAATACATTATTTGTTGTTTCAACAACTGAAATTGGACTTACTAATTGCAAAATTAAATTTGATCCTACTAAGATGTTTTATGAAGCTGCGACAAAAAGTTCTTCCATATGTTTAAATGCCGAAGAGTGTATAATTTTATATAAGATCTTGAGGAAGCATTTCAAAAAGAAAAAAGATGATAAGTAAATATTTAAATAGGATAAAGTGCTTCTTTATGGGGCACTCTCATCCTGAATTTAATTGTTATTATTGCGGAGCCAAATCTCCATTTCAATATCTTAGAGATAAAAATGGAGTAATTATATTAGATGATTATGGAACTCCCAAAAGAGTTTGGGTTGGTTGGAAATATAAATGAGAACTAATCCTAAAAATAAATTTCATTTAAGTTTAAATCCAAAGCGAAGATCAACACATAAAAGATGTCCTGTTTGTAAGAAGCTTCGTAAATGGTGGATTAGAGCTAATGAACTTCATCCTGGAAGGATTCTTCTTGGCAAGCTTGTTGATGGAAGAAAAGCATGTTGGCTTTGTCAGAAAAGAGAAAAAGAAACAGGAACTTGGCAATATAGTAAGAATAATTAAAGAGATTCTAATAGTTTAAAATGAATTCATATAGAGAACCAATTAAGATCTTTCTTAAAGAAGCTATGCATAGAGGACCTTTTAAAAATTGTCCAGCATGTAATTACTCTCTTCAATATAAAGAGTGTTCTAATTGCGGAACTGTGTTTCATGTTGTACATGATAAATGTACTCTTTATCCAGAATCAGATGGCGCTCGCTATGTAACTTTATATTGGTGCAAGCAATCTGAACCAAAATTTTGTGGAATATATAATAGAGTTGTACTTAAAAAAGGGTTTTTTAAAGATATAAAATGTAGTGTTGAGACTAAACATATACATCAATCATGTCCAAGTTGCGGTTGGTCCGGTATAGCTGAAACGGAAAGCGAAGATGCATGAGATATAAATGCAATAAATGTCATAAGATAATTGATCAGTGCAGTCTTGTGCAGAAAGCAAATTTTGAAACATATCATTATGATATGTATCATTATCGTATTGAATGGGTGGTATCGCCATATCCAGCAATAGGCGCTTATGGAACCTCCATTATTTGCGGACCATTAGATATCTTATCATCTCAAGATTTAAATGAAGAAGAAGAGATAGATAAATGGGAAACTAATTTAGGAATTAAACTATGAGGCATGTATTCCAAGTCATTGGTCAGTTTAATTATTTAAAAGCTTCTATGGAATTTGTTCTTGGGCAAGCAGATTCTTTAGAAAAAGCCCAAGAACAAATTCCAGAATTATGCAAGCTATATATGGATCATAAACGTGGTAGTGATACATTTAATTCTACATTTTTTATTAGAGAAGTTTGGACCGATTCTATATGGAATACTCCATATAGAGCCAATTATATAGAATCAATTTTAAAAAGCAAATATTATGAATCCAAATGAATTAATTAAGATTGCAGAAAATACGGTTCGAATTATTGATTCTGGCAAATATATTAATAGGCTTGGTTTAGAGATTGATATTGATTATCTATTAGATTACTCTATTAATAATTCTAGATACTATCCACAAAGTGGCTGGTTAAATCCAACTGTTAATGAGCCGCGCGACCCAGAAATATCTGTAACTGATGAGACGACTGGTGAAGCCGCTCAAAGATTACTAGAAGATGATAGTGCAGATGGTAATGTTGTGGTACTTAATTTCGCTTCAGCTAAAAGACCCGGTGGCGGATGGTTAGAGGGAGCTAGAGCGCAAGAAGAAGATTTAGCCAGATGTTCCGCATTAGGTTATTGTCTTTCATTTGAAGAACAATTTTATAAAGATAATAAAGATAATGAGTCAGGATTATATACTGACGGAATTATTTACACTCCAATGGTTCCGTTCTTTAAGGATAAACATTATCAATTAACTGACTATCCATATGGAGTATCAGTTATTACAAGCCCCGCTCCTAATGTTACTAAATTGAAGGCGGGCGAAGAACAACTGTTACAGGTTACATTAAACTATCGCGCCAAACGAATCTTAGAAGTTGCTGCAAGGCATAGTCATGAGACTATTGTATTAGGAGCTTGGGGTTGTGGAGTCTTTGGCAATGAACCAGAAATGGTTTCCAAAGCCTTTGCTTATGCATTAAAAGCCGTTCCGGCTTTTAAAAAGGTAGTGTTTGCGATTTATGATACTCGCAAAGACCAACCAGTATTAAAAGAATTCCAAAAACAATTTGGAAAGTAAAATGATTAATTATATTATTTTAAATGAGGATGGTGTTTGTAAGTTCTGTGGAACAGAATCTAATAGATCTAATAATGATTATTATTGTAATCAGTCTGAAATGTATGATGAAGAATGTCGAAAGAATTATGAAACGCACGAGACATTACAGTCTGAATTAACTCGAACAACTTCAGGAATTGAGCCTGAATATATATTATATTACGTTCGTCGTAAAAAGATAAATCCATAGCTAAAGACTTTTTGAGGCGACATTATCTTATTGATAAGGATCCATCTATAGAGGGCTCATCATTTAATCTCTCATGAACATATGAATCAATGGTTTTATAATGGTGAAGAAATTATTTGTAAAAATAATGAAGAGTTTTTGCGCATGCTTAAATTGAAAGCATTTTGGTAATGAAACGAGTATACCAAAATAGATTTGGTCCGCCCGGCAAATATTGCAAAGAAGGCGGCAATTGTTTTGGCGCATGCGTCGCATCCATTTTAAATATGGAATTAAAAGACATGCCAGAATTTATTTCCATTCCAGATTATACCAAAATGGATATATTAAAAATTTGTGACTTCTTTCATGATATTAAAATTAATATAGGATTATATCATCTTATAAATTATAAGATTGATAAAGAATCAATTGATATTTTTGGGAAGCCAAATTTAAATAAACATTATATATTGTGTGGAAGTTTGCCATATGATAATAAATGTCATCATGCCAGGGTGGCTATTGGAGATGGCTTTACTATTGTTCATGATCCTAATCCTAATCTTTTTAATATAGAGTTTGAAAATATTTTATACCTATTTGCCGAGAGATTATAAATATATAAGGAACAGTATTAATATGGATAGTAAAGAAAAACTTAAGAAAGAACTTAAAGATTTAGATTATGGCGTATGTAATCCATATAAATCTCAACGCTCTAATGAGCGAGCCGACGAAATTAAAAAAGAATTGCGCGTCATTGACTCTGATGATGTCGAGCATATAATGGGTTATGAGGATTAAATGAATAGTAAAATTGATCGTGTACTTAATGTAATTCTATTAGGATTACTACTTCCATTAGTGATTAGTGTTATAATACTGCCTATATTATATTTGGGCATTTGTTTAACAAATGAAACTATGAACTCTGGTAATAGTATTAGCTATTGTCAAATAGCTAATGCGGGAATTCCATTAGATCATCCTGATAATATGTTAATTTCTTCTGAATATAAGTTAATTGGCATTAAGAGATGGAGATTTACTAATACTGTATTGGGAATTTATCCTTCAGCTAAAAGCGCTTTAGATGCGGCTCATAATATGAATTGTCCGGTAGATAAATGAATAAAGAACAATTAGAAACTATTTTGCTTTTTAATAAAATTGCCGTATATATTAACGCAGGAAGTGTATTATTTTTATGCTCTCTCTTATCAAGAGCAGTTTTTTCTCATTCATATTATGAAATCATTTTAGATACTTTCCTATTAGGAATTACTTTATTTTCATTCACTATTGCCTTTTTAAAATTTAAAAGGAATAAGCGGGATCTTGAGAAATTAAAATGAAAGTATACATGGATGATCTCCGATCAACTCCAATTGGTTGGGAGAGAACTTTTACAGTTGAAGAAACTATAGATAAGTTAAAAACTAAATCAGTAACTGATTTATCATTAGATAATGATTTAGGAGAAGGGCTCTTAGAAGGCTTTAAAGTATTAGATTGGTTGGAACGAGAAGCCTTTTTTGATCCTACATTTCCGATTCCAAACATTACTATTCACTCTTCTAATGAAGGTAGGGCGCCAATGATGAGAATGGTGGCGCGCAAATTAGAAATCATTAGACAAAAACAATCAGGAGATTCTGATGCAAGTTAGATTATCATATGATATAGATCAGTTAAATGATGTTATAAAATATATCTCTATTAATAATAAATTTTTTATGGGGAAAAATTCTGAGATTAAAGAAAATCTTCTTAAAGATATAAAGGCAATGGCTAAAGTTGTATTGCCAGAGAA
>Ga0209210_1002329_pt1 | contig 14018 bp, 14 predicted proteins | sample RifGroA1_FD_183991 | JGI IMG/M metagenome (GOLD analysis project Ga0209210, IMG submission 183991) | Contaminated groundwater microbial communities from Rifle, Colorado, USA - Rifle Groundwater A1 (SPAdes) (version 2) | ecosystem: Environmental > Aquatic > Deep subsurface > Groundwater >...
TTCTGATGCCGATATTATTCCGGCCATAGATTGGGTCAGGAACAGAACCCACAAAAAAGTTGAATACATTGGTTTTTCTATAACTGATGGCGAAGACAAAAAGAAATCTGCAACGCCGTCTTTAACGCTCATGGCAAAAACAGATATTCAGAGAACCCTTGTGGCATCGGATTTAAAACCTTTTATACAAGAAACTTTATTTTTAAAATAGTATATGAAGAAACAAAAACCAATAAAAAACGATAAAGCATATATTTTTGATATCGTCCTGAATCTGAATAATCCTTATGCAGAAATGCAAAACATTAGGGGAAAAGTATCACGAAGCATTGCTCTTTTGGGCAGTCAGAATTTATACAATTTCGCTGAAGCTATCGTTGATGCTTTTGGTTTTGATTTTGACCACTGCTTCGGCTTTTTCAATAATTTAAAAAGTTGGACTAAATCACCGGTAAGATATGAACTTTTTGCAGATATGCCTGATACTGAAGAAGGGGCTCCATGCGCTAAAAGCGTGAAGAAAACCAAAATTCAGCAAGTTTTTAACAGCATTAGTGATAAAATGCTTTTTCTATTTGATTACGGAGACAATTGGGAATTTATCATAAATCTGAAAAGCATTGAGGAACCAGATGCTAAAAAATCATACCCTTTTTTAGTTGAAAGCATCGGTGAAGCGCCGGAGCAATATCCAGCGCTTGATGAGGAATAGGTGAGACACAGTCTTGTCTCACGAGACGAGACATTGTAAAACCCTTATTTTGTGTCCCATTTTGTCATTTTTAGTCGTAAAAATGGGACAGTGCCTAAAAAATGAGGCACGGCCTAAAAGTCCTGGTTTCCGGTATTTCTCTGAATTCAGACCCCGACCCGAGAGCCTTAAAATCACATCTGGTAAAGTCGCCCGAAATGTCATATAATGCTCTTAAAAGGGCATACGTTCCGGGCACTTAACCCGAGTTGCCCGCCAATAGAAAATTTAATAAAATAAATTTATGTCTAATCATTGCCATCATCACAATTGCATAGAAGAATTAAAATCAGACCATCAAAATATCCTGAAACACCTTGATGATTTAGAAGCGGTTATTAATCAGCCAGCAATTAATTATGAAAAAATTAAAGAATTTTTGCACTTCACTGAAACATTCGCCGAACCCCATCATCAAAAAGAGGAGCAAGTTTTATTTCCGGCCCTTGAAAAGAAAGGCATACCAAACGAGGGCGGGCCTATCGGCATGATGCTTGCAGAGCATGCGGCTAAAAGAGATTATCTTGTCAAAATGAGAGAGAGCTTACGGGAAAATAATGATGATAAACTTAAAGAAAATAGCCAAGCTATGATTTCTCTTTTAAGAGACCACATTTATAAAGAGGACAATATTTTATATCCCTGCGCCCAAGATGCGCTTACAAAAGAAGAGCTATCAAGCCTTGCTTCACAATGCGAAAAAATTAGAATTAAAAAATGAAACTTGGCATTATTTTACAATCAAACAAGCCAGAACACGCGTGGAATACATTCCGCTTGGGAATTACCGCGCTTAAAGCCAATCATCAAGTGGAAATTTTTTTGATGAATGAAGGCTCGGAATTAGACACTATCCCCGACAGCGAAAATTTTGACATCTTGGCAAAAGTGGCGGAATTTAAAGAATTGAAAGGCGAGATTTACGCTTGCGGCACTTGTTTGAAGGTGCGCGGCAAGAGCGAAAGCAATGTATGTTCGGTTTCCACGATGTCTGACTTGCTCAAAATGGTTGAAAGCTCGGACAAAGTTTTAGTTTTCGGCTAATTATTAATATAAAAAATTTATGGAAATTATTGTTTCTAAATCAAAAATAGACTGGAAATATCAATTTTTGCAATACGGCGCGGCGTTGGCGGCGGCAATACCCCTATATGTAGTTTTGTCAGTATATCTTTTTTATCGCCGCGGATATTTTGATCTTTACATCGCTAACAAAGTTTTTGCCGGCGTGGCCACAGTGCTTTTTGGCATTGTTCTTCTGATTGGCCCTCTGAGCCGCTTCTTTTCTTTTCCTGACAGATATGTCCAGTATAGAAAAGAATTGGGCATAGTTGCTTTTTTCCTTGCTATTCTACATGGGATTGTCTCTCTTTTCTTTCTAGGGTCGAAATTTTCTTTGTCGGGGTTTTTAGAAACTTTGAATTGGCCGTTTATATTTGGCATTACGGCAACCATTATTCTCATTGCGATTTTTTTTATCTCTAATGACCGCGCTATGGCTGCCATCGGCAGAGAAAAATGGTGGCGCTTCCAATACTGGGGCATGCGCATTGCTTTTGCTCTTATTCTTCTGCACGTTTTTGTTATGAAGTGGGCCGGCTGGGTGAAATGGTATAAAGTTGGCGGAGGCAAAGAGCTTGCGCATCCGGAATGGCCCGGCGCCGGGCTTCTTGTCGGCTGGTTTATGTTTTTTGTGGTTTTTGTGCGCTTGGCTGAATTTTTAAATCCAAAGCTTGGCAAGCTGGCATGGTATTTTAGCGTTATTGCTTTGCCAATTATTTTTATTGCAACTTTTTGGCGGGGAAGACAATTTATTTAGATAGAAAAATAAAATATAAAATACTATTAATTAAATAAAAAATATGGAGCAAGAAATAATAAAATTTTTAAACAAGGCTTTTACGCTGGCAATGGCTTTAATTATTGTGATAGCCATTTATCTTTTGGGAAATATGTTTTATCAATTTTCCAGCCTGCCTGAAAATGCGCCGCAGGATTTTTCGGTATCTGGGGAGGCAAAAGCGTATATTAAGCCGGATGTGGCAGTGTTTAGCTTGGGCGTGAGGACAGAGGGCTTTAAAAGCGCTGATGTTGTTTCAGAAAACAACAGAAAAATGAATGCCATAATAGAAGCAATAAAAAACGAGGGCGTAGACGAAAAAGACATTAAAACAACCGGCTATAACCTCTATCCCCAATATGATTATACTGAAGCAAGGGGAAGGGTTTTTGCAGGATATGTTTTAGACCAGCAAGTTACTGTAAAGGTAAGAAATTTTGATAAAATTAGCAGTGTTTTGGACAAGGCAACTTCCAGCGGAGCAAATACCGTGGGCGACTTGCAATTTACCCTTGATAATCCAGAAACGGCCAGAGCTGAAGCCAGGCAAAACGCAATCAAGCAGGCAAAAGAAAAAGCAGAAAATATTGCCAAAAGCTCTGGATTAAAGCTTTTAAAGCTTGTTAATGTTTCTGAAAGCTACGGAGGCTATCCTATGCCGCTGTACGGAATGGGCGGAGCGGTTTTAGAAAAATCAGACAGCAGTATAGCTCCAGACATCCAGCCTGGCCAGCAGGAAATAAATGTGACGGTTTATTTGACATACCGAGTTAAGTAATTTATGGATTGCATATTTTGCAAAATTATAAAAGGAGAAATACCTTCTGCAAAGGTTTTTGAAGATGAAAAACTGGTTGCTTTTTTAGACATTAATCCTAAAGCCAAGGTCCATATTTTGATAGTTCCCAAAAAACATATTGAATCTGTAAAACATTTGCAAAACACCGATAAAGAATTAATTGGAGATTTAGTTTTGGCTGCCAAGGCCATAGCAGAAGAAAAAAATCTGCATGGCTATAAATTGGTTATCAATGTTGGCAGGGAAGGCGGCCAGATTGTGGACCACTTGCATCTGCACCTGTTAAGCAGCGATGCGTCTAAAATTGATTAAAAATTAAAAATTAAAAATTTTCGCTGTGGATTCTCAAGTTGAGGAAATAAAAAATCGGCTGAATGTTGTTGACGTTGTTGGCAGTTATGTAAAGCTTACAAAGACAGGCGCTAATTACAGGGGCGTCTGCCCTTTTCATTCAGAAAAAAAGCCGTCTTTTTTTGTGAGTCCGGCCCGCCAAATGTGGCATTGTTTTGGATGCGGAGCCGGCAGTTCTATATTTGATTTTGTGATGAAAATTGAGGGCGTTGAATTTGGAGACGCTTTAAAGATTTTAGCAGCTAAAGCCGGCGTTGAATTAAAAAGAGAGAATCCAAAATTAAGGACTGAGAGGCAAAGATTGTATGAAATTTGCGACTTGGCCTGCTCTTTTTTTGAAAAACAGCTGGGAAACAGTTCGTGGGGAAAGGAGGCGAAAGATTATCTTTTGAAAAGAGGCATCAACCAAGACAGCATAAAAAAGTGGAGATTAGGATATTCGCCTGATACCTGGCAAAGCTTGTCTGATTTTTTAGTCGGCCGGGGTTATAAAAGAGAAGAAATTGTAAAAGCAGGGCTTGCTGTCGAATCTGAAAAAAGCCAAAATCCGTACGACAGATTCAGGGGAAGAATTATATTTCCTATTTTTGATTTAAATTCGCAGGTCATTGGTTTTGGGGCAAGAGTTTTTAAAGAGCAGAACCAAAAGGAGATTGCAAAATATATAAATACTCCCCAGACTTTGCTTTATGATAAAAGCAGTATTCTTTATGGAATGAATAATGCTAAGCTGTCTGTAAGGAAAAATAACCAATGCGTTTTAACTGAGGGATACACAGACGCTATAATGTGTCATCAGGCAGGCTTTGAAAACACGGTAGCTGCGTCTGGCACCGCTTTGACAGCAAATCATTTGAATATTTTAAAAAGATATTCTGATAATCTGCTTTTGGCTTTTGATATGGATATAGCTGGAGACACAGCCACAAAAAGGGGAATTAATTTAGCAGAATCTCAGGGATTTAATATTAAAGTTGTAGACACTTATTCAAAAGGAGAAGATCCGGCAGATATAGTTTCAAAAGATCCTCTTAGCTGGCAGAAATATGTGCAAGAAGCCAGGTCTATTATGGATTATTATTTTGATTCTTCTTTAGCTTCCTTTGATAAAAGCACTCCTGGCGGCAAAAAAGAAATTTCAAAAATAATTTTGCCCGCAATAAAAAGATTGCCAAACAAAATTGAGCAATCATACTGGGCGCAAAAATTATCGCAAAAATTAGACGTAAGGGAGGAAGCGATTTTAGAGGAATTAAAAAAAGTAAAATCTGACAATGCCTATTCGCCCCAATATGCGACACAAGAGCGCGTTTTAGAATCTGAAAATAAAAATCTTACATCTGAAGGCAGAAAAAAACTTTTGGAAGATAAAATTATTTCATTAGTGCTTAAAGATCCGGAAAATTTAAATTTAATTGAACAAGAGCACCATAATTTATTTTGCGAAAAAACAAAAAGTTTTATAGATAATATCAAAAAAATCAATCCAGAAGAGGAAAAAGAAGAATATAAAGATTTTTTAAACACGCTTTCTCTTCGGGCCGAGGTGGAATATGAAGAAGACGAAGAGCCAGGTCTGCCTGCCGGCAGGCAGGAAATTAAACTTTGCCTTTTGCAGTTAAAAGACATAAACGTAAGAGAAAGGCGCTGTAAACTTTCAGAAGAAATTAAAAGAGCAGAACAATCGCAAGATTTTGAAAAAGTAAGCAATTTGATAAAAGAGTTTAATTTGATAAATTAATCTAATGAAAAAGAAAAAAACAAAAAAGGCAAAAAAAAGAGGACAAACCCGCCTTCGCCATTTGGCTTCGGCGAGGCGAAGGAAAAAAGCTTCGAAAGCGAAGAACAAAAGAAGGGCGAAAAAATCTTTTATAGATGAAGGGCAGATGCAAGCTCTTTTAAAGAAGGGCGAAGAGAGGGGCTTTATTACAGCCTCAGAAATTTTGTATGCTTTTCCGAATATAGAGAGAGACATTGAAGGGCTAGAAAAAATTTATGACAATTTCAAGGATAAAGGCATACAAATTAAGGAAATGCAGGAATTTCTAGAAACAAAACCTAAAAAAGAAAAGAGAGGCAGAAAAGCTTTGATAGGCAAAATCGACCCTATACAGATGTATTTAAAGGAGATTGGCAAGTCCAGTTTTCTGTCAGCAAAAGAAGAAAAAGAATTGGCAAAAAGAATTGAAGCTGGAGACGAAGAGGCAAAAAATAAATTAGCTTTAGCAAACTTGAGATTGGTCGTTTCTATTGCTAAAAAATATGTTGGACGCTCTCCTAACCTGACTTTATTAGATTTAATACAGGAAGGAAACTTGGGGCTTTTTAAGGCAGTTAAAAAATTTGATTGGAGAAAGGGATATAAATTTTCAACTTACGCTACATGGTGGATTCGCCAGTCAATTACCAGGGCTTTAGCTGACCAGGCAAGGACCATTAGAATCCCGGTCCATATGATAGAAACTATTTCCAAGTACACAAAAATCAGGAAAAACCTTTTGCAGGAATTAGGCCGCGAGCCGTTAGCTGAAGAAATTGCAGCTGAGATGGGCTTGGAGGTTGATAAAGTCCATCATATAAGAAAAATTGCTCAAAAAGCAGTTTCATTGGAGACTCCGGTTGGAGAAGACAAAGACAAGCAGGACAGCGTTTTAGCCGAATTCATTAAAGACGACAAAACAATAGCGCCGAACACAGAGGCTGCAAGAAAACTTTTAAAAGACAGGTTAAAAGAATTATCGAGCGAATTAACTCCCAGAGAATTAAAAATTTTAGGAATGAGATTCGGCTTAGACGATGGGGTAATGCACACATTAGAAGAAACCGGCGAGGAGTTCGGCGTAACAAGAGAAAGAATCCGCCAAATTCAGGCCAAAGCCCTTGAAAAATTACGAAAGCACAGAGAGCTAAAAAAAATAAAAGACTACTACTAATCAAAAAGCCCCCGCCTAGGCGGGGGCTTTTTGATTTCTATATTTCATACTTGTGAAAAAGTTTTTTCCTCTCTTGCTTTTAAAATGTTATAATATATTAATATTTTCTTTTATGAAGGTTGACCCGCAACGTTTAAAAAAATTTCTTTTGGATGCTGGATTAGTTTCAGACAAGCAGTTTGAAAAAGCTTTGTCAGAAAGCAAAGGAAGCGGACGCGAAGCCGGCGATATTTTGGTTTCATCAGGCCTTTTGCCAGAAGACGAATTAATTAAGATTAAAGCCCATCTTTTAGGGATTCCCTTTATAAATTTAGAAAAAGAAATAATACCTCCGGAGATTTTAAAAATAATCCCAGAACCAATCGCCAGAGTCCATAATATTATTGCATTCAGCAAGAAGGGAAATAAGCTTGAGGTGGCGATGTTAGACCCCGAAGATTTAAGAACCATTGAATTTATAGAGAAAACAGATCCTTCTTTAAAAATTCTTTCTCGTTTAACAACCACGACAAGCATAAAAAATGCTTTGGCCCAATACCAAAAAACTCTAGAAATAGAATTTGGAGATATTATCAAAGAGGAAACAAAAAATGTAAAACACATCAAAGAGGAAGATTTTTTCGAGGTCCTTGGCGGCAAGGAAAAATTGCAGAAAGCCGCCGAAGAAATGCCTATTATAAAAGTTGTTGACACTTTATTAAAACACGCTATTTTACAAAGAGCGTCTGATGTGCATATTGAGCCCTTAGAAAAAGAAGTTATTGTGCGCTATAGGGTTGATGGAATTTTGCATGTTGTTATGATTCTCCCGGCGTCAGTGGCTCAGGGAATTGTGGCAAGAATAAAAGTTCTTTCTAATTTAAAGCTTGACGAACATAGGCTGCCCCAAGATGGAAGGTTTAAAATTGAAACTGAAGATTTCAAATACTCTGTGAGAGTTTCTGTTTTGCCAGTTTATAACGGCGAAAAAATTGTGATGAGATTGCTGGCTGAGGATGTAAAGGCCTCTACTTTAGACGGATTAGGGTTGGGGGGTGGTGCCCTAGAATACGTGCGCGACAATCTGCAAAGGCCTTCAGGCATGATATTGGTAGTAGGGCCGACAGGCTGCGGCAAGACAACTAGTTTGTATACCATGATGGAAACATTAAACACACCCGATGTTAATATCTCTACAGTGGAAGACCCTATTGAGTATAGAATGCCCAGAATCAATCAGACTCAGGTCAATCCTAAAATAGGGCTTACTTTTGCTGCTGGTTTGAGAGTTTTAGTCAGGCAGGACCCAGACATTATTATGGTCGGAGAAATCAGGGACGACGAAACAGCTGGTTTAGCCATTAACGCAGCTTTAACCGGCCACTTGGTTTTATCTACTCTGCACACTACTGATGCCGCCGGCACTATTCCAAGGCTTATAGACATGAAAGCCGAGCCTTTTTTAATTTCATCCACTTTAAATTTAATTATAGCCCAGAGATTAGTCAGAAAAATTTATGAAGAAAAAGAGCCATATAAATTGAAACAAGCTGATTTAAAAAATCTGGCAAAGTATTGCGATTTAGACAGAATTTTAGAAATTTTAAAACATGAAGGCCTGGCAAAAGCAAAAGATAAAATGGATGATGTAGATTTTTTCAGAGCCAAGCCTTCAAAGGACTGCCCCGACGGGTATAAAGGACGAATAGGAATTTTTGAAGTTCTGCCGGTGACTGAAAAAATAAAAACTTTGATTGTTAAAAAATCTGCGACAAATGAAATCGCCCAACAGGCGGTAGCTGACGGCATGAGGACAATGATAGAAGACGGATTTATAAAAGCAGCCCAAGGGATAACCTCAATAGAGGAAGTTTTGAGGGTCATCGTAGAATAATGATATGCCAAATTATTTTTACACCGCTAAATCTATCAGCGGGAAAACAGTAAAATCAACATCGGTTGCTAAGGATACTCACGAGCTCGCCCAAAACTTAAAAGAGGAAGGGCTAATTTTGATTGACGCTGTTTTAGAAGGCAAGAAGAATAAAAAATCGCTTCTTTTTTCTTTTTCTTTAAGGGTTCCCGTATATGAAAAGATAATTATGACAAGGAACCTATCGGTTATGGTGGCCACCGGCCTTTCTTTGGTAAATAGTTTTGAAGTATTGTCTTTGCAGGCAAGAAATAAAAAACTAAAAAATGCCCTCATAAATGTTAAGGAGCGGGTCAATAAAGGAGAAAGTTTGTCTTCGGCGTTGTCTTTTTATCCAGATATTTTTTCAGAGTTTTTTTTAAGCATGATAAAAGTCGGCGAGGAGTCAGGCACATTAGAAGAGGTATTAAAAATTCTGTCTTTGCACCTAGAAAAAGAGCACAGATTGAAATCTGAAATACACGGCGCTATGATTTATCCCTGTATCGTTTTAGCGCTGATGCTTGTTGTTGGAATTATTATTGCAATAGTGGTTCTGCCCCGCCTGAGCGCTTTTTTCTTGAGCATGAATGCCAAAATTCCTTTTTACACTCAAATTTTAATTAACTTCGGTCAGTTTTCAACAGAGCGGTGGCCCCTCTTGATTGCCATTCCGTTTGTCTTTATCCTTTCAATCGGGCTGTGGCTAAGGACTAAAAACGGTAAATGGTCTAAAGATACTCTATTTTTAGAACTCCCGATTATTTCATCTCTCGTTAAGAAGAGCAATTGCGCAATCTTAATACGCTCTTTAAGCTCTCTTTTGAGTTCCGGCGTTCCCTTAGCAAGGTCTTTAGAGGTGATATCTGGAACTGTGGGTAATTTATACTTTAAGAAAGCCATTAATGAAGCGTTGGAAAAAATTAAAAAAGGAGAAAAATTATCAGAAGCTTTGCTTACTTATAAAAATATTTTTCCTTTCGGCGCCATTGAAATGATGGAAGTGGGCGAGGAGACGGGAAAAACTTCAACTGTATTAAAAACGCTGGCGGATTTTTACGAAGAGGAGCTCATCAGAACAACTACTAAGCTGTCAACTGCAATCGAGCCTGTTTTATTGATAATTTTGGGATTGGGTGTGGCTTTATTCGCTTTTTCGGTTATTGAGCCTATGTACTCATCGTTGCAGGCCATACGTTAATCAATATGAAAAAATATAATTTTGGATTTTCATTAGTTGAATTAATTGTAGTTATAGCAATATTATTTGCTTTGGGAGCTGTAGCTATTGCAACTTTTTTTCTTCTGCAAAAAAATGTTGATTTAAATGATAATACAGAAGAAGTTATAAGCATTCTAAAAGTCGCCCAAAGCCAAACTTTAGCTTCTCAGGGCGACAGCCAATATGGAGTTTATTTTGATAACGCGGTTTGGCCCAATAGATATGTATTATTTAAAGGAGCTGATTTTGCCTCAAGAGATGTCAGCTCCGATAAAGTCTATTTACTGCCTGATACTGTTGAATTTTACGATGTTAATTTAAATGGCGGCAGTGAAATAATATTTAACAAGCTTATAGGCAGCACAGATAATTGGGGGAATATTTCTTTAAGGTTAAAAAACGATATTAGCCAGAATAAAATTATTTATATAGCTAATTCTGGAGCGGTTGGTTTTGCTTTACCTCCAGCTGCCCCTGATACAAGATTAAAGGATTCCAGGCACATACATGTTGACTATAATAGAAATATTGATATTTATAACGAAAATATAATTTTAACTTTTAACGATACGCTTGTCCAGCAAATACCCATTAGCGAGAATTTAATCGGCTCGCAGTTTTATTGGGAAGGAAAGGTTAGCGTTGGGGGATTTGATCAAACAATAAAGATTCATACTCACAGATTAAATAATACTGATGCCCAATTTTCTATCCATAGAGATATGAGACTTAATAACGCAAGTCTCAAAATTTCAATTTCCGGAGATATCACTGGCAACATCGCAGGATATTCTGCCGATGGCCAAACAACTAACTACAAATCTATTTATGTTCAAGACCTTTTATGGCAATAATATTTTAAAGTGCAGCAAGGAGGCGGGTGCTGTTCTTATAGACGCTGTAATATCAATTGCAGTAATAAGTCTTGCTTTTGCTGTGCTTTTAAATATCGGCACTTGGTCAATAAAAATTTCAACTTCGCTGAGAGAGGCCACGCAAGCAAACTCTCAGCTTAAAGAAGTAATTGAGGCTGTAAGGAATTTCCGCGACGGAAAGGACTGGGCGACAGACGGTTTAGGTTTGCTGGCGACGGGAGCGGACAATCCGTATCATTTATTTTTAAACACAAGCTCTAGTCCCGCAGAATGGAATTTAGTTTCAGGGATTGAAACCAGCGGAATTTTTACAAATCAGATTATTTTTGACAGAGTTTCGCGAGACCCTTCTACATATAATATTGAGGCTGTTTACAACAGTTCTCGCGATGACCCTAACACAAGAAAAGTTACAGCAATTATCAGCTGGAGAGACCGCACATTGCAATTAATAACCTATTTTACTAATTGGGAATAAGTCTAATGAAAAAAAATAATATTTTTTTGGAAAAAAAAAATTACAGGGGCTTTACCCTCGTAGAGATTTTGATTTACACTTTTCTTCTTTCCCTTATTTTATCAATCATAGCCTCCTTTGTTTTTTGGCTTAGTTATTCCAATACCAAATCAAAAGCTGATAGGGAGGCATCAGAAAACGCAAGAAACGCTATGGAGGCGATGCTATATGAAATAAAATCAGCCAAAAGCATTTATACGCCGACAACCACTCAGAATCAATTGTCTTTAGAGACCGCAAATTATTTGCCAGATGACGAATCGTCAACTTTTATTGATTTTTTTCTTTGTGATTTGCGCCTTTGTTTAAAAAAAGAATCTCAAGACACGATATTTTTAACCCCTGATACTGTCGGAATATCTCAGCTGGAATTTACACAAATTGTAATAAATGGAATGCCGTCTGTAAAGATTAACTTGACTGCTGACTACCTAAATTCAAGCGACCCCGGCCGGTCAGCTTCAGCTACCTTAACTTCAACAGCTTCTTTAAGGAGCTATTAAAATTATGCTGGATTTCATAAAAAATAACCAAAAAGGATTTGTCGCTTCTTTAGTCACATTTTTAGTTTTGTTGTCTATGCTGAGTCTGGCTACGAGTATGACGGGCATAATTATCAACAGGCATAAAATAGCTGAAAATGTTATTAAATCAACTCAAGCTTATTATACTGCTGAAGCAGGCATAGAAGATTCTATATCGCACTTAAAACGCAGTCCCCAAACTGTCGCGTCTTCTTATAGCTTAAATGTCGGCGATTCTGCTGCCAATATAGAGATTTCCGAAATTGTTGGCGGGTCCAGAACTATTATTTCTCAAGGGAATTATGATAATAGGATTAAAAAAGTGAGAGCTGTTTATACTATTACAGCGTCTGGAACTTCCTTCCATTATGGGGTGCAGGTTGGAGAGGGAGGAATGCAAATGTCAAATAACAGCAGGGTAATAGGTAATGTTTTTTCAGACGGAAACATTACTGGCTCCGGCATTATTGATGACAATGTTATTGTCGCTGGAAATAATAGGATTGATGGATTAACGGTGGGCGGAGATGCGCTCGTTTACAGGTGTGAAGATTCAACGATTGAAGGAAATTTAATATATGTGATCGGAGGTGGTGTCCAAAATTGCAGTGTTTCCGGCGAAACTTCAACTCAGGACGACCCAATTCCTATTCAACCCATGCCTATATCTGAAAGCCAAATTCAAGAATGGAAAGACGATGCTTCTGTCGAGATTATAACAGGAAACGTTTCAATTTTAAACGGGCAAACGAGCTCTATGGGCCCTGTTAAAATAGTTGGCTCCTTGACTGTTGCCAATAATGCTATTGTTAAGCTTACAGGCACCATTTATGTGACAGGAAATATTTTTGTAAGCAATGGTTCGACTATAAGGCTCGATAGCTCTTATGGATCGTTCAGCGGAGTTATTCTATCTGACGGGCAGATTTCAGTTGGGAATAACTCTGTATTTACAGGTTCTGGCCAATCTGGCAGTTATCTTTTAGTTTTATCCACTAATTCTTCAGGCTATGCGATTTCTGTGAACAATAACGCCGCAGGCGCCATTTTTTATACAACTTCCGGCGGAATTTTACTCAGCAATAATGTAAGTGTCAGAGAAGTTACAGGATATAAAGTGATTTTAAACAATAACGCGGTAGTCCAATATGACAGCGGACTTGAAAACACTTTCTTTTCTTCGGGTCCGGGCGGCGGATGGAAAATTACAAACTGGAAGGAAGAGTAGTTTGGTGATACAATAAAATAATGTTAAATTTTTTAAGTCTAAAATTAGAAGCGTTCGGTTTAGATATAAGCGACTCGTCTCTTAAAATTATCAAACTTGAAAAAGAAAGGAGAGGTTTCTCTGTAAGTTCTTTTAATAGCATGGAAATAAAACGCGGAGTGGTGGAAATAGGGATAATTAAAGATGAAAAAACATTGGCAAAGATTATTAAATCTGCATATGAAAAAGCAAAAGGAAAAAAAATTCAAACAAAATATGTGGTTGCTTCTTTGCCTGAAGAAGAATCTTTTTTACAGGTTATTCAAATGCCCAGAATGAGCCCAGAAGAGTTAAAATCAGCAGTCATTTTTGAAGTAGAAAATTATATCCCTCTGCCGATAGACCAAGTTTATTTGGATTTTCAGGCTATAGCGCCTATTAAAGATGGCTTAGACCACATAGATGTATTGGTTGTCGCAACGCCCAAACACGTGGTTAACTCGTATGTTTCTTGTTTGAAGTCAGCCGGGCTTATTCCTTTAATTCTTGAGTCAGAATCGCAGTCCACCATAAGAGCTTTAGTGAAGGATGAAACAAGCGAGTGCCCCTTGGTTGCGCTTGACTTAGGTGAGAATAAGACTGATTTTATAGTTTTTGCAGGCCGCTCAATACGTTTCACTCATTCAATTCCAATTTCTCAAAGGCAATTAGATTCATCCATTTCCCAATTGCTGAAGGTTGATCTCGATAAAGCTAAAAAAATGAAAATACGATACGGGATTGCAGGTGAAAGGGGAAAAATAGGCGCCGGTTCAAAAAAAGTTTCACAGGCTGCAGCCCCGGTTTTAGAAGAAATGGCATCACAAATTAAAAAGTACATAAATTTTTATGAAGAGCACGCTTCCCATGAGCATCTTTTATGCTCTACTGGAATAAAGAAAATTCTTCTTTGCGGCGGCGGCGCTAATTTAAATGGATTGCCAGAATTTTTAGCAAAAAGATTAGCTCTCCAAGTAGAAATTGGCGACCCATTTATAAATTTGCCAAGAGCAAAAAAAGATAAAGCCGGCTCTATTGATTTTTTGCCTTTTACTGCAGCTCTGGGCTT
>Ga0209210_1002336_pt1 | contig 13995 bp, 11 predicted proteins | sample RifGroA1_FD_183991 | JGI IMG/M metagenome (GOLD analysis project Ga0209210, IMG submission 183991) | Contaminated groundwater microbial communities from Rifle, Colorado, USA - Rifle Groundwater A1 (SPAdes) (version 2) | ecosystem: Environmental > Aquatic > Deep subsurface > Groundwater >...
CTTTTTTAGAAATCGGCATTAATATAAAGCCAAATTTCTCAATGAACGGCATCACCGATTGATTGCCCGTCAAAAAAGAAACTATTTTCTGACCAGATTGTGCTTCTGACGCAAGCGCGGCAAAATGGTCTTCTTTTGTAAACGCTCTGCTTTTCTTTGGTAGAACAATAATCACTTCCCCTGCCGGGGACTGACGAAAAATCTGGAGAATCTCTCCAAAACCATCATCACGGAGAACATTAATAATCTTCACCGAATTAGTATACCAGGTAGTAGATATTCCTGCCAGCATAGCCGCTTGATATCACTTGATATCACAGGAATATTCACTACCCAGTATATACCCTGTTAGAATTTAATGAAATAGCCGTTTTATGCACATACTTACTTTATGTATGTTTTGTATGCTACAGTAATAACTGGAGGTCATCTAAAATGAAGCGCGCAATATTTGCAATTCTTATCGTCGCATCGTTTGTCCCAAAAAGCTAACGAAGTCATTTCTTTGATATTTTTCTTTATAGTTTCAGTAAGATTTTTAATGTGTTCCTTTGTGATATCAAATTCTTCGCGATGGAATTTCCCACGATCATCTGGTTCAACAAAGTCAATTATTCCACTGGTCGCGTGATGCTGACCATTATTGAATCCGTTTAGCAAAAGCTTATAAAAAACTAATTGGCGGAAGTAATTTCCATTTGAGGTTTTTGTGGTGCCAAGTAGGTCTTTGCGGCTTTTTGCGGATCCGGTTTTATAATCTACCACTACAACATGGTCGTGGAATAATTCAACTTTATCAATCTTCCCATTTAGCGAAACAATGAGCTCGTCGGAAACAACGAACGGAACATCCGGGATTCTTAATTGATTTATAATGTTTGGATGCCAAGAGGTATTCCACTGATCATAATATCCGGTCAGTGCGCGAATCCCCTTTTCCATGGCAACATTACGATCGGAAGATTGAAGTATTGAGCGATCAAGTGACGAAATAAAATGTGCGATTAAATCATCACGACTCATCTTTGTGCCAAGACGAAGTTGCTCCATGTATTTCGTCAGCGCATCATCAATAATGCTTCCAAATTGAAGCGCGAACGACGGGGCCTCTGGTATTTTCAGTAACGACGAATAAAACCAGGCCCATGGACAGGACAGATATTGATTTAGTGCCGTAACAGAGAATCCCCTCTCCTTAAGACGCTCTACGATTAATTGTTTTATATTTTTGTCGGGCGTTTCTGATTGCGGTTGCGCGAACAAAGTTTCACGATGTTCTTGCCAGTCTTTTTCAAATGGCGCCGGATCTATATCTATTATCAGTTCTGGACGAATATCGGTTATAGCGCGCGCTTGTAACATTTCGCGATCTTGAGAATCTACTGATGCAAAACTAATCATCACTTCTTTTCTTGCGCGAGTTAGTGCGACAAAGAATAAATTAAGCTCGTCATGTTCTTTATCAAAATCGCTTTTTGATTCTGCGCGAAGATAGATAGAGTTTGGTAGTCGTATCAGCTCTGCCCTTGCTCTATTAGACCAACGGGCATCAGTAGCGCCAGTTAAATATACATAATCAAATTCCAGCCCCTTACTTTTGTGTGCTGTGAGGATTTGAATATGTCCATTTCTGTGTCTTGTACCCGAAATTGTCAATGATATTCCCTGGTCTCGTAAAAAGATTAAGTGCCTACCGAAAGCATCCAAGGAAATTTCTGGATTACGCGCAACACTGTCGTCTGCAAGCCTGTAAAGCGCATGAAGGATTCCTACTTTTTCGTCTGGTCTATTATCAGAAGTTGCTGATGCAAGAATTCCTGATTCGGAAATAATTTGTGCAAGCAGATTGAGTAGCTTCGGTTCTCGCACAAGTGGCGCCCACGATTCTAAAAGTTTTACTATTTCTTTTATATGCGCTTGATTTGCAATTCCCGTTTCTTTAGATAATTTTGGACTGCGTATCACATCATATGGATTTTGTTTCCCTCTGCAATATGTGGCCAATTTATACAGGTCCAGTCTGTCTATATGAAATTCTGGAATGTGGAGGACTTCAAAAAATGGCACCGGATCGCCGAAGTTTGAAATCGCCCTGATAATTAATTCAATATGATGGATAAGCGGATCCCGAAAGGCATCGTCTTCGGCGCTTACATCTGCCAAAATATTTAATTTCGCGCATAAATTGGCGTATATCCGCACTTCACGATTTTCTCTGCATAAAATTGCGATCTGATTCGGATCTGTTTTGTCTGAAATTCTTGATTGTATGTGAGACAAAACAGCCCATCGCTCTACATCCTCGTCCGAAGCTTTGAGTAATTGAATTGGGCGCTCGTTATATCCAGCAGATGCCATAAGTGCATTTGCGGATCCACGCACATTATGCGCGGCATCCAATATCATTTGAGTTGATCTATAATTTACATCAAGGGTAATTAGTTTTGCCGTTGTAAATTTTTTGGCAAAGTAGTGAAAATTTTCTAATGACGCACCCTGGAAACGATAAATTGCTTGCTTCTCGTCGCCGACCACAAAAATATTTGGACTTTCTTCCCAAAACGATGAGAGCGATTCAATTATTCTATTCTGTGAATTGTTTGTATCTTGATGTTCATCAATCAAAAAATACTGGAATCGTTCTTGAAGTAAAAGCGAGAGGTCTTTATTAGATTCCAGCTGGTTGGCAACGCTGATTATCATGTCGTCATAATCGTATTCGCGATTAGATGAGAGGATTGACTGATATTGCTCGTAAACATCTGCCAACTCGTTTAATTTATCTAGCTGTTTTAACTTATCGCGATTTTCTCCCCTCATTTGTCCTTTATATTTGCCTTTTTCGTGATGAAGATTTTCAGAATTCATAATTGTCATCCGTTCGCTTTTTATTATTTCTCTAAGTTTTACGGCTGTTACGGATTCTCGTTTTAAATCATGAATCGCATGAATTATAGATTTCAAATAGAAATCTGGGGCATTTACCGGACGAAGGATTCTTGCGGTATTCGTGGCAAGTAGCGCTTCGTGTATTCTGACTGCCTGCTCTTGTTCGCTCAAAGATGTCCCGCCAGCACTAGATAAAAAATCTTCAGGACGTTCTTGAATGATACGATTACAAAATCCGTGAAATGTTGTGATTGAAACGCGATACGCAGAGCTTCCTATTAATTCTGCCAGGCGGCGGCGCATTTCTGATGCCGCATTTTCAGTAAATGTGATTGCCAAAATAGCCTCAGGCGGTGTGTCGATCAGACGAAGAATATTTGCAATGCGCAATATGAGTATCTTGGTCTTACCAGTCCCCGGACCGGCAATGACCATAACGGGGCCGTCAATTGCATCCACCGCCTCTTTTTGGCGTGGATTTAGCGTTAAATACTCTTTTTCAAAATCTGCTTGCATATAAGAACTATATCACTAAAAGATTCGCATTCCATGAGCCGAGCGCGTAAAATAGCAGATCCGGAAAATCCCGAACAATATATCTTAAAAAACTTTTTCATTAAATTCGGGGATTTTATTTTGTCCCATTGTTTAATCCATAAATCAATGTGCTCTAGTAATAGATTGAGCCTTTCGCTAGGTAAATGCTCACGCTCTATATCATGTGAAAAAATCCATGGATTTTGAAGTGCGCCTCTTGCGATCATAATTCCATCAACGCCGTATAATTTTGATGCACCAATTCCCTGCTCTCGCGAAAGAATATCACCATTACCCACACAAAGTATTCCAGAGTCATGCGCAATTTTTGCAACCTTGGCAATAATATCCCAATGAGCTGGCACTTTGCTCATCTCTTTCATTGTTCGTCCATGAATAATCAGCACATCAGGACGCGATTCAAGTATTGCTGGAATCCATTCATCCCATTCTTGCGGATTAGAAATTCCAAGACGAGTTTTAACTGCAACTGGAAGTCCTTTTGCTCCATCTTTAAGTGCAATAATTAATTCCTGAGCTAATTTTGGATTTTTTGCAAGTGCTATGCCTGCGCCTTGCTTAACAATACTTTTATCTGGACAGCCCATATTAATATCAACGCCATCAAATCCTAATTCGTGCGCAAGTTTGCCAGCAGAAAATAAGTATTCTGGATTCGTACCAAAAAATTGCGCAACAATTGGATGATCATATTTGCTAATGGCAAGATCTCGCATTAGTCGTTCTCGTCCGTAGCTTGCTAGTCCATGCGCCGAAACGAATTCGGTATAAAAAACATCAGGCTTTCCACATTTCGCGATAATGCTTCGGAACGGCAAATCAGTTACATCTGCCATTGGCGCTAATACAAAAAATGGCTTAGGCAGATTTTCCCAAAAACCTTTGCTCATTTATCTTGTATCACCGCTCGGATTCGTCTAATGCCTGCGGAAGCAGACTCTTCTTTAATAATATGAAATTTGCCAATTTCTCCAGTATGCGTTATATGCGGTCCGCCACAAAACTCGCGGCTAATGGTCTCTCCTGTTACAGGATTTGTAATTGTGTAGACAGAAACCGTGTCGCCGTATTTTTCTCCAAATGCACCGGACGCACCAAGCGTATTGGCTTGTTCGTGCGACATCACATCGCGTGCCACAGGATAATCACCATCAATCCATCCATTGACCATATTTTCAATTCTTTTTAATTCGTCTGGTGTTATTTTCTGTGGATGAGAAAAATCAAACCGTGTCCGTTCGGCAGTTATATTTGAGCCTCGTTGGACAACATGATCACCTAATACGATATAAAGCGCTCTATTTAGTAAATGTGTAGCGGTATGATAACGAATCACGATATCAGAATTATCTGCAAGCCCGCCCTTAAACATTCCGGCTGATGCCGTACGAGACAAGTCTTTGTGTTTTGCAAATGCCGCTTCAAACTCTGACTTATTTGGGCTCAATCCCCTTGTTTGTGCTAATTCATATGTAAGCTCCCATGGAAATCCGTATGTTTGATAAAGCTGAAACGCCGACTCGCCGTCTATGTTTGATAATTTCCCAAACTCCTTTAGTCCCTTATCAAGCGTCATTTCAAATTTATGAAACTCGTCAGCGATTACTTTCTCAATTTCCTGTGATTTAATCTCTGGATAAACATCACCCAAAATCGTGCGAAGCGATTCAAGATATTTAGTGTGCCATTCAGACGACAGGCCAAGTTGTTTGGCAAATACCATAGAACGACGGAGTAGTCGCCTTAAAACATATCCGCGATCTTTATTTGACGGGAAAATCCCATCGGCAATAATAAAAACAGATGAGCGCATATGGTCGGCAATTACACGAATGTGGTGCCTACCATTTTCGTTATCAGAGGTAACGCACGATTCTAAAACGGAAATAAGTGGAGAAAATAATTCTGTTTCATAGACAGAGCTCTTGCCGTTTAAAACCATAAGTGTTCGCTCAAGTCCCATTCCAGTGTCTACACTTGGGCTTTGCAATTTTTCATAGGATCCATTTTCTGTTTTTCTATACTGCATAAAAACATCGTTCCAAATTTCAACCCAGCGAGAATCAGATGGATTAAATTTTTCAGGTGTAGGTTCGTCGCTCGCCCAATAAAACATTTCCGTATCAGGACCGCATGGACCTGTTTGACCAGCAGGTCCCCACCAATTATTTTTGCGATCCAAAAAAGCAATGCGATTATCTTTAACTCCTAACGAGCGCCACGCATCGGCCGCTTCATCGTCTTTTGAAACATATTCATCGCCAATAAAACAACTAAATGCCAGACGATCAACTGGCAAATTAAGCCACTGCTGTGATGTCAAAAATTCAAAACTCCATTTAATTGCATCTTCTTTTTGATAATCTCCAAGAGACCAGTTGCCGAGCATTTCAAAAAAAGTGTTGTGCGTATCATCTCCAACCTCATCTATATCGCCCGTGCGAATACACTTCTGTACGCTCACGAGTCGCTTGCCAGATGGATGTGGCTCGCCAAGTAAGTACGGCACAAGCGGATGCATTCCGGCGGTTGTAAAAAGTACCGTCGGATCATTCGCTGGTACTAATGGTGCAGAAGGAATAACGACATGATCTTTGGCGCGGAAGAAATCTATAAATTTTTTGCGAAGCTCCTGGTGTGTCATGTGTAAAATATATCAGATATCCACATATTCTGCGATATTTGCTTTCTATTGCTAGTGTGGTATAATGCTTTGTCGTATTTCCATCAACGCGTTCAACGGAGAACATCGATGGGCACAATCGACTTGATGGCGGTTCGTCGTGCCAGCATGGAGGCACTTCGGTCATGCGGATCCGCTTCGCGCCTGACCGGCGATCGTGTGGTTCCACCGATCGACATGACGGTCGTCCCAGCAGTGACGCAAGTCATCGCCGTCCAGATGTCTACCTATGAGCGCGCACTGAAGCGTGCCAACATGGGTCTGGCCGGAATCTGCGAAGAATGCGGAAAGCCGATCGGAGCGAAGCGGCTTTCCGCATTGGATGCCGTGACGACATGCATTCACTGTGCGCGTCGTCACGAGGAGCGCTAGTTCTTTCGTTGACCCCTGCCTCGTTTGGTGGGGGTCTATTTTATCTAAAATATTACTGCAAGCACAGAGTGAACCCCAAGAATAATAGCCGATAATCCTATAAATAAAATAGTCGCCCAAAACGCTACAAATTTTATTTCATCGCCAGAGAGCTTCATGGTTGAGTATGCGGGTTTTTGATGTTAGATTAATGGCTATGGGATCTATGGTGAAATGGTATCACAGCGCTCTGTGGAAGCGCGGTCGTGGGATCGTAACCCACTAGGTCCCCACAGTTGGTGTCCATCTAGTAAATATACCAGTTGAAATAAGCCGATCATTTTTTTGTTTCAAACACAATTGTCCTGATTCTATATTACCGCCTCGTGCTCTGGCGGCATCTTGGAGTAGATTATGAATTGCAATTTCTGATGTATTGGTAGCGTACGCATTCAACAATAAAAATCTCGCGTTGGGAGATAAAATAGAAATACAGTCTTCAATTAGTTTTGGCATCTGCTCATTAAATTTCCAAATCTTTCCTGTCGGACCATGACCGAATGCTGGCGGATCCATAACAATCCCGTCATATTGTGCTCCCCTCTTTTTTTCATTTTTTACAAATTTAGCGGCATCCTCAAGCATCCAGCGGATTGAATCTTCTGGCAATTTGTTAAGCGCCTGGTTTTCCTTCGCCCATCCGATTGCAGGATGTGACGCATCAACATGTGTCACAAATGCACCATGTATTGTGAGCCACATGGTGGCCGCGCCGGTGTATGCAAAAAGATTTAAAATTCGCGGTTTTTCAATTCCATTTAATTTATCGGTCATCCAAATCCAATTTGCGGATTGTTCTGGAAAAACTCCAGTGTGTTTAAAATTCATTGGTCGCACGCGAAGTTTCATTTTATTAAATCCAATATCCCATGATTCTGGGAGATTGTTACCTTCTTTTATAGACCATGCATCGTCTTCATAAATCGCATCAGCTTGCGACCATAAGTCGGGATTTGATTTCTGCCAAATTGCCTGCGGGTCTGGTTTTGCGAGAACATATTGACCCCAGCGTTCAAGCCGATACCCATCTCCTGAATCCAGAAGTTCAAAGTCTTTAAATTGTTCATTGCCGATTAAATACATATATTTTATCTTAGTATACTCATTGATTCAAACTATAAAAGAGCCTCACACTATGCTGGCGTGAGGCCGATGTCATTATCGTTCCATGAATGGGTACAGGCCAGGCTTGCTTAGATCGATCAGCTCAAGTCTTTTGCGCGTAGCAGTGACCAGAACCGCTCTTCGTGAGTAGAAACGCTTTGATAGCCAGAACGTGTAGCGAACTGGCATTCCTTCGCGAATCTCGCCATCACTCTGGACCTGAGACCTGTTAAATCCTGCAAACTGTCCATCGGTGTTGAACGGATCTCCATTTCTAGATGGATTAAAGTCCCCGTAATGTACGCTGAACTGTAGCTTACTCCCCATCACATGGAGAATCGCACCAAGTTTTGTTTTGCAATTACAGCTGTACATTGCATCAATACCGCGCGCAGCAGCATTGATCTCGTCAGCCATATACCCTTCACGATTGTCTACGAGTGTCAGGCAAATCTCTCTTGTCAGCATTCTGGACTGATCGATGAGAAACGCTAATACTCGCTTAGAAAGATCGGTTCCATCGTTCGCCTTGAAGATCATATACTTCAAGGCTACGACCTGTTTTTTCGTGATCATACCGCTCTCCTTCAGAAATACTACTCATCACGATTTGTATAGCATTATCACGGTCAGAAGTCAATAATATAATTTTTTGTGCCCTCGGAGGGAATCGAACCCCCATCAACCCAGCCCCTTAATATGTCTCCCCGGGAAGATTCGAACTTCCATTTAAGGATTAGAAGTCCCTTGTTCTATCCATTGAACTACGGGGAGATGAAAAGGGGCTGGGCTGTTTTATCCATTAAACTACGAGGGCAGTTTGATAAGTTCACCGCAAGCTCATTGTGCCACGAAATGCTCATCTTTTCAAAAGTAGGAAAAGAAGTTATAATGGCGCGTTGATTCGGACTGTCGTATACCGGTAGTACACGTGTTTTGGGTACACGTAGACTGGGTTCGATTCCCAGCAGTCCGACCAATTCAGACATTGAGAGTTTTCGAAAGAAGGTGCGTGCTCGCGAAGAAGCCGAAGGAAAGACAGTTTGGGGAAAATTTCCCAAACTGTTTTTCCTTTAATCCTAAATTAATGCTAAAATAGCGATATGGAAAATTCTAAAAAAATTGAATGGGTTTTGCGTATTGCCGTTGCCGGCGAGTTTGTCGGTCACGGCGTTTTTGCGCTTCAAGGCAAGAAAACATGGATTGATTGGATCCACCAGCTTACGAATGCAGAAATCGGTACAGCAGCAACACTCCTGACACTCATTGGTCTATTAGATTTGCTCGTTGCACTGATTATTTTGGCGCGCCCAATCCGCGCGATTGTTTTGTGGGCGGCGTTCTGGGGATTCTGGACCGCTCTTGTGCGTCCAATTATAGGAGAACCAATTTGGGACTTTGTGGAGCGCTGGGCAAATTGGGGTGCACCGCTTGCTTTGCTATTACTTCTTGGCTGGCCAAAAAATTGGAGAGAGTGGTTCAATAGAAAAAATTAAAAGATGAATTTTGACGAATATCAGAAAAAATCCAGAAAGACGGCATTTATCCGAATATTGGTAAAAATTTCGTTTATCCGACACTAGGATTGGCTGGAGAAATCGGAGAAGTTGTCGAAAAAATAAAGAAAATTATCAGAGATGAAGACGGGTTGCTGACCAAAGAAAGATGCGAAGAAATTGAGAAAGAGTTAGGTGATGTGTTATGATATATGGCACAATTAACTACCGAGCTTAATCTTTTATTAGATGATATTGCTAGACATAATTTGCAAAAATTAGCTGATCGAGCAAAAAGAAATAAGATTCACGGTAACGGAAATAATCGTTAGGCGGGATTGGTATACCGGTATTACGCCACCCTTCCAAGGTGGAGAAAGGGGTTCAATTCCCCTATCCCGCTCCATAAACTCACAACCCTCCGCCTTAGGCGGAGGGTTGTGCAATTAAGTCCGGACTTAATTATTACTTATTCATTACTGCTTCTTTTAGAACTTTGGAAGCGGTAAAGCGAAGCTTCTTGGATGCTGGGATATGAATAGATTCGCCGGTGCGCGGATTGCGCCCTTCGCGAGCCTTTCTATCTGCAACCTTAAAAATACCAAGACCAGCAATGTTGATTTTTTCCTCTTTGCGCAAAAGAGAAGTCAGCGTCTCAACAAGAGACTCCAAAAACATCGCCATATCTTTCTTTGTCATGCCGGTTTTGTCGGCCAACATCTGAATTAACTGCGTCTTTTTAACAGTCATACGTGCACCCCCCTTCTGTGGACCCCCGTGGAAATCCTTGTATTTCGTATGGGCATATCGCGAGTATCTGCGTTTTATGCGGGTTTTGCAATAGGGGTGTGGAAAACTCTATATTTTACGCGAAAAACAGAAATGGCAACGAGTGATTAGTGAAGCGGGTGTTTCGATGCGAGAATCGTCGCCGGAATGCGACGGCGTGATTCGAGCTACGAAATACCCGCGTAGCATCGAGACTACCCGACCTGAATATCTACTACCTGGCGTATTCTATAGATCTTGTCTCGCGAATAACATTCACCTTGATTTCGCCTGGATATTGCATGTCTGATTCAATTTTCTTAGCAATATCGCGCGCTAATTGGAGCGCAGAGAGATCATCAATCTTGCTTGGCGTAACAAATACGCGCACTTCGCGACCAGCTTGAATCGCATAAGCTTTTTCAACGCCTTCAAATCCAGCGGCAATGCGCTCAAGATCTTCAAGACGCTTCAGATATATTTCAACTGTATCTCGGCGAGCGCCAGGACGAGAAGCAGATATTGCATCGGCGGCCTGAACGATACGACTTTCCAATGAAGAATATGGGTATTCCTCATGATGCGCCTCCATCGCCTTGATGATTTTGTCGTCTATGTTGAACTTCGCGAGAATTTTGCGCCCAATCTCTACATGAGTACCTTGCACTTCATGATCTACAGCTTTGCCGATATCATGAAATAGCGCACCCTTTTTGGCCACCATCACATCGGCACCCAATTCGGCGGCCATAATTCCAGATATATGAGCCATTTCTATTGAATGAAGCAGGACATTTTGCCCAAAGCTTGTTCGGAACGCGAGCCGACCGAGCAAATAAACTAGTTTTGGATCAACCATGCCAACTCCGGTTTCCATAAGCGCCGCTTCTCCAGCTTCGCGAATTTTGTCGTTAATTTCCATTCTAGCCTTTTCAACCATCTCCTCAATTTTAGTCGGATGAATGCGCCCATCAGCAATGAGCTTTTCCAGTGCAAGGCGAGCAATCTGGCGTCGCACAGCGTCAAAGCCAGAAATCACCATCGTGCCTGGAGTATCGTCAATAATAATATCTACTCCAGTTAATCGCTCAAGTGTTTTGATGTTGCGACCCTCTTTCCCAATTATCTTGCCCTTTAGGTCGTCTGATGGAAGCGTTACAACGGTAGTAGTTGCATCAGCAATATGTGATCCTGCGTATCTCTGAATCGCAAGCGTGAGGATTTCTCTCGCCTTTTTGTCTAGCTCTTCACGATTATCAGCATCAAGCCGCTTCATCTGTCTTCGCAAATCTTCTGAATATTCTTCCTGCACAGCAGTTAGCATCTGCTCTTTTGCATCTTCACGGCCAAGACCGGAAACACGCTCCAATTCAGAAAGGTGTTTTGTGCGAATTTCGCCAATCTCTATTTTCGCTTTTGATACTTCGTCTGTCTGCTGATGAAGTGTTTCTTTTTCCGTTGCAATCTCCTTTGTCCTCTGATCAAGGTCGTTTTCCTTTTTTGTAAGTAAATTCTCAATTTTATCTAATTGTTTTCGGCGATCTGCTTCTTCGTGCTTTGCACTTTCAAGCATTTCAAGTGCTCGACGATTAGCCTCAAGCAGGACTTCTTGTCCTTTTGTTTTGGATTCAGCAAGAATTTGCTGTGCTTTTGCTTCTGCCTGTGCGACGCTACGACTAGTTAAGAATCTTCGTAAAAAGAACCCGGCTAGAAATCCTATTAGGACTGCGGGGATTGATAGAGTTAATGACATCTTGTGCGCGCACAAAAACGGTCACTATGTTGGTCACGCAAGGCGTTAGCGCCTCATTTGTCGTGAAAATCATGGACGGATTATGCGAATAATACCGATATCCATTATATCATTGAATGATTCCGCCGCCAAGCAAGCGTGGACCACTGAATATAACAGCAGATTGTCCGGGTGTTATTGCGTATACTGGCCGTGAAAATTTAATTTCTCCAGTTTTTAAGATTACGGCTGGTATATGTTTAGATCGATAGCGAATTTGCACTGATACCGACTTATTAAATGGTGGTGTTTTTACGAGCCAGTTGTTCTTATTTATTTTTGCATTTGTTTTTTTGAGGTCACTGTAAGATCCGACAATAATCTCATTCTTTTTTATATTCTTTGCAACAACAAAATATGGACCGCCTCCGTCACGGATATCAAGCCCGTGTCTTTGCCCTATTGTGTAATAGTACGCTCCGTCATGAGTCCCGATTTTTTCTTTTTTCATATTCAAAATATTTCCAATATGGCATGGAATATATTTTGATAGAAATTTTTTCATATCAATTTTACCAATAAAACATACGCCCTGTGAATCTTTCTTATTCGCTACCAAAATTTTTGCTTTTTTAGCTATCAGTCTGACTTGTGGTTTTGTATAGTCTCCGATTGGAAATAAGATTTTTGGCAAAATTGCGCATGGTATCCCCCACAAAAAATAAGTCTGGTCTTTATTTTTATCTTCTGCCTTTAAAATTGCTCCGCCTTTAATTTTTGCATAATGTCCTGTCGCGATAAAATCAGCGCCACTCAGAAGTGCTCGCTTAGCAAATAATGAAAATTTAATATGACGATTACACTCAACATCCGGGTTTGGAGTTTTCCCAATTTTATAATTTTTTATCATCGGGCTTGCTACATGTTTAAAATATTCTTTGCCAACATCCCATGTTTTGAGTGGCATGTTTAATTGTTCCGCAACACGAAGTGCGTCAAGACGATCTCGCCTCCATGGACAATCTACCCCAGGTGGAGTCCATGGCTTTAAAAAAACACCGACGATTTTATATCCTTGTTTTTTTAATAAATATGCGGCAACAGACGAATCAACTCCGCCAGACATAGCGACGAAAACGGTTGTATTTTTTACCTTCACAAGGTATAATTATGCAGTAAATTTATAAAATATCAATGCTTGGCATAGACATAGTTTCTATCGTCCGTACATTTGGCTACATAGGCGTCGCCGCCATTGTGTTTACAGAATCCGGATTATTAATCGGCGCATTTTTCCCTGGAGACTCTCTGCTTTTCACTGCTGGATTTCTTGCGTCACAAAATCAATTACATATTATTCCGCTTATATTTATAGCATTTATCGCAGCTGTATTGGGAGATAATGTAGGGTATTGGTTAGGAAAAAGATTTGGGCCATCAGTTTTTACTCGTAACAATCATTTGTTATTGGATCAAGCACATATCGCTAGAGCAGAACGATACTATGAAGAGCACGGACCAGTCACAATCGTACTTGCACGGTTTATGCCGGTGATAAGAACAATCGCACCAGTACTTGCTGGCGTTGGATCTATGAAGTGGCGAATATTTTTTACATATAACATTGTCGGAGCGCTTCTTTGGGCGGTTGGAGTTCCACTTATTGGTTTTTGGCTTGGCAGTTCCGTGCCAAATGCTGACAAATATATTATTCCGATCGTGATTGTAATAATGGGACTATCCGCGGTGCCACCTTTTTATCGTTACATCCAAAGTCGTCGCACAAAAATTTAGTTATCCACTTTTTTATTAGTATCTACGCAATCGCGTTCTATAATATATATGTTAGCTCATTTATTTTGGTATTAGTGACAGTGAAAGACCTTCAATGGTCGGTCGGCTGTCATCATACATTAAAGGAGGGATACAATATGAAGCTTGAGCGCCGCGGCGCTTAGCAGCAGATTGTTTTTCCTAAACTGTAATGGTAAAAAGAAAGCGCAAGGCCGCAAAGAAGCCTAAGAAGGCAAAGAAGAAGGCCCACAAGAAGGCAAAGCGTCGATAACGACGGATCAATCCAGCCCCCTATAAAGGGGGCTGGATTGTGTTTTGCGACTGAAGAAATCTAAGTTTTATAATATATCCCTTTGTTTCTCCAAGGATTGCATCATTTTCAAGCCACGCATCTGGATCGCGCTTTGATGATGACTCTAGTGCGCGAATCACGCGACCCACACCAGTATTGTATGCCGCCGCAAAATATTCTTCTATGCGCGGATCTTTCGCAATTGACTCGCCAAATGCATCCTTAAGCTTTTTTAAATTATAATCAGTAAGGACAATTGCCGCACGCA
>Ga0209210_1002341_pt1 | contig 13963 bp, 15 predicted proteins | sample RifGroA1_FD_183991 | JGI IMG/M metagenome (GOLD analysis project Ga0209210, IMG submission 183991) | Contaminated groundwater microbial communities from Rifle, Colorado, USA - Rifle Groundwater A1 (SPAdes) (version 2) | ecosystem: Environmental > Aquatic > Deep subsurface > Groundwater >...
ATATTTGTTCCTGCATTTCCATTAACCTCAGAAAATAATCCCATATTTACTCCTGCATTTCCATTAACCTCAGAAGCTAATCCTCCAATACTTACTCCTGCATTTCCATTTGTTTTAGAATAAATCAAAGATGTTTTTGCTAAGGTATCTTCTCCTTCTTTATCAACAAAAAGATTACCTAAATAAAATTCTAAATTTCTTTTTGCATTTCTTATTAGTTTCATTTTCTTTCCCCATTTAATTTTCTTTGTTTATCTGGAATTTTTAATTCTACTTGTTCTAAATATGAAGTTGGATAATTTCTTAATACTTGTTCGTATGTTTTTTTTCTTTCTCCTGAACCAGAAAGATAAAATGCTTTTGCAAATGCTTCTTCTTCATAAGACCACTGAGCGTCGCCGTTAAAATCAAAAGCTGTTCCAACTGCTTCAACTAATCTTTTTCTTTCAACTCTTTGTTCTCTTTCAGCTCTTGCTAAAACAATTTCAGATTGAGTTGGTGAAGGAAGACCTCTGTAAGAGTTTTTTTCTGATTTTTCTGAAACAAGAATTGTCCCAATAGTTCCAGCGGTAACAAGAAAAATCCCCGCTATTGAACCATAAAGAATTCTTCTTAATATTCTTTTTGTTATATTTCTGTTTGTTATTTCTGAATGTCCTTCTCTCATTTTCTTTCTCCTAAATATTTTTTATTTTTATTTTCGTTTGTCATTTTACTACTGCAAACTCAGACAAAACTGGTTTATAAACTTTTCGCTGTGTTGTAATTAAGTAGTGAGAACAATAAGAAGAACCAAGGTTCTTCCTTAGACCATCTCCTTTTTCTGTTCCGGAGACGTGGCATTTTCCTATGCCTCCGACGATGCCACATAAAATTTATAATTCAACTTTCTTGCAAAGATTATTCTTGAAAATAAAATCAAACATTTAAATTAGTTGTAATTAAGTAGTGAGAACAATAAGAAGAACCAAGGTTCTTCCTTAGACCATCTCCTTTTTCTGTTCCGGAGACGTGGCATTTTCCTATGCCTCCGACGATGCCACATAAAATTTACAATTCAACTTTCTTGCAAAGATTATTCTTGAAAATAAAATCAGACATTTAAAAAAGTTGTAATTAAGTAGTGAGAACAATGAAGGAAACCTAAGGTTTCCTCTCACACACCTTCCTCTTTCTGTTCCGGTGTGCGATATCTCTAAGTGCCTCCTGTTGATATCGCGAAAATTTATAATTCAACTGACTTGCAAAAGATTATTCTTGAAAATAAAATCAAACATTTAAATTAGTTGTAATTAAGTAGTGAGAACAATAAGAAGATTTAAAAATATAAAAAGAATTTAGTTTTATGGTAAAAATTGGATTTAATACAAAACACAGACCAAAACCAAGAATTTCTAAAGGAGATTTTGTAAATGTATTTTTGTGTCAACCTCCAATAACTTTGAGTGGGGTTTATCAAGGCAGAGAAGATGGAGAATTTATTTTATCAAGGGTTTTTGGAGTTCAATTCAATGAAGACGGAACAAGAGAAATTCGTGCTTCAAATTATCCTCAAAAAATTCCACTTGGAAATGTTTCGTCATATATAAAAACTACAAAACAAGATTATCGCGGAAGATTAAAAAGACACAAACAAGATTTGATCTTAGAAGAAATGCAAAGAGAAGTTCATGGAAGAGAGTTACATGAAAAATTATCTAAATTAAGAGCTCAAGAAGTTCAAGAATATTCTTAAAAACTTTTAAAAAATTTGAAGTTTAATTTAATAATTTGTTAATAGGCCACAATAATCTCAAACTTGTGCGAGTTTTAAAAGAAGTTGACGACGACAAAATAAAAGGTAGTTTTGGTTCTGGTCCGCGAACTCGTGTAGCTTGTTTTCACATATTTATCGGAAATTATTTTTTATGTTTTAATTGCACAAGAGTTTACAGAGAAGAAAAATTATTTTGGAAACAAGGAAATATTTTAGAAGATTAATTTTTAATTATCTTGTAAACTTCGTCGTTTTTTCTAACAAGTTTATTTAATTTTATTCCAATCTCGTCGTATTTTTTTGCTGACTCAACTGATTTGTGTTTTATTTGCATTTCTTTAATTTCAAAATTTTCAATTCCAGTTTTGTTTCCAATCACGCAAAATTTTTCTCCAATATTTATCGCAGAAGAAAGTTTTATTGTCGCGACTTTTATTCTTGGATAATAATGCAAAATTTTTCCAATAAAATGTTTTTTTTCTTTTGAGGCGTTGTGCTCTTGTTTTGCAAAATCATCTGACGTCGGCAAACCCAAATAAAATCCAGAAGAAAATTCTTTGTTGTAAACTTTTTTCAGTTCTTCCAGTCCTTCTTGAATTTCTTTTTTTGAAAGTTTTTTGTCAAGAGCTTTTCTATAAATTTTTGTAACAACCTCAACATATCGTGCGTCGCGGTTTCTGCCTTCTATTTTAAAACAAGTTACCCCTGAATTTTTTAATTTTTCTATAAATGGCAAAGCACATAAGTCCTTTGCTGAAAAAATTTTGTCATTTTCAATTTCAAGTTCATAACCTTCTTGCTTGTCTTTTACAATGTAACTCCGTCGACATGGATGAATGCACTCTCCGCGATTTGCAGAACGATTAAATAAAAACTGCGAAGTCAAACATCTTCCTGAAACAGCGACGCACATTGCTCCATGACAGAAAATTTCAAGTCCCAAATTTTTTATTTTTGAAATTTCTCTAATTTGTTTTAAATTTAATTCTCTTGCTAAGACAATTCTTTTTGCTCCAAGTGATTTGTAAAACTTTGCTGATTCTGAATTTGAAACAGACGCCTGAGTTGAAATAAAAAAAGGAATTCTGAATTTTTTGCAAAGTTGAATTACTGAAAAATCCCAGCAAATCACAGCATCAATTTTTCCTTTTATTTTTTTGAAAATTTTTTCAAGTTTTGGAATTTCTTTTTCATAAATAATTGTATTCAGAGTTAAATATTTTTTTACATTTTTTTGTTTGCAGATTTTTGAAATTTTTTCCAAGTCGTTTAAATTAAAATTTTTCGCGTTCGCGCGCATTGAAAATTCTTTTAGTCCAAAATAAACAGCGTCTGCACCTGAATTAATTGCTACAATCAGCGTCGGAAAACTTCCTGCAGGGGCCAAAAGTTCAAATTTGTTTTTCATAAATATAAAAGAGTTTGGGACTATATAAATTTTGATTAAATTTAAACAAAGATTTAAAAATTGAATTTTTTAAGGAATATTATGAAAAGAATAAATAGAAAAGAAAAAGAATATTTTGAAAGAATCTTTAGATTAATTAGTGAGGACTTTCCAAAAAGGTGTGGAAAATGCGGGGAGAATTATGCTGATGAAAGAGAGTACAACAGAGGAACAACCGAAGTTGAAGGATTTACAAACGGGCTTGATGAATTTGGAATTATTTTTTACAGAAATTGTAAATGTGGAAGCACCTTAGATTTAGTATTAAATCCTGCTAAATGGAAACCTATTGACAATGCGGACTTTATTGCATATCTTGACAGAAGAGCGCATACGCTAATTAGAAAAGGGATTGAAAATGATCAAGCATTGAATCAAATAGTGTTAGAATTTAGAGAAAGATATAATCAATATGTTGAAAGAAGGCATTAGTCCAAAACATTTTATAATAAATCTTTGTTGTCTAAAATAATAGTAAAGAAAATTTAAAAAGAGATTTGATTTTTTTTTAAAATGCCAGAAGAACAACAGTTTAAAAGAAATGTCGCGTTCAAATTAAGAATCGCGGATTTGTTAGCAGGAAAATCAATTATTGATTCAGATATGCAGAGATTTAATTTTTTAGAATTAGGAGATAAAAAAATTATCAGAGTAAATCTTGTTGCAAATGTCGTCGATAAATATGTTAGCGAAAGCGAAAGCAAATTTGTTGTTTTAACTCTTGACGATGGCTCTGGACAAATAAAAATGCGTGCGTTTTCAGAGGACTCTGAGAAAATAAAAAATTTTGTTCAAGGTCAGACAATTTTGGTAATAGGAATGTTAAGATCTTACAATAATGAATTATATATCATGCCTGAAATTGCGCGCGAACAAGATTCAAGATATTTGCTTGTCAGAAAATTAGAAATTGAAAAACAAAGAAACGAGACCGCGAAAGTTTTTGAAATTGGAAAGCCAGAAGTAAAACAAATCAAAGACAAAATTATTGAGTTTGTAAAAAATGCAGAATCCCAAGGCGGAGCAGACACAGAAAATTTAATTATAACTTTGAGAGAAGCAAGTCCTGAATCAATAAATCTTGAAATCAAAAAACTTCTTGAAAACGGAACAATTTTTGAGCCACGACCTGGAAAATTGAGATGGTTGGGATAATTTGATTTGGCGACGAGAAAATTCAAAAATTAAATCCCGATAAAAAGGTGAGAATTAAATCAGAAAAACTCGCGATATCCTCGGAGGCATAAAAAGATATCGCCTTTCAGTATTTTGAGGAGATAAAAAACTGAAAAAATCTCGCAAAAGATTTTTTGAGTCCCAAAAATTTCAAAAATAAAAAAGAAAATTTTTGAGAGAACCAGAGGGTTCTTTTTGTTCGCAACTAACCTTAATTCAGAATTTCAGACATTAACTTTTTTCTTAAAATTTTTTGCCATTCTCTGAGAAAATTAAATTTCAAAAACCTATTTTTGTAAAGTTCTCTAAACAAAAAAGAATTTTTAAATTTTTCGCAATCAAATTTTTTCCGAAAAGTTTATAAAATCCGTTTTTCTGAAAAAGATATACATTCTAAATGAATTAATATTTTAAAATGGATGAAGATTTGAAAAAAAATATTTTGAAAACAGGGACAACTATTCTGGGAATTGTCTGCAAAGACGGAGTTGTAATGGCTGCTGACAGGCAAGTTACTGCAGGAAATATTATTATGTCAAAAAATGAAAGAAAAGTTTTTCCTGTAAATGACTATCTTGTTATTTCTGGTTGCGGAATTGCAGGAGATATCCAACGGGTTCCGAAATTTTTGAGTGCTGAATTAAAATTAAAAGAATTAAAATCAAGAACAAGACCGAGTGTAAAACAATCTGCAAGTTTGTTAGCCAACATAAATTATTCTGGAATAAGAAATCCGTCAATGATTCCGCAACAAGCAGGATTTTTGCTCGGGGGCTTTAACACCGACGGAAAAACAGAACTTTACACAATTGAACCAGCAGGAAGCATAATTGAAGTTAAGGACTATGACGCGAACTTTGGCTCAGGCATGCCATATGTTTTGGGATTTTTAGAAAGACAATACAAAAAAGGGATTTCTGTAAAAGAAGGTGTTGAACTCGCGAAAGAATGTATAAAATCCTCGACGCAAAGAGACACTGGCTCTGGATTTGGGATTGATGTTTTTACAATAACAAAAGAGGGGATAAAAAAAGTTGTGGAGCAAGAAATTTCTCCTGAATATAAAGATCAATAAAATGGACATTCTAAAAAGCATTGAAGAAAAATTGCCTGGAAAAATAAATGAAGCTGGTTTTGAAGGCGCGAACATTGTTCTTTACACAGACAATGAAAATTTTTTCAAAGACGATAACGGAAAAATCAGAGAAATTGTAAATGAAATTAAAAAAAGAGTTGAGTTAAGAGCAGACCAAAAAATTTTAATGGAGCAAGAAAAAGCAGAGGCGAAAATTCGCGAGATAATTCCGCAAGAAGCAGAAATTACAAAAATAATTTTTGATTTTCATAGAAGCATTGCAGTGATTGAGGCAAAAAAACCAGGAATGGTAATTGGAAAAAATGGTTCAATTTTAGAAGAAGTTCGGCAGAAAACTTTGTGGTCTCCGCAAGTTCAGCGTTCAGCTGCAATCACGAGCAAGATCACAGACAATGTTCGCGAAGCGCTTTATGCAAACAACACTTATCGTCGTAAATTCTTAAATAATATTGGAAAAAAAGTTTACAATGAATGGAATCCGGAAAAAGTTGACGAGTGGGTGAGAGTAACTTTTTTAGGCAGTGCAAGAGAAGTTGGAAGAAGTTGTATGTTGTTGCAAACACCTGTTTCAAAAATACTTTTAGATTGCGGAATTAATGTTGCTGCAAATGATAAGGAAAAATTTCCTATTTTTAATATTCCAGAATTTGACATCAGCGAACTTGACGCGATAATTATAAGTCACGCGCATTTAGATCATTCTGGCTTGCTTCCGTATTTATATAAAATGGGTTACAAAGGTCCGTGTTATATGACTCACCCGACTCGAGATATTTCTGCACTTCTGGCTCTTGATTTTATCGGAGTTGCTTACAAACAAGCAGCTGCTCCGCTTTTCTCGTCAAAAGATGTCAGTGAAATGGTTAAGCATTCTATTTGTTTAAATTTCAATGAAGTTACTGATGTGACTCCAGATATAAGAATTACTTTTTACAATTCAGGGCACGCTCTTGGAAGCGCATTGACGCATATTAATATTGGAAACGGTTTGCATAATTTGCTTTACACTGGTGATTACAAATACGGAAAATCAAAACTTCTTGATCAAGCAGTCGCGTCTTTTCCAAGAGTGGAATCAGTAATTACAGAATCAACTTATGGCGCGAAAACAGATGTGCTTCCTCCTCGAGAACAATCAGAAGAAGAATTAATTCAAAAAGTCAACAAGACAATTGAGAGGGGAGGGAAAGTTTTAATTCCTGAATTGGGTTTGGGACGCGCCCAAGAAACAATGTTAATTTTAGAAGAGGCAATGGGGTTTGGAAAATTGCAAAAAGTTCCGATTTATATTGACGGAATGATTTGGGACATTAACGCGATTCATACCGCATATCCAGATTTTTTAAGCGCAAGAGTTCGCTCGCAAATTTTCGCAGACAACAATCCGTTCTTGTCAGAAATTTTTTCAAGAGTTGGTTCTGCTCAAGAAAGAAAAAAGGTAATTGAAGGAGGGCCATGCATTGTTCTCGCAACTTCAGGTATGCTTGTCGGCGGTGCGTCAGTAGAATATTTCAGAGAGTTTGCAATCAATGAAAAAAATTCAATCATCTTTGTTTGCTATCAGGGAGTTGGTTCTTTGGGAAGAAGTGTTCAAGACGGACTTAAAGAAACCACAATGTTTGTCGACGGAAAAGAAGAAAAAATTAAAATTAATTTAGAGGTTGATACAATTACTGGTTTAACTGCGCACGCTGGAAGGAATGAAATCATGGCGTTCTTCAACAACATCAGACCAAAACCAAGAAGAATAATTATTAATCATGGCGAAGTTTCAAAGTCATTGGACTTGGCGTCTGCATTATACAAAACAACAAGAATTGAAACAAATGTTCCGAGAGGTTTGGAGACATTGAGATTGAGATAATTTTTTAAAAATTTATAAAGGTTACGATATACCCTATTTTAGTATGTTATCATAAATAAACTTATGATAACATTATGTTAAATGAAATTCAGATTTTGGGCTTCAAGTATTCTTGTAATGAAGCTAGAACTCGAGCAGAAGTTTGTTTTTGATACATCAAATGGACACCCTCTTTTACTAATCTTGCAAATTGTTCAGGGTTGCTTATTTCAACATCGATTAAATCTGATAATTCATGAACGCAACCCTCATTACGAGGTTGTCCATTTTTTCTTGGCTTTAAAGAATAGGTGGATAATTCTTCCAGAAATCTTGCGCGATATTCATTCCTAGAACTTTCTGGCATTGTGTCTATAGTAAAATCTATCCAAACTGCAAGATTTCTTCCATATTTACCTGCTCGAGTTTCTGTCATATTAAAAATAGTATTCTATCAAATATTATAAATCTTACGCCCAAAATCTGAACTCAAAATTTCGTAGAAATTTTGGGGTCGTCTTGCAGACTTTCGCTTCGCTCACCCTCACTTAACAGGAATTTAACGGTTCCGAAACCTTGCAGGTTTCTCCGTCCAAATTTTGCCCCATCTCTGAAAATTTCTCCAGCTCTGACTTCGTCGACGAGAAAATATTTTTTGCAAACTAGTTGAACAAACGAGTTTATGCAGTATCCACCGGAGGCATTTAGAGATACTGCTTAACCGCAAAGAAAAGGGAAGATGTGTGAGAAGAAACCGCTTAGGTTTCTTTCATTTGCGAAGCAAATGGAATAAGAGTTGAAATTCTGGAAAAAATTTAATTTTCAATTCTCTTAAATAAAACTTCTTGTTTTTTTATTTTGCTGATTTTCAATGGAATTTTTATTTCTTCAAGACGAGAACGCAATTTTTTTACTTTGAAATATTTTTCTTTCAACGCAAAATTTGTCAGTGATTCCATTTTATCTCTTTTTATAATATTTTAACGACGCTGGAGTATAACTATTTTTCGGTTTTCCGACGGAAAACCCAAATCAAAATTAAATTTCAAAAACCTATTTTTGCAAAGTTTTCTAAACATATTTAAAATTTATGAAAGATTCTTTTAAAAAGATTGCTGTGATAAAAAGAAATCCGTTTTATTGCAAAAATTTTTATACTCTTTAAAATTGAACTAATTATGCAAATAAAAATTCACAAATCTTACCGCGACATCGTCGCTGTTTGTGACACGGAATTATTGGGAAAATATTTTGAAGAAGGAGAGTTTCAGTTAGATATTAAAGAATCTTTTTACAAAGGTGAGGAAATTGACGACGGTGAACTGCAAGAAATTTTGCAAGAAATGAGAAAAGAAGACGCAACATTCAACATCGTCGGAAAAAAATCAATTCAGGCGTCGATAAACGCAGAAATAATTTCAGAAGAATCTGTTAAAAGAATTTCAGGAATTCCTTATTCTTTAATTTTATTGTAAGGTAACAAAGTTGGCTCTTCCAATTTCTTGTCTATAATTATCAAATATTTTTTGCGCTTCTTCAACCTGTGGAGAAGAAAGCAATATGCTTGAGTAATATTCTTTTTCTTCTTCTCCTCTAAAAACTTTAATACAATCTAATTTCAAATCCCAGTTATAATCCAAACAAGTTGTCATTGTTCCATCTGGGTCCCTTATTCTCATAAAATTTGCCCTATCTGCTAAAGTAATTCCGCTTTCGACACGAACATCTTTGATCATTCCGTTAAATTCATAAGGATTTTTAGAACAACCAACAGGTAAAAATAAAATTCCCCCTGCAATCAAAGACAAAAATTTTTTCCACAACATAAATATAAATGCAAATTGACATTTTTAAGAGAAGTTTGAATAATTCACATTTTTCTGTCGCAAAAATATTTTTGCAAAGTTCTCTTAAATATTATTGAGATGGAAAGGTGGTGATTTTATCAGAAAGGATAAATTTTATTGTGCAAAAACCTCTCGCAAAACTTAAATAAACTCTGTTTCTATATTATTATATGGAAACTTTTTCAGGGCTTTCAAAAAAAGAGGTTGAAAAAAATTTAAAGAAATTTGGACCAAACGAAATTAAAGAACTCAATAAAATTTCTCTATGGAAAATTTTGTTTAGACAAATAAAAAATAATTTTATAATTTATCTTTTGCTTTTTGCAATGTTTCTCTCGTTTTTCGTCGGTAAATCTATTACTGCTTATGTAATTTTAGCAGTGATTTTTATTGTGGTTTCTACTGGGTTTTTTCAAGAGTATAAAGCAGAAAAAGCAATTGAAAAATTAAAAGAAATGGTTATGCCTATTTCAATTGTTATAAGAGAAAAAACAGAACAAGAAATTTTAACAAAAGAAATTGTCCCAGGAGATATTCTTATTTTAAGAAATGGTGAAAGAATTCCCGCAGATTGCATTATTCTCTCTGAAAAAAATTTAATGGTAAACGAATCTATTTTAACAGGAGAATCAAATGAGATAAAAAAATTTTCTGCAAAAGATATTGAAACTCCTGAAAAAGAAAATCTTTTATTTGCCGGCTCATTTATCGTAGACGGAAAATGCATAGCAAAAGTTCTTTACACTGGAATGAACACAAAATTTGGAAAAATTGCAGGAATGATTTCAACTGCGGAAAAAGAATTGCCTTTGCAAAAAAAAGTTAATTCAATTTCAAAATATACTGCAATAACCGGAATTACGATGGCTATTCTTACTGGTTTTATTTTTTTATTTCAGTCAAATTTTTCTCAAAATGTTTGGGTAGATGTTCTCATTCTTGTTATTGCGATTTCTGTCTCTTCTTTTCCAGAAGGACTTCCAGTGGTTTTGACGACGACGCTTTCTGTCGGAGCTTACAAAATGGCACAGAAAAATGCAATAATAAACAGAATGTCTGTGATAGAAACTCTTGGTGAAACAACAATTATTTGTTCAGATAAAACAGGAACAATCACAAAAGGAGAAATGACTGCAAAAAAAATTTTCTTGGACAATAAATTTATTGACATCACTGGAGTTGGTTACGAAGGCAAAGGAGATTTTTTATCAGATAACAAAAAAATAATTCCTGAAAATGAAAATTTATTGAATCTTTTTTTGAAAACTGCAATTTTTTGCAATGACGCGAAAATTCGAAGAACAGGCGAAGATAAAATCTTTCAGATTTTTGGAGTGCCGACAGAAGCTGCGCTTTTAGTAATGTCTTCGAAAGCAAATCTTTATTCCGAAGATTTTAACGTCGAGAGAATGGATGAAATCCCTTTTTCTTCTGAAAGAAAAATGATGAGTGTCGTCTGCAAAGATGGAAAAAATAAGATTATCTATTCTAAGGGGGCTCTTGAATATTTGCTTGAGAAATGTTCGCATGTTCAGAGACAAAACGGGATTTTTAGAATTCTTGAAAGAGACAGGAAAAAAATTTTTGAAGAAAATAAAAAAATGACTTCTGCTGGCTTGAGAACAATTGCGCTTGCTTATAAAAAAATTAATCAGACAGAAAAAAAATTTTCAGAAGAAGAATTAATTTTTTTGGGAATTGTGGGAATTGAAGACGCTCCGCGCGAAGGAGTTAAAGAAGCAATTGCAATGTGCAAAGAAGCAGGAATAAAAATTAAAATGATTACTGGCGACGACAAACACACTGCGGTTTCAATTGCAAAACAAATTGGGCTTGATTCGGGAAACGTCTTAGAGGGTTATGAATTAGATAAACTTTCAGATTATGAATTAATAAAGATGGTTAAACAAACAGTTATTTTTGCAAGAGTAAAACCAGAACACAAACTTAGAATTGTTCAGGCGCTGAAAGAAAACGGAGAAATTGTTACAATGACCGGCGACGGAGTTAATGATTCTCCTGCATTAAAAGAAGCACATATTGGAGTTGCGATGGGAAAAAACGGAACAGATGTTTCGCGTTCAGTTGCAGATATAACTTTGAAAGACGACAATTTTGTAACTCTGGTTCATGCAATAAAAGAAGGCCGGACAATTTTTAACAACATAAGAAAATTTGTGACTTACCAACTTTCGTGCAGTTATTCTGAACTCATGATTTTATTCATCGGAACTTTGCTCGCTCCTTTTTTTGGTTGGCCAATTCCAATTCTTCTTGCTCTGCAAATTTTGTTTATGAATATTGTTACAGACGATCTGCCTGCAATAACTCTTGGTTTGAACAAATCTTCCGACGACATTATGGATGAAAAACCGAGAAAAAAAGCAGGAATTTTAAATAAAGATCTTTTTATTTTTCTAATTATTTCTGGAACAATAATGGCGATTTTTTCTTTGCTATCTTTTTATTTTTCATTTAATATTCTCGGACAAGAGGGAAGTTATGCAAGGACAACTGCTCTTTTGACTTTGATTGTTTTGGAAATTGCAGGGGCGTTTAATTTCAGAAGTTTTAGAAAATTAACTTCAAATCGCTCGTTTTTTGTAAATCCTTATTTAGCAATAGCGTCGGTGATTTCTCTAATTGCAACTTTTTTAATAATTTACACACCTGCAAAAAATATTTTTGAAACCACGCCTTTGCCAATTTCAGATTGGATAATTGCATTTGGTTTTGGGATTATTTTTGTGATTATTTTTGATTTGTTTAAAAAATTTAATTCAAAGAAAAAAATTTTGAATTTAGAAGGATGAATGACGAAGGGAAAAAGACAAAATTTATGATTAAAAATTTAATTCTTTTTTGTATAAGATAAAAAATCGCGATTAACTTTAATTCAGAATTTTATAGAATATCAATTTAAATAATCTGCGACTTCGTCGCCAAATTTTTTAATTTTAATTCGACATCTGTTTGGATTTTCCACAACTATATTTTAAATCAAAAATTTCCCTCGCTAAAATAATTCAGAAACTTTCTTCTTCAACTTTTAAATAACTTTTTTGTTTTAACCACTCAATCTGATTTTGCCGATATTTGAAAACCACGTCTCCTTTTGTTTTATCTAATTCCCACATTTCAATTATCACCACATCGTTAGGTCTTAGCCAAAGTTTTCTTTTTAATCTTCCAGGAACTCTGCAAATTCTTTTTTCTCCGTCGATACAATTGACGTGCATTTTATTTCCCCCTAATCTTTGTTCAATAATTCCAATCACTTCATTTTTCCCAGGAAGTTTTACCCGAATTGGCTGATTTGCATTTTGCGCAAATTCCTCTTCTTCTAATTCATTTTCTTTTTTGTAACTTTTCATAAAATTATTTATAATTTTTCAAAGCTTCTTTTACATTTTTTAAAAGTTGTCTCATTGAATCTTCAAGCTGATTTTTATTTTTTGTTCCAGTGCAAACGAGTTTTCCGTTGCTGAAAAGAAGAAAAGTTGCGTTTGGTTCAATTAATTTGTAAACTAATCCTGGAAATTGTTCTGGTTCATATTCAGTATTTTCCATTTCAAGCGCTAAGAAATTTAAATTTAATTTTAATTCTATACTTCCAGAAGCAACAATATTTTGAACAGTTATTTTTGGGGTGATTGTTATATTTACATTTATTTTTTTAAGTTGTTTTATAACTTCTTTAATAACTTGTTTAACTTGGGCGATTGATTTTGTTCCTGTGCAAACCAAATTTCCCGACGAGAAAACTAAAACCGCTGACTTTGGTTCTTTAATTCTTAAGACCAAACCTGGAAAAGTTTCTGGATTATATTCTGTGTTTGGCTGAGTTCGTGCGAGTTTTGTCAAAGGAACAGGTTTTTCCAAAGAAGTTGTAGCTACAATATTTTGAATTTTGTAACTGCTCTTATCTGTCATTCTGATATTTTTATGAAATTTGTATTTATAAACCTTGAGGGGAACCAATGGTTGTATAAGACCATGACATATGTCATGAACCTGCACAAGGGGAACCAATGGTTTAACTCAAATCCTCACTCTAATTTTTGGAAGCCACTTCGCCGAAAATTTTCGCCCCGACATACCTCTTCTTGTTGATATCACAAAGATTTATCATTCAACTTTCTTGCAATTTCTCGTCGAAATTCAACTATATTTCCAACCCTGTGTTTGTTTCAAATAATCTCCTTCAATTTCTTTTAGAGTTGTAATTTCTTCTGCTCGTCTGTCGTTTCTCAGCGACATAATTCTTGGAAATCTTAAAGCAAAGCCAGAAGAATAATTTGGCGAGCGCTGAATTTCTTGATAAGTTATAGCGACGACAATTTTAGGTTTTATTTTTACTTCTCGTCCTTTTTCAGAAATAATTAATGGCTTGATTAATTTCGTGAGTGTCTCAAAACTCAAGCCCTGTTCTGTTTTTTCTTTCAGACCTGTTGAGGCCTTTCCAATTTCTAAAAATTTATTTTCTTTTTCATCTTTGCATGACAAAATAAAACTGCTGAGCCACCCACTTCTTTTTCCAGTCCCATATTCTGCACTGGTGATAACTAAATCAAAGTCCCTTTCTTCTGGTTTTAATTTCAGCATATAACCCACTCTTCTTCCTGGTTTGTATTCTGCGCTCAAACTTTTCATCATAATTCCTTCTTGATTATCTTTCAGCGCGTTTTTGTAAAATTCTTCTGCCTTTTTTTTGTCGTCGGTGATTATTATTTTTGAAGGAATTATTTTGTAAGGAATTTTTTCAATAATTTCTCTGACTAAATTTGAACGTTTTTCA
>Ga0209210_1002342_pt1 | contig 13963 bp, 18 predicted proteins | sample RifGroA1_FD_183991 | JGI IMG/M metagenome (GOLD analysis project Ga0209210, IMG submission 183991) | Contaminated groundwater microbial communities from Rifle, Colorado, USA - Rifle Groundwater A1 (SPAdes) (version 2) | ecosystem: Environmental > Aquatic > Deep subsurface > Groundwater >...
TCATCCCGCCGTAAACTTCTGTTTGAGGCCCGATAATCGTGATACCACGGCCTTGAGCAATATTTAGTCCGTAAGTTACCGCTTTGCCATTATTTGAGGCGATAAGCACCCCATTACGAAGTTTTGGAAGCAAGTTTCCCACCGATTCAAATCGCAAAAACATAGAATTCATAACCGCCGTGCCTCTTGAAAGTGTAAGCAGCTGATTTCTTAATCCCAAAAGCCCGCGGGTGGTAATTTCAAAAACCAAGCGAGATGTTCCGTCGCTATTTTCAGTTTGAAAATGTATGACTCCGCGCCTTCGGCCGATTTCCGAATTTACCGCGCCAATATATTCAGGAGGGATATCAACGGTTAGTTCTTCAATTGGCTCACACAAAACGCCGTCAATTTCTTTTGTAATAACTTGCGGTTTTCCCACCTGAAGTTCGTAACCTTCGCGACGCAAAGTTTCAATAAAGACTGACAAATGCAGCTCTCCCCGACCGGATAAAATAAATTCCGTTCCCATATTTTCCATGCGCAACGACACATTGGTTTGCAATTCTTTTTTAATTCTTTCAAATATTTGTCGTCCAGTAACAAACTGGCCTTCTTTTCCGGCAAACGGCGAGGTGTTGGCGGAAACCGCCATTTTTAAAGTTGGTTCTTCTATTTTTATAGATGGAAGAGCAATTGGGTTTTGAGAATCTGCAAGAGTATCGCCAATATTTGCCGAAGAAATCCCGGCTAATGAAACAATATCTCCGGCTTGAACCTCGTTTACTTCCAGTTTTTTTAATCCTTCATTGATATAAATTTTTTCAATTTTGCCAGTTGCTTTTACGCCTTCACCATTTACTATTGAAATAGGTAATCCTTGAAAGGCAATACCGTTGGAAACTCGGCCAATGGCATACTTGCCTTGAAAGCTGTCCCAATCCAAATTGGTCACCAGCATTTGAAATGGTTTATTGATATCAGCCTTGGGAGCCGGAATATATTTAATAATGGCTTCAAAAATTGGCGTTAACGAAGCTGGAGCGGTAACATCATTGGGTAATTCGTCCCAAGCTTTTCCTTCGCGACTAATACAAAAATAAACCGGAAAATCTAATTGCGAATCTTCTGTAGCAAGATCTAAAAATAAATCATAGGTTTTATTGATCGTGTTGGCAATGTGAGCATCGCGTTTATCAATTTTATTTATCACCACAATTGGCTTTAAACCGATTTCTAAGGCTTTTTTGAGGACAAATTTGGTTTGCGGCATCGGCCCTTCTTGAGCATCAATCAAAAGCAAGGCTCCATCGGCCATATTTAAAGTACGTTCTACTTCACCGCCAAAATCGGCGTGACCCGGAGTATCAATAATATTAATTTTAATATCTTTGTAATACACGGCCGTGTTTTTAGCTAAAATAGTGATACCACGCTCTTTTTCTTGATCAAAAGAGTCCATTATCAAATCTTGGCTCATTTCAGCTTCGTTATCACGGAAAGTTTTCGATTGTTTTAAGAGTCCGTCAACCAAAGTAGTTTTACCGTGGTCAACATGGGCTATTATAGCGATATTTCTTAATTGCATTTAACTCCTTAAAGAAATTCCGCGACAAGCGGTAGCTTGGCCATAATTTTATTCTGAAAATTTCCGCGACAAGCGATAGCTTGGCCATATTTCTTAGTTGCATTTAACTCCATACCCATATTTTCTCCAGAAAATTCAGCGGTAAGCGTCAGCTTACCCATATATTCTACTCTTTTTTTAGTATTAAGTCAAAGATATGGGTATAGATTTCTGCTCGAATCTTGCGTAGAGTACTAAGATAATACAAAAAAATCTTAAAATAAATTTATCACTTCTATTTTAGATTATTTTTTAATTTTAAGTATAGAACTTATTGCGCGTCGTTTCGAAAACCGTTAATATACCACTTATTGCCGTCTTTTTCCAGAATAAATGACCAGCCAAGAGATGTTTCTCCCCAACTCGGATCATAACGCAAGGTTAAAGTTTCGTCAGAAGTGTTTTCCGAAATGAATTTTACAGATGTCGGACCATCCTGAATTCCATAAAAACTTGGTACCCAATTTTCACCAGAATACTGAGCTTTCATAGTATCAGAAAGATACGCTCGAGCTTTATCGTAATCAATTTGCGCTCCCGGCAAAGTTCCTAAAGTGTACTTCATAAAGTTTTCGACGGTTTGTTTGGGTGTTTCTTCGGTTTGAGCCAATGTCGTCGTTGGAGTCGGAGTGGCTGCAGCCGTTGGAGATTTTGTTGAAGATAGCGCGGGACTGGCAGTTTTTGTCGCTTGGGTCGTTGATTTACTCTTTCCCCAAAAATAAGCACCAATAGCTATTGCTATGACCAATAGCACTGATAGAACAATGATGATAATTAAAGTTGTATTACCTTTTAATTTTCGCATATTTCTCCTTTATTTTTATTATACCTTATTTTTCTTGGCAGCGCTATTATACGATTTTACCATCCCTATTTAGCTATCACCATCCTGATAGCTAAAAAACCAATCATTTGTTATAATATATTTGTAAATCCCCCTGCGGCTGAGACTGCAGGGCGTTAAAATAAAAGATAGAAACATTTTATTGTAAAATATTGAACTGTGGCAAAGACCACAGGGTGTCAACCATGGATTTATACTTATGATCATAAAAATGGAGAAATAAAAAATGTGGCGATGGTTTAAATGGGTTTTGTTGGGAATTGGTGTGCTAATAATTTTAGGTTTAATTTTTTTCTTCTTAAAACCAAATAAAACAGGGGATGAAAAGTCGGAAAACGATAAAACTCCTCAGTTTATTCAGGCGGACTTTATTGATTTGGATAAGATTATGACGATCTCCAAATTCCGTTCCGACAGCGGACACGATTTTGCAAGTAGCGGAGAAACTTGCCGCTCAATGAAGCATTATTTTAATGTCCAAGTATCTCAAGAGGGGGAGCAATTGCGCAATCAAAATAATGGCATGCCGCCTGCTCCGGACGGCAAAACCGACATAAAAATTTACAGCCCGGTTGACGGTAAAATTATTCAAATTCAAACCGACAAAACTCCTATGGGCGAGCAAATTTATATCCAACCGGATGCTTACCCCGACTATACAATCCGATTATTCCATATTTATAAATTAGATGGCGTCACAAAAAGTAAGAAAGTTAAAGCCGGCGAGCAAATCGGTAATATTAGCCAATATCAAAACACTGATATTGCCATTGAATCAAATCAGAAATTTAGACACGATTTCATTTCCTATTTTGAAGTCATGCCCGACTCGATTTTTGCCAAATACCAAGCTCGAGGCGCAAAAGATCGAAACGAATTTATAATTACCAAAGAATATCGCGATGCTCATCCTTTAGAATGTAACGGCGAACAATTTGCCATTAATAATGATGACAATCAAACTTCGGAAAATTTTGTTTTTCTGTCAGGGCACAAGCCATTTTGATAAAAACTCGTCGACTTGGTTTAATTGTAATTAAACCTTTTTAGTCCTTAAGGAGGATTCAATGGAACAACAACAGAAAAAATCAAAGCTCATTTACTGGATATTGGGTGTGGTTTTAGTATTAATTTTGGTTGGAGCAATCTTTTATCTTAAACAGTCCAATAATCAACCTCAAAGTAATAGTGACGATCAATCTACGGAAAAACTAAAAAAACTTTCTTTCGATAAGAAGGGAACAACTTCAGATCCTTTTAACGATCCAAGGGGACCATATTACCACAAGATCTTTAGCGCTTCTTCGTCCGATGGTGTAACATTTACTCGTGGCGAAGAAGTGGTCGACCATGCCTCTGTTCCGGATATTGTTAAAACCCTGGACGGGACACTTTTCTTTTACGCTGTTGATGGCAGCAGTCGAAGCATAAGCGGGGTAATGGTCGGACGCTCCAAAGATAACGGCAAAACATGGGAGATTGGCTCGATGCGGCTTAAAAATAATTCCAATGGAACGGGCGGCGCTGATCCGGAAGCAATTTTACTTGACGACGACAAAATTAGACTTTTTTATGTCGTTATGCCGTTGAATAAACCGCCGCTTGATAATAGCGGCACGCCGATTTCAAACGGCGAAGGAAATAAAGTTATGAGCGCGACTTCGACTGACGGTATTAACTTTACTGAAGAAAGCGGCGTTCGGTTTACTTCAGAGAAGTTCGTCACTGATCCGGACATAGTGAAAATTGGTAGCACTTGGTTTATGTATCTAGCAGAAGATCCAAAACAAACCTACACTACTTCAACCGATGGCCTCACATTTACTTATCAAGGCGTGATTCGCGATCAAGGCTCGGTTTCCAAAACAGTGCCATTGGGTAGTGGTCAGTATCGCCAATTCTTTTGCAAAAACGGCATTTCTAGTGCCACTACTACTGACGGCATTAAATTTAGCAATGAATTAACTAGTTTGGCAGCGAAAAATGATGAAATCATCTGCGACCCGACTCCAGTTCAGATTGGCACAAATTGGCTAATGCTTTTTAAGTCTCAGACAGGGTCTTCCGCGGGTAACAACAATCCGCCGCCGTTAGCAAACCCAGCGTCTCCAACAAATTAAAAGTAACGCAAAAATTGTTAGCAGTCCATCGTGGACGATGTTAGAACTATTTTACAAGAAATTTCGATTGAATTACCACTCTTTACTTGTTAAATGCTTGACATTCTCACATCGTTCTGCTATTCTGAATACAGAATCACGATGAGAGGCCACACCTAAGGTTCGTCCGAAGGTTAATGCCTCTCTTTTGTATATTCCAACTTATTTTTTAATTTATTTAAAAAATATAAATGCTTCATAAATTTTCTAAGTAGAGCTGAAAATTTGTAGAAGTTTGGAACAATAACGTTTTTTAGTTTATTTTTACTTAAGAGATATTCGATTAGACAGTGGAAATCACCATCGCCAGAAATAAGCACAGCTTTATCAAAATTATTGAGTTCTATCATTGTATGCAAAACTAACTCAGCGTCAACATTTCCTTTGGTATATATTTTTTTATTTTTAGTGAACTCAAGAGTCGGTTTAAATATAAGCTTATAGCCAGATCGCCTTAAATTTTCATATAAAACTTCATTTCCTTTGATATATCCTATAAAAAGAAAAGCTTTTTTGACCTTGAATTTGTCTTCAATATAAACTCTAAATCTTTTATAATCTAATTTCCAACCAAGATCTTGAATAGCAAGATTTAGATTTTGGCTATCAATAAACGCATAATTATTCGGTTTTTTGTTCGACATTTATGATCCAACTTTTTAAATTTTAATGTTATTTAAATTATATCAAAAACACCACCAAATTGGGAAGTTTTGGCAGCGCGGACCCCGTAAAACTCCTTACTGTCAAATCGATTGCATCGTATTATGACATTGTGTCGTAAACGGGGCAGGCGGGATTCCATGGTTCGAATCCCTACGATACTAAAAAGTTCGCAAAATCATTTTAACAAACGACCTTGCGAATTTTTTGGCAGTCCCATCGAAATTGTAGGGAGCGGTGGGATAGAGCGTAATAATTTTTTTATTTTTTAACTCAATAACTTTAGCCAATTTATCTCTTTCCTCTCAATATTTTAATTAAATTTCTTCCAACTTAAATCCTTTTGGAAAAAGAAGCTGAAATGGATAACCTACATAATTTTTATAAATCTTTCCAACTTTGAAACCCTTGAGGAATTGTCCCATCTCATCCGCGATTTCTTTCGCATTTTGTCCATCACTTTTACCCTTGTATTCAATCTCAACAAAATCGCCGAGACCCTCAACGCGGTCAATCGAAACTTCATATTTTTTATATGAATAAGAAATTCTTGTTTTATCAACTTTAACAATTGGCTTAAAATCTAAAGATTTGAATATTAGATGTAACTGTTCAATATCTTCTATTTTCGATTCGTATTCGTCGCAGTGATGACTTTTGCCATCCTCACCGTGATACCAATTCTTATAGTTAATAGAATAATTACCATTTGCATTTCGTAATCTTAGCCATTCTGACACTGGCTTTTTAGCCAAAAAATCTCGATGTTTAAGGACAAAATACTCATCAATTTGTCTGGTTTTCAATGTCTTCTTAGCATTAGTATTCAAAAATTTAACCAATGGTTTGATTTTCTCTACTTGAACTTGTATTTCAATTTCAATATTTTTCTTAGTCATACAATAATACTCAATAAGGTTTCAATTCGGGGTTAGGTTTTTCTAATATCTTTTCAAATTTATATTTCCAGCCAGCTTGCCATTTTGAGAGGTTAGGTAGTCAAAACTAAAACATCTATTTCTTTAACTTTTTTTAATCTTGCATCAGAGGTAATAAACCCCCCTGCCTTAGCGTCCAGTGCCGAGGCAATCAAAATGGCGTCTGGTGTGGTTAAACTATATTTTGCTCTAAGCGATGATGCCAAATCGGCGATTTCAAAATTAACTTTGGCAATCTCAAGGTATGGAAAAGTGGTCAAAAGTTCCTTATAAACTTTCATTAAAAAATAATCTTTCTCCTTTTTAGGTTTTGTCAAAATCTCAATTAAAGTTATCATCGAGGTTACGCCTTGAAACTGTCCTTTTTCTAAATTTTCAAAAATTGTTTGGGTTCTTTGCCAGAAATGTTTATATTTTTCGAAATGATAAATAAAAAGCATTGAATCAAGACCGATGATTTTGTGTTTCTTGATGAACCCCTTTAATTTATCGCTCATTTTTGGCCCGCTTCGCCGAATCGAGGCGAGCCCAATCGGCGCGCTCTTTACGAATATACTCTAAAGGGTCAATACCTTTCCAGAGATCTTTACCCAACCCTAGCATTTTGGCGGTGTAGCTTTCAGGCTTAGGAGTAAGGACAATCGAATCACCCACGGGGTAAACTTGTAAACGCTGACCCTCTTTGATATTGAGCTTGCGTCTTACTTCTTTTGGAATGACGATTTGATATTTTTGACTAATAGTTGTTTCCGACATTTTATTTCTCCCTTTCTTACTTAATGTTAATTCTACTTACATTTTATAATTACGTAAAACATTTGTCAACCCACCCCACCGCAAGTCTTCGACCCTGAGCTCAGACCGAAGGGCGGTGGGGCTTGTCGTCGAAGTGTCAACCACGCTCAAACTATAATAAAAAAATCACTCCTTTTGGAAGTGATTCAGCCTGTAGGGGAGTTAAACCCCTGTTTCCAGCTTGCCCGCCTACACTACTTACCGCAAAACGGATTTCGTCCTGTTATTGCGGTGCGTGTTTCGGCGAATCCACCATACTATTTTTTAATGGTAGCGCATAGGGGAGTTGAACCCCTGTTTCCAGCTTGAAAAGCTGACGTCCTAACCGCTAGACGAATGCGCCAAGCGTAGGCGGTTTGCGTCCACCGTAAGACGCACTGTCGTAATACGACGTAGTCGATTCGACAGTAAGTCTGGAGGTGGAAAAAGCAGATATCATTGGCCTTCGGCCGCGGAAATTTTCCTGAAGGAAAATTATAGGCCTCTAGACGACCGCGCCACAAGAAGCTAACCGTCCACCGTTTACCGACTACCGATGATAAAAAAACGACGGCACCTCAAGGTTAATAATATCAAAAAAATGAGCCGTTGTCCATGTTTATCTTAACAAACCGACCCATTTTTATATGTTTACTCTGTAACAGGCTCGGGAGATTTGTTTTTGTTGGAGTTGTCGCTGTTGCCGCTACTATTGCTATTGTTTGACGAATCGTTACTTTTATCTTCATTATTTGCAGCGCCATTGCCATTAGACGAACTCTCAGTTTCGGTCGCTTCCAACTCCCCCGCTTCTTCTTGAACTTTTACTTTAATTTGAGCGGCAATATAGTTGGTCGCGTCAATAACGCCCTTGATTTGAACCGTATCACCGGCTTTCAGATCGGCAAGATTAATCGAAGAATGACCTTTTTCAATAATAGTTAAAGAATCAACTTTAATAGTTAAGTCTTTGCCTTTTTGATCTTTGGCTAATTTGTTAGCTGTCGCAACGGTAACAATAATGCTGCTCGCTCCGGTAGACTTAACCGTTCCGCCAACAATAAAATCTGTTTTTTCTACATTGCCGTTTTCACCGACATCATCCTTTTGAATTTCCACTTTAGTCGCAGTTAATACTCCATCACTAATGGTTCCACCAACATGGACTTGAGCGTTGATAGGAATGTCGGCGATTTTAAGAGTGTCTTCAGAACCGGATTTAATTTTTGTGACATCCGTCAAAGTAATCGGAGTGTCCGAAAGCCGCATTTCTTTAATCGAATCTGTTGAGCTTTTGATTTTGACGGTGATTTTTTTACCACTACTGTCGACATCAGTGGTAACGCCCTCTAATTCGAACTTATCCTTGCCCTTGGCTATTTCATCTTTAGCGTCTTCTACCGCACTGTTAATTTCTTCGCTGGTGCTTTTGCCTTGAATAGCTTTTTTAATCGGCTCACGAAATTCGTACCCGGCAGCCGCTCCCCCGATTAACCCCACAGCCACCAAAATAACTATTAATACTGGTGCAATCCCTTTTTTCAAAGACACAATTTACCTCCCAATAAATACTACTATTATATATATAATGTTTAATATTATGGCCAAACCGACCTTATTCCGATGGTATCACCTAATCCCAAAGAATCTTTTTTAAGCTCTCTTGTGCCCGCATAACCGTACATTGTCAAGTCTTTGGCAGACGCATTATAAAGATCGCCTAGTCCCGTCCAATGACCAAACTCGTGAGTAGCAATATTTCGAAAATCAAAACTTCCGGCTAAACCGCCACAATCGTTACTGCCGTTATACGCCGTATTTGACCAACGGTATTTTGAATTAAAAATAGTGTCAGCGTCAACTAAACGATTATTGCCATCCAACCAAACATAGGTCATTGCCACCACATAGCTTGGCAGTGATTTCCACATAATCGTATTTTGACTATCGTTAGTAGCGCTTACTTCCCGCGACTCACCGTCATAGCGAAAAAGAATGCCGTTAGCTGCTCCTTGAATATTAGAAAATGCCAAATCAACCGTCGCTTGAATAGAATTTCTTGACATAATTTTCGTAGCTGAAGTGTAGTTAATCTTATAACCGGTAACTCCGCTTTGCATTTTAAAACCGGCCCAAGCAAAAGTCGATATTTGATCGTTGGTCGTAGCTCGACAAGCCGTTGATGCTGTCTTGTACTTAACGAAAATTTTAGGACTGCCGGATTTGGCGCTTATATTTTGCGGTAAAATGAATGAAAATAACGAAACAAGAACTAACCATGCTGTAACTTTCTTAATCACTTTATCTCCTCCTTGATTTAAATCTATTCTATTATAGCATAGCCGATCATAAACAAAATTTCAATGCAAGCAGAACGGATGCCTAAAGACTAGACAAATTACTTAACTTTTACAGGAAAAGACTGAATTTCAAGCTAAATTCATAGATTGTATTTGTAAGTTTACGCCTTCTAATTCTTTTTTAACAAGATATACATGAGCCAATGTTGCTTTTTCGAGCTGTTTCATTATGTCTTGAATCTCGGCGGAATCTGTTTTAAAGACTTCAAAATATTTTTTTTCTATCATAGCTTGTTCAATATCTAAAGCCAATACCAAAGCATTAACCAAAGAGCAAGAAGCAGCTTCATTTATTAACCGAAGAAGATATTCAATGGAAGTTTGAATAGCAGCAGTTTTAAATTTTTCTTCATCAATGAAAATTTTCTTCTCCGGCGCCAGTTGGTAAAGTTTTTGCAACCATTGAAAATGGATAATTTCATTTTTAGCAAGATTTTCCCAAAAAGGACGATTAGGAAATTGGTTTTCATAGACTCGGTAAAGTTGAGAAAGCATATCCTCATGAGTAGATAGTAACCCGATAACTTGCTCTGGGTTAAAATTTTGTTTCATTTTGCTCCTTTTGTAGTTGAAGGGACATTCGAATATAGATCTTTTACCTCCTTTAACGCCCTTTCCCTCTCTATATAGTAGTATATCTGGTTTTAGGACTATTTTCAATCCTTCGACTTAGTTCAGGATTGATACTGAGTAACATTCCATTTAGATATCAATTAGGCTCTAGTAGAATATCCTAAAGTTAGAAAGGAAGCTAAAGATGTGTTACAATTTATTTACAAACAGTTGAATGGGGAGATTTTATGATTAATAAACTAGGTAAGAATATTGGCACATCTTTGCTAATTGCCTTGGGTGCGATAATTATAGATCAGATATATCATATAGCACTAAGTTATTCTCACCAAATATTTACAATTTTTACAGATCCCAGTACAATAGCTTATATTGGATATAAATTTTTGTTGGTATCTTTAGTAAGTTTAATAGTTTTGAGTACTGGTGCCATCAGTAATAAATATCTGCAATCTTTGATCATCGCTGTGGCAGCGGCACTCTTGTTTTCGGTCCTCCTCACTTATATGTTCCCGCGCCAGTATGGCATTGTTATGCATATGTCTCATGGCTTGGCGATTTTTATATCTTCCCTCGTTGTGCTATCGTTCATAAAAAAAACGCCACCCTTCGCGTAAAGCTATGGGTGGTACCCTACTTGTTACTAACTTTATATAGATTCGAAACTATAATTTGTGTGGCTTGCTACCCGAAGCTTGAACAAAGTGAAAGCGTAGGGTAGAGGGACATTCGGGTCTGGAACCTTTTCGAACATATTTAAGGTCAGAACTCTTAATTTTTAGATAAATAGTCTTTTACTTTATTTTCGAGGAATTTTTTAATAATAACGAAATCTGTTTGGTGGTTATGTTTATAGGCAATTGGTTCGTTAATAATATCATCAAAATAAACTAAACTTTTTAAAATAAGATTAGAATCGAGAGATGGAAATTTTTCTTTGGCAAGATCTAATAATTTTTTAAGAGAAATTTTTTGTAAAATAAAATACAAGTCAACATAATCTTTTTCTGCCGTTCGATTGGTAATGGATGAAAGTTTCATACAACCAATGTCTTCGATTGAAACGATATTAAAATAGTCGGTGTTAATAAATTGTCTAACAATCTTATATGGAAAAACAAAAAAACTAATTTTAATACTGTCATCAACAAAAACAGTTAAGGTGTTTTTTTCATCTTGAGTTTTTAATATTTTGTGACCGGTAAATATATTTTCGATTCTTTCATAAAGTTCGCTTGTAGAAAAAGGTTTATCAGCAAAGAAATCAAAATCAATACTGTCGCGATGACCCAATTGTAGAGCTAATCCAGTTCCACCGGCTAAGTAAAAATCGGACTTGAAATTGTCAAAAAGTGGTAAGATTTTTTTACGCTTCTCATCCAAAATATCCCAAAATAATTTATCTGGCATGAATTATCCTTTCAGCTCGCGAAACCGGGTTTATGCCTAAATAAAGAGACCATAAAGCTAATGATTTTTTATCCCATTGATCAAGGGAGATTAAGGTCGCAATCTTAATGATTTCGTCTTTAGGATAGGTTTTGAATAACCAATCGGTGGCCTCTTTACTGCCAAAATTTAAAACTTGAACAACAATTAGTTTTTTATGCATCACTAAGTCAATCTTACTTAAATCATAAGACCAAAGCACCGCTCTAACGGATTGCGGTATTTGCTCTTTTACTTTCATACAAAACTCCTTTTCTATCCTAATTATAGCATATTTTGAATTTATTATGAACTTCCCAAGGTAGGCCTGTTTAACAACAAAAAAAGACCCAAACGGTCTTTCCTACTTTTACCTACTTCTTATACTCTTTTCCCTCCACTTAGAAAGTTCCATAATCTAAATGGAGGGTCCGGTGGGATTCGGACCCACGACACTCTGGTTAAGAGCCAGATGCTCTACCACTGAGCTACGGACCCCAAACTGGCGCCCCTGGAGGGAATCGAACCCCCAACCTTGACGTTAGAACCGTCCTGCTCTGTCCGTTGAGCTACAGGGGCATTTCACATTCACTCAATGTAAACTATTTAAATTATACCAGATAAACCACCTCACGACAAGTCTTCGGCCCTAAGTTCAGACCGAAATGCCAGAAGGCATCTATAGTTTTAATCCTCTATAAAATAAAGTCTAAGTATATTCCTACCAATAAGGCAATCGCAGAAGTTAGAAAAATGATGATATAGTTCCATCGTTCATGGGAAATTTCCAGCGATTTAAGGATATAACTTAAGGCTTCTTTGTCCTCGCTGTCAATCTCAGTAAGTTTTGCCACTTTTTCATCTAAATTATGTTCTGAAATCACCTTGGCTCTTTTTTCAGAAATAATGTAGCGATGGATAAAATAAACCACAAAACCGATAGTGCCAAGATACCAAAATAGTCTTATCCAAAAAATCTGCTGATCGGTAAATACTATTATAATACGATAAGAAATTGTCGCAACAATTCCCGCCCAAAAATAAAACATCCTGACCGATTTTGAATTGGTTTTTAAATTTTCGATATTGACTCCATTTTATTTGTCGTGCTTTTCAACAAATTTTTTGATTTCTTCGATGTTCTCCAAAACCAATTTTGCTTTTTTTAGACCAAATTGAAAAGGAAACTTGTCTTCCTCGTCATTTTTTAAAACAATCATCGGGTTACCTTTGAATTCTGATTCTTCGACAATTGACATTGAACCTCCTTATGTTACGGAATACTGAAATTCCGCGATCAGCAAGCTGATCTATTTTTTTATACTTTAGTCTATTTTACCAAAATTAAAGCATTTTAACTAAAAAGATGTGAGCCATCGCAAAAAGGTTTGTTTCTTGATTTACCACAGCGACAAAGAGTAACACGGTTTCTTCTTTCGTAATCTCCTCCATTAGCCGATTCAATCGGTACGCCGCCTTTTACCCAAAAAGGACCAGGAACTCCATCAGCATCTTCGGTTACTGAAATCGACGGCTCAAAAGTAGGTTCGATTTCTTTATTGGATTTATCCGAGACAACCAATCTCCCGGAAGGACAATTTCCTGCTTCTTCAATGGCAATTTTCTTTGATTCTAAATCATCAGTTTTCTTAGTTAGTTCCCATATCCCGCCAGCACGGTCGCAAAAACCGGCATGAACGCAAAATTTGGGAGCATCCCTTAGGGTCAATTCTGGGCCATTTATTACTTCTGCTTGCTTTTCAAAAGGAATATTATTTGCGGTCTCGGTATCGAAAAAACCTTTGTGGCTTCCATCGCAAAAAGGTTTGTTTTTTGATTTACCACAGCGGCAAAGACTGTATTTACCGTTAACTTTATATTTTTTTCCTTTTTCCCATTTTAACGGCAATCCGTCTTTATTAAGAACAATCTTCTCATCAGAAAGCGGCACATTGCCAGAAACTAAATACGGCCCGTTAGTTGTTACTTTTATTTTTTGATTATCTTTCATTTTCCTTAATCCTACTCTAAAATTTTGATAAATTCCAGATTTTTGGCCGTCTCTTATATTTGTATCGCAATAGTATTAATGCAATATCGTTTGCCGGTTGGTGGCGGTCCGTCAGAAAAAACATGACCTAAATGAGCGTCACATCGCGCACACAAAACTTCAGTCCGAGAACCGTCTGATATTTTCTTGATATTTAAATCGGATGCCGGTTCATAAAAACTTGACCAGCCTGTACCAGATTCAAACTTAGTTTTGTAATAAAAAAGACTAGTATCACAACAAACACACTTGTAAATTCCGTGTTTTTTCGGTGGCACAGGACAGGTTTTAGAAAATGGAGCTTCAGTTCCTTTTTTACGCGTCACATTAAATTGCTCGACGGTGAGAATTTTTTTCCATTCCTCGTCACTTTTTTCTATTTTTTCAATTTCAATAACAAGATTACTTTTAGTATCAAATATTTTCATTTCTCTAAATATTCTTTCATTGGACCAAGATAATAATTTTTCCAACCAGCGGCAAAATCATCAACTTCCGCCTCCGGAACATCAATATGTTCTAATGTCAAAACCGTCTCGCCATCGCCCGATTCTAACAAAAAAGCAAC
>Ga0209210_1002349_pt1 | contig 13934 bp, 13 predicted proteins | sample RifGroA1_FD_183991 | JGI IMG/M metagenome (GOLD analysis project Ga0209210, IMG submission 183991) | Contaminated groundwater microbial communities from Rifle, Colorado, USA - Rifle Groundwater A1 (SPAdes) (version 2) | ecosystem: Environmental > Aquatic > Deep subsurface > Groundwater >...
AAAAAATCTTTATGCGAGTCATGGCTTACGCGCCGTTCTAAATCTTCCAGCTTCCACAAATATTGTATCATGCCTAAACCCGCAGAAGAATCCGACATAGCGGGAGTAAATATTGGCACGCCATTCTCATAGGCAAGCTGAACGAGGGATTCTTTTTTCTTTGCGTTTCCGCTGGCAAGCCATCTTCCCATCTCTCGTATGAGCTCGCGCGAAGAATACGCTTTGGGCGGCAGGCTTTCTGCGACTCCTATTATTGCGGCATCACATTGCTGGAGTTCTTCCTCGTCTATCAATGTGTCATATATTCTGTCAATGTAAAGCTTCCGCAGTTCGTGGTCATTCATTTGATCTGAGCCATGATAATGCCTAAAGCCCAGCGCCTCAAAAATATCCATGTCAAATATGCACGCGCCGGTTGAAATAACTGCATCAACCATATTATACTTTACCATGTCTGCTGGAATATTCAGGCAGCCTTGCGCGTGTGCACTTCCTGCTTGAGCAAGTATGATTGTGCAGTCCTTATCCCGCAGCATTGCATCAAATATATCTGCGGCCCTTGCAATGTCTCCAGCGGAACCCCTAATTTTTCGGTATGAATTTATAATGGGCGTTGTGTCAACCCTAGTCATGTCAAAATGCTCAATTGGTGCCTTAAGATAATCTATTTTTGATTTTATTTTAAACACCCCGTGATTTTCCTAATTAGCGATTTACTCATATAAAAACTGATTGCTGGCAAGCTTTTTAAACAACAGAATGTACTTATTTTAAAAAAGAGTGATTCTTATGGCAGAAAAGAAAATAGCAGAAAAGGAACCATCAAATGACGAACAGGTTGGATTTCATAAAGGCGCGATTTCTACGCTTTTAAAAGAAAGGGAAGAGTTTGTAAAAGTTGTTGGCATTGTTGATGCTCTCCTCAAGGCGCATTTCGATGCCCTGAAGTCCCTCCTGCCGAACACAAGAAGAAGGCTTAAAATGAAAATCACATGCCTCGGAGCAGGCCACGAAGTCGGACGAAATTCGTTCATGGTTGAAGGCACTAGGCAGAAGATTGTTTTTGATGCAGGTCTGCACGTAGAAGATGGCGGACTGCCGATTATTCCAAAAGTTCCTGTTGATGCCTGCTTCATAACGCATGGCCATTTAGACCATCTCGGCTCTGCGCCGGTCCTACACAAACGGACAAGAGCCAGGATGCACATGACTGCACCAACTGTTGACTTCTCTGATTTATTACTGCACGATTCCCTGAAGGTTGCACGGATAAAAGAAAGAGACCCGCATTATCATCCAGCAGACATTCTAAAGATGATGCGCGATGTAACTAAGGTAAAATACGGCGAGGAAATCAAGCTAGCCCATGGATGCAAAATGGAAGTCTGGGATGCAGGCCACATACCTGGCTCTGCAATGTTCCTGTTGCACATAGATGGAAAAAAGATTTTATACACTGGTGATTTCAAGTTAGAGCCAACAAAATTAATTTCCGGTGCAAAACTTCACTCAGAGAATGTGGATTTGATGATAATGGAAAACACCTATTCCACGCGAGACCAGCCTGAAAGAAAGGACGAGGAAAAAAAATTATGGAATACAATTCAATCTACTATTGAAACAGGCGGAAAGGTGCTGATGCCGACTTTCGCATCAAGGGCTCCGGAGATTTTGATGATTCTAGAGCAGTTCGGCGCAAAGTTCCCGATTTATCTGGACGGCATGGCAAAGGCTGCAACAGAAATTGCCCTGAAGTATCCGGAATATATCCGCGATTATAAAAAATTAAAATCTGCTGTGGACATGGCAATCCCACTATACGAAAACGAAGAAAGGAATAATGCAATGAAAGAGCCTTGTATTATAGTTACAACCGGCGGTGCAATGGAAGGCGGACCGATTGTTCATTATATGAAAAATATGTATTCTGACGGAAAGAGCGCAATCATGTTCACTGGCTACCAAATACCAAAGACTGCTGGCAGGTATATGCTTGATACTAACAGGTATATTGTCGGCGCGCTGGACTTCAAAGTGAAAATGAAAATCCATTCGTTCAGCTTCTCGAGCCATGCAGACCGCTCGGAATTGATTAAATTCATACAAAAAGTCAGGCCAAACAAGATTGCCGCAATCCATGGCGATTACTGCGACAAGTTTGCAACGGAAATGAAAGGCAGATTTGGAATAGAGGCTGTTGCGCCTAAGAATGGTGATATAATTAAAATTTAATTAATTCAAACTCATAAAACTTTGCAATCCTTTCGAAAAAGTATTCTATGTTTTTGTAACCTATTCTGAACGCAGATAAATCACTTGCTGTTCCGGATGCAGTATGTTCTTTGTAATTAAATGAATTCTCTGGCCAATAAACCTCACATCTTATCAAGCGACTTGGAGGCAGGCCTTCCGGCGCTGGAAGTTTTGCGACGTCAACCAATGGCATGGCAAACCATCCTTCACTATCAACCAAAACTCTTATAGCCAGACCCTCGTGGAAAGATTTCAGAAAACCACCACTATTTTTCCTGAATCCAAATTCCTGTAATAAGTTTTCGACGCCCATAAACAAACAAAAAATAATAGCTTTATAAAACTTCGATTTTCGCAGAATACAAATCTATTTCTTTTTCTTCAGTTCGGCAGCCCATTTCTCTGAATAGCTGTCTTTCAGCCTATTTGTAATATTTTCTATCTTCTGAATGTCCTTTTCGCCGAAATCTGCACTGGCTGGCTCTTCTGTCTCCTGCGCCTTTTTGACTATGTTCTGCACAAAGGCTGCATTTTTGAGTCTCATGGCGTTTCTGCTCTCTGTGTCCATAAATTTCTGATAAAATACTGGTATTTATTGGTTTCGGCGGTCAATCAAAACTATAAAAGGGTGATTAGCGTTTCGGCGTTATGATTTTTATGTGCACGTTTTCTGTTCCTATCATTCTAACGTTAACCAGTTCAGCTTAAACACTTCTTAATCTTTTGCTAATTGTTTCAGCACGCTCTAGTACCAATTTCCACAACTTGCATTCGCCTTCACGAACCGCGTCAAGGCTGTAATCTGCGCCATGCACTGGTCCTGCAATAATACAAGTCCCTTTCGCACCAGATCCAACTCCAAGTAGCTCTTGCAAATTTAAGTGCGCAACTAATGTCCAGCTTTGCCAAGCTGGCGTCCCGTCTTTTCGAGCATCATATGGCCCAACTACTAACCTGCAACTATGTGGGCTGTCATTGCCTAAGCTACGTTCAAAAACTCTTGGGGTACTTGTGTCTAAACACACATATCCTGCGGCTTTTAATTCTTCACCAAATTGTTCGGGAATTCTATTTTGTTGTGTCATTTTAATTCATCTCTTTTTGACTATAAAAGGGTGGTGGGCTGGCCACTGACGATTAGAATTACCTAAGGAGGTAAATACCCACCACCAACGACTAACCGAAGTCAGTCGCCACTGCTTAACCGGAGCTAAGACAGTAAGTATATGCCGCAGAATAGATATTTAAACCTTTCTATATTTAGCTACTCCTTAGTGAATAAAAGGCTAAAGGCTTATAAATTACTTATAAATAAGCGCGTTAAACAAAACTATGGCATACCAAAACGACGCATATGCTAAAAACAAAGCTTGGGGCGAGCAAAAAGAGCGCGAAGCCGCAAACTTGCTTCAACAGGCCTATCCTGAGATTTTTACGCGCCAAACAGACATTACTTCGCAAGTTGTGCCGCAAAAAGACATAAAATTTCTACCGCCACAGCCAAATCTGCAAATACTCCTGAGGGGCACGTCAAACCCGCCAATTATTGCATGGTGCGAATCAACAAGAAAAACTTATGCAGATTTTATGGCATATCGCCACTCACTTTATGTAAAGCTTAAGACACTTAATGCAATGCGCCCAGACCACTACTTAATCAAGCCGCTGATTCGCAAAATCGATGATACAATAACAGATATAGTTGCAATCCGCAAGCCAGATATGGATTACATCAGAAGCATCCATCAATCTGATATTCACAGGACAGATGGGCAACCTACGATTGGCACTGGCTGGACTGCAATGGTACGCGTAAATGCACATTCAGACTTAATGCGAAGCGGACAAAAAACTTCTGGAACTTTTTTAGAAGCACTATTGGCAACCATTCCAAATCCAAAACCCGTGCCAGTATCAGCTGGCGCATTTGATAGTATTTTTGACTAATATATCAACCAACAATCCTCACGCCTGCCCGTACATAATTCTTATCTCGCATGGCTTCTTTTCTTTTCAAAATGTTTTCGATTGCAGTCGATATCGCATCCTTGGACTGCGGATAATTCAAACCCAAAACCCTTCCGACCGCAGACAAGTTCTCAGCCAGCCTCATGTGCTCTGGCTTTGACGCGAATGATGCAACAACAATAGGGATTTTTCTTCTGCACAGGTAAACATTCTGCATCTCCCTGCCGAGAATTTTAACCCTCTGCTTTCCTTCAAAGGCAAGCAAGTGTGAAAAAGAAACAGCGTAGGATTGTTTGTGTTCTTTCATCATGTTAGCAATTATCGCGTTAAAATTAGAATATCTGTATTTCAATCCGTCTTTTCCAGTCGGCAGCGTTATTTCAAAAATTATATCAACAAACCTGCATTCAGAAGCAAGCCTTGCCAATTCTTCTGTCTGGCAAGAAACCGCAATCAAATCAGAATCTTTGTAAAGGTTTTCTAATTTTCTTACATCAGAAACAGATTTAGCATTAACATAAGTGCCGACAAAAACATTTTTGAAGTTTTTCAGTTCATTTTTCTTTTTTTGTACCTCTGAATTGGTTTTGAATTGATATAAAAATACAACGCCTTGGTATCCGAGCTGGCCTGCCTTTTCAAGCAGCTCCTTCTCATTGCCAGCAGGAATGCATATGTCAATCATAAAAGAAATAGCAGTTTATACCTCTTAAATCTTGCCCAAGGTAGCTTTATAAAATATATAGTTCGTACAAAAATATGTCTGGGAAAAAAGAAACAAACCCTTATGCTTTGTATGCCGCCCAGCCGATTCCAACTGGAAATGCGCGAAGCAGGCTCGAAGAATTGGCAGAATGTGCTCAGGACATACATCCTGCTTTGTATTTCGTAATGCTGCGTGAAAGATTTAATAGCTTGCGAGGACTGCCAGAGTTCAGACAGGTTAGCCTGCTCCAAATCAGCATACTTACAATAGATACTATGGCTCAGACTCATCAATTTCCAAAAAGTTTTGAAGAGAGATTAAGAACGCGCGGTATATTAAAATCTCGTGGCAGAACTTACTAATTATTTATTTCCACTTGGATTTCTTGCCAGCCGCAGTCAAACCTCTGCTTGCCCTGCCTTTCTTATCAGCTATCCAGCTTATTCGTGGGTCTGCTTTTATGACCGGGCTGTCCCTGTCGACTAAAATAACTTCATACCAAATGTGTATTCCGTCGTGTGCAACCCAATAGCTGCTTAGGACTTCGCAGTTTGGATAATTTTTGACTGCCCTTTGCTCTGCGATTCCCTGTGCTGACTGTGCGATATTAATGAACATTCCGCGCTTCTTTGCCTTTCTTCCGCCATGGAAGTGCTCTCTTTTGTGGCTACCCTTTGTTACTCTTGCTCTTACAACCAGATAGCCCTGCTTTGCTTTGAATCCAAGAGCATGCGCCCTGTCAGGCCTTGTAGGATGCTCTAATCGCAGGGTGGCTGGCTCTGTCCTTAATTTAACTAAGAAAGCTTTCCATGCTTCAGTACCGAAATTCTCTTTCGGCTGTTTCCACAATTTTTGCAGGTATTTATGATATCCCATTTGTAATCCTAAGGATAAATTGACTAGAGTCATATCCTTCCGCACAAGGCGACATTGGATGGTTTAAACTATTTTATCGCCTTTAAAAGACTTACTACAACACGCAAAATAATATAAATTCAACGTTACGCTGTTTTTGATGAACTGCCCGGTATGCAATAATTCGGAAAGCAAAAAAATGCTCATCAGAAATCAGGAGACCGGCAGTTCAGAAGACAGGCCCGCCCTCATGTGCAAGGCCTGCAAAACTATTTTTGCTGAAGATTACCAAAAGGATCGCTCTGGGCTATACAGCGAAAACTACGCGCCATGGAGCGATGATTCTGGATATGTTGCGGAAAGCAAGACAAACACATTCAAAAGCCAGCTCTCATTAGCCCTGCCTTACATAGCGCCAAAAGGAAAAAAACTTCTTGATGCGGGCACAGCTAAAGGATACTTAATGACTGCGGCAAGCCAGCTCGGGTTTGACGTGTACGGCTTTGACATATCAAAATCAGCAATAGACTCTGCCAAAAAGGTATTCCCAAACAAAGTTTTTTGCGGAACAATTGAAGATGCGGATTACAAGGACAGCGAATTTGACATGATAACCACGACAGACATATTAGAGCATCTCGTAGATCCGCATAAGTTCATGGAGAAAGCAAGCCAGCTCGTGAAGAAGGGAGGCTTGCTATTAATTATTACGCCAAATTCTGGCTCAATCACGAGAAAAATCCTCAGAAAAAACTGGTACCAATACAAAGAAGAGCACATAATCTACTACAACAAGAAAAGCCTTGCGCACTTGCTGAAAAAACACGGGTTTGAGCTGATTTTCGCGAAGGCAAATACAAAAACATTTTCCCTAAAATACACTTACGAATATGTAAAAAAATACAAAATTGCGGTCATGGGCAGTATTTTCGCAAAGGTATTTCCATTATTGCCTGAATTTGTAAAAAATGCCAGCTTTTCCAACCCAATGGCTGGCGAGATAATCGCCCTTGCCAGAAAAACCTAGTATATTCTGTGCTATCGCAAGGTTTATATTTGTTACTGATAGTGAAAAACTACAAAGGTGATACTATGACTGAAGAAGGAAAAAGTTTCGGACAAATGATAAAAAAAGCTGTAAAAATAATAATCGGGCTGGTAGTAATACTGGTCGGCATCGGATTAGTCTGGTGGTGGTGGCCACAATTTGCCATAGTTGTCAAGGGCATGTTTGGAGTGGTGCTGGCACTTATTGGGCTGATAATTGTTGCGATTGGGTGGACGGATTAAGATGGACCCATTAGAAAAATTAGGTGACCAAGCATTAGAGCTATTAATTGGCGAGAAAGTTACTATGCGCAACCCTGGTCAGAACGCTTTTGTCTCGGGCGTTTTGGTGCCACCCATAGAAGACAGCTCACAATACGGTGTTGCGCTAAGGCACCAACATAGCAATGCAATTAGTGTTCATCTCATACCCAGAATTATCAAAGAGCTCAAAACAACTGATGGCTATGTAATAATAGCAGACTGGGACTCCGCTAGCCCTGACTCTCTGGTTACCTATAGTCTCCCAGATTTAAGGGCAGCAACTTTAGACATCAGATTACGTAAACAAGGTCTTTAATAAACTGATTGATTAATTTTTATTTTATCAATGGTTTTTGTTTTTCTTTCTCAATTATTCGCTTAACATAGAACGAGGAGCGAATAGCCAGCAGCCAAAAACTCATAACAATTAGCTGATATTAAAACCCGAAATCCGGCCTTTCTTTGTTCTTTGACTTTTCTTTTTTTTCCTGCTGTTTTGCTACTTTGGTATCTGTGAAGAGCCATTTGATGACGCTAGTTTTATTGGTTTTTGGTTTTTGGTTTTTGGCTCCCTGATTAATTTCTGCGGGCTTGGAGAACTGAGGACTGGAAACGAAAGGTCTCGCTCTCTGCACCTGGTTGGCCTGCCTCGCTTCAATCTGCTTTCTCCTCGCATCCCGAATTGTATTTACTCTTTTTCTATAAAATTCCTGCACTCTTTTTTGGTATTCAGCATATTCTGCTTTCAAATCGCGTGGTTTCGAACTCTTTGGCTTCCTGAATAGTGCCGGAACTTTCGCAATAGCCAGCAAAACTGCCACAACCATCGCAATTACAAATACAACATATTTGAAATTAAATCCGCCGGCTGGCTTGGCATTGGTTGCTGAAAATCCGCTGATTTCTGTTGTTTCTTTTTTTTCCTCTTTCTTTTCTTCAGCAGGAATAGGAGTTGATGATTTCTCGCCTGCAATCACAAATGTGCTGAATCCCGGCGAATTTGCATAGTAAATCGCATCAATATCATCTGCCCGCACAAGGTAAGTGTCTAATTTCTGCCATCCGCCGAAATATCTATAAAGCGAAACTGTTTTTTTATCTATGTTGTTGTCCTTCAGCCACTTCGGATCGACTCTGAAAGTTATTTTTGCGCCCTTGATTTTGTTGTCTAGGTTTGTTGTATCAACTTCAAAATAGGCAAATGCTTCTTTTGCAGGGATGGCTGGCCCATCTGTTTTTTTCACAACTACTTTTGCATTCTGGACTGCTTCTGTTACTGTAAACTCAATGTCTGTTGCTGCTATTTTTGCTGAGATGGAAATGGACTGCGAGCTGTCCTTTGCAATTTCAGGGAATAGGAAGCTATTTTTGTTTGGGTCTGAGCTTCCTGCACCCATACCCCCTCCGCCTCCACCACTGCTACCGGTTGTTGTAGGATTGCTGGCAGTGTTGCTTATTGTAAAGTTGCTGTCAGAAATATCAGAAACATTGTAAACCCCATCTGTTGCAGTTACGTTAATTCGGTAGCCAGCGCCATTGCTTGCCGTTGCAGTATTCCAGCTGAAACTAGTTTCAGTTGCAGTGCCAAGCAGTGTCCAGCCGGCCCCGCCGCTCATGCCGTAATAAATTGTAAAATTCATCATGTCGTAATCCGGATCGGATGCGCTCCAAGTTATTGTATTTGTTCCGCTCCAGGATTCACTGCCATTCGGCGATGTTATAGTTATATTTGGCGCGATATTAATATTATTAACAAAAATATCTGCAACAGTGCGGTTTGCATTTGCGCTTCCATCCGTTGCGTTTATTAGTATTGTGTAATTGCCATCTCCGGCGGTTGACGTGTTCCAGCTGATTGAATATGGGCTATTTGTATCATTCACAATAAAAGTTGTCTGCGTTGCGTTTTGGTAATAAAAGTTTACAACATCAACATCATCTACATCAATATCAAACATAGTTGCGTTGATTATTATGCCGCCGTTAACTTTTCCCGCAGTCAATGTTGTATAATTTACTATCAAGGGAAAATTTTGTATCGTGATGTTTGTGGAATTAGCCCGCACACCAAGATTTACTCCATCATTAGGCGTTACTGCGCAGAACCAAACCTGATTTTTTTCTGTGAAGCTTGCGTTTGCTGTTGTCAAGTTTTGCAATGTCGTGTTTTCTATTCCGCTGGCAAACCATTGTATCAGCGTTCCGTTCTCTGCATCGCTATTTGCGTCAGAATACGTGTAATTGCAGCGCAGCGTGTCGTTTGTGTACGCGGTTGCTGGCGTAATTGCTATATTTGAAACTGCTGGCGCAGGGTTGCTTATTTGAAAATAGTATGCGCTCCAATTCATATTGCCGGCAGAATCATTTGCAAAAATATTCAGCGTAATATTGCTGGCGGACCAGCCAGCAGTACTAATACTACTGCCCGAAGTGGTATTTGCTCCGTTATTTGTGTTGTACCATATTTTGTCCAGCAAAATATTATCAGAGATGTTAAAAGTTACCAACTGACTGAGAACAATCAGAGAACCATTTGCAGGCGTGTTCAGCACAAGTGACGGCGCTTTTTTGTCAAGTGAGATTAAAGTTTGGATTATATCAATACGTTTGTAATTTATTCCGCTCTCTGAAACTGTTTTTCCGTAATCGTACAAATAAGTTTGTGTTTCGTTTGCAGTAAAATTTCTGTTTAACTCAAGTTTTGCAAACTGCTGAAGCAGTGCAGCTGCTCCCGCAGCATGAGGCGTTGCCATTGATGTTCCATATTTACCAACGTATCCGCCAACATACGAAGTAGAATTTATGCCAATAGTTTGGGTGTTATCTATTCCGCCAGGCGCTAACAAATCAGTAATACTATTCCTATTGCTATAATCAGTTGCAATTCCATCTGCTTTTGTTGTCGCGCCGACTGAAGTTGCGTTTTTTATGCAGGCAGGCGATGCGATTTGTGTCGATGAGCCATCATTGCCTGTTGCTGCAACCACTGTTATGTTTTTTGCTATTGCGCTATTTACAGCGGCTGCAAAAGCTGAAAAATTGCCATCACAATAGCCGGAATATGTCGTACTGGAGCCAAGGCTCATGCTGATTACAGAAATATTATATTTTGTCGCATTGTTCGTGCACCACTCAACACCGGAAATTATATTTGCTTCGCTCCCCGTGCCTGCAGAGTTCAAAACTTTTATAGGAATAACCTTGGCATCAGGCGCGACTCCGCGTATGCCACCGCTTGCTGCGGCAATTCCTGCAACGTGCGTGCCATGCCCGTTGTCATCGTAAGGATTGTTGTCGTTGTTAGCATAATCCCATCCAGACGGCGCTTTTGCGCAGTTTTCATTTGTAAAATTACTCGCTGAGCAAGCGCCAAAGTCCGCGTGCGAGTAATTCAATCCAGTATCTAAAATGCAGATTGTCTGGCCCTTGCCAGTAATATTTAATCCTGCGCTTACTGCAGACCATGTTCTTGTTGCATTCACAAGCTTCGTTGAGTCCTGAAGGAATGCACGCATGGGATGATCGTATTGGATGATTATGCTTTCATCTGCCCGCAATTTTTCGTATGTTTCTTTTGTTATCTCTGCGGAAAACCCATTAATTGTTGAAAACCTGTTTTTTACTGCAATATCTTGTTTGGAAAATGAATTTGCGCCGATTTGCAGACCTTCTGCGCGAAAATCAAATGTTTTGCGCGCGTTTCCATTTTTTTGCGGCTTTTGCATAATTATTACAGAAACTTTATTATTATTTTCACTTTTCAAGGCAAAGTCTGCAGTGCCTTGCTCTGCGTTAAATTGTTTTTCAATTTCGTTTAACGTAAAGTCATTTTTTGTAAATTGTATGCCATCTTTCGCGATAACATTATCTTCCAAACCAGATGAAGCAGTTTGCAATAACACAACTATGAGCGAGAACAACGATAGACGAATAACTAAAGACCGTTCGATCATTTCAAAACAACCTCGCATTTATTTTTGATGCACTTAATCTCGCCGCCACCGCAGTCTAGAGTGCCTGGCGCGCACACTGCGCTGCAGAAAATTGCCCTGCAGTCCGGAGCAAAGTTTTTATTAACAGCTGAATCTGCATGACAGCAAACTGCGGGCGCACAGTCAGAATCAGAACTGCATGAAAGCTTTTCGTCTGGCTCTGCTGGCTGGCTAGAAAAATACAAACCTGCTACAAATAATACAGCAACTGCTGTAATTATGCCAAAGCCTGCCCCCTTCATAGCAAGACATCAATTAAGCAGTATATAAGTTTTATCAAAACAAATATGAGAAATAAAAAAATAAAAAATAAATTAGAGGCTTACCTTCGCCTCTTTTTCTGCATTGTCACATATATCACAATACCAACTACGACTATTAACAGCACTACTAGTAGTGCTGTTGTCTGGCTTGCTGGCGTTGCAGTTGTTCCGCCTACTGTTGTACCTGCCTTGCCTGCCGTACCTGCCTTGCCTGCTGTTGTTCCCGTGGCTCCTGCGGCGAGTTGCTTTCCAGTTACTGCAAATGGGCTAAAGCTATGCGTTATAGCTTCATAATACACATTCTCGCTGTCCTCGCTCTTCAAAGTTGAGCCAAGGTCCACCCATGCGCCGTTCTTCCAGTGCTGTAATGCAATAGTTGTCCTATCAACGTTATTTTCAGTCAGCCAGGTCTTCTTTACTTGGAATCTTATTGTAGCTTTCTGCAGGCTTGACTCTGGCAGGCTCGTTGTAATGTCAAAATAGCGGTATATTGTGTCTGGCGCAATCTCCGCTGATGCGGGCTTGCTGGCAAGCTTTGTCACTGAGAAAGTAACATCGCTTGCAGGGTATAGTGTTTCCAGCACTACCTCACTAACACCAATCTTGCTGCCGTCAATGCTTACTGTCGTCGGCGTGCCTGCGGCTATTGAGGTTAGCAGGGTTGTTGACCTCGGCTCGCTGATTCCACCACCGCCTCCTCCGCCACCAGTGCCGCCAGTGCTTGCTGCGGTTGTTGTTCCTGCGGATGTAAATACAGAGGATCCTATGGATGAGAAATGCGGCACTCTCATGTATGCAATGTTCGCAGTCTTATTTACGAAGCAATAGAATGACGTTACGAGGTTGTCTTCTACACTGCAAGCCACACCATCATCTGTCAGGTAATCTCTGAAGCCCGATGAGTTATATGTTGTTGCTTTGAGGTTAGAGTACTCGTATGTCAGATCGCTTACAGAGTTTCCTGCGCTCTTGTTCCAAATCACATTCATATCTTGGTCATACAGTAATGGTACCTTTATCCTCATACGGCTTTCATCCATACTACTATCTGAGTAAGGCATACCTATTACAACAAAGTCATATGCATCTGCCGGCGCATAGCCTCCAAACTGCCATGTATCTGTCGCAGAGGTTGACGCGGCAGCCTCATCAAATATTGTATTTGTCGGTGGCTTTGCCTGGAACAAGTCATAGTTTATATAGGTTACAGTTATACCTGTGCTTAATATCTTCATTTCCAGATTTACTTTTCCAGCAAGCAGTACTTTAAATGGATTAAAGCTGGCCGCAGTCATGTTTGCAATTACGCAGGCTGTTGATGGATTTATTATGTTGCAATTCTCGCCTGTCGCAGCAGTTCCGTATTTCAGGAATCTCATTTGTATTGGTACTGCTGAAACATTGTAGTCATTGTCTAAGGTTCCATTTGCATGCACTCTTCTAAATCCAAATCCTGCACCGTCATCTAATGTTATGTTTGTAGCATTCAGCTTTAAATTTATTTTCGTTTCAGTTGGCGGGCCATTTCCAAATACAGTTGCCTTTGCCCATGCACCAGTCGTATTAACTACTGGGAAATAGAACGCTCCGCCGCTAAACGTAGTCGAATCAATTATGTATTTTAGCCTTCCAGTGTGCGGGTAATAAACTACTAATTCCATATTTGGCGTCTGCGACACTATTCCACTGCTTGAGTTTGTCAGGTTAAACCTTATTTTTGTAGCGTTCACTGTCAGGTTCGCTATGGGGAAACCGCTATAGAATGAGCCAAACAACGGTTGCATAGTTATATTCATATTCACATCGCTTGTGCCAATAGTTACATTCTGCACCCAGCCGACTGCTCCTGCCTGAATACCCGAAACATTTCCCTGAGAGCCATAAAAGTCAATCAGGTATGTCGCGGATAGCAAAGGTACATTATATTCTGCCAGATATGTACTGCCATTGCACCTGCCGGTGCTCGCGCTGGTATAGTTTAGCTGTGTTGCATTTGTTGATATGGCGATAAGGCTCGTGTCTGCTTTTATTGGCGGCACAAATCCTGAGTATGGCAGCATGCGCGGGTATATCATGCTAATATTAGTTATGGCTGAGGAATTGCCAGTTACACCAATGCAACCCCACATATGTTTTGTAGTTATTGCTGTGTTTGTGAATACATTAATATTGCGGCCTTCAGTTGCAGTCAATGTGCCAAGGCTTGCATTTGACTTGGGCGGCATTGCGCATGTTGTTGCATTAAAGAACGTGCTTCCGCACATTGCGCCTGAGCCAAATATATTCGGACTTCTTACAATCATCACGTTGTAATCTCTGCCGATAGGAACAACTACTTGTGCGTTAGCGTAACTTCCCAGCACCGCGCTTGTTATCGGGAAGCCTGAAGAAATATCTGTTACTTCATAGCCAAATAAGTGGAATTCTGAAGCATTCCCTGCGCTGATGTTGAGCGTTGTAGCTGGCTGCAGGTTAAATGTCGTCCCGTTTATGCTTGGCATTGCGTTAAATACATCAATACCATCTCCTAGAGTTGCTGGCGAATACATAACGCCGAGCAATGGCGGTAATAGCGGGCCCGTCTTC
>Ga0209210_1002350_pt1 | contig 13926 bp, 12 predicted proteins | sample RifGroA1_FD_183991 | JGI IMG/M metagenome (GOLD analysis project Ga0209210, IMG submission 183991) | Contaminated groundwater microbial communities from Rifle, Colorado, USA - Rifle Groundwater A1 (SPAdes) (version 2) | ecosystem: Environmental > Aquatic > Deep subsurface > Groundwater >...
TGCCGTGTTTATGGGCGATAATGATACCTTCAAAAACTTGGCTTTTTGTCTTCTCGCCTTTGAGTTTTTGATGAACTTTTACCGTCCATCCAACACGAAGATCCGGCCACCGATTTACAGTGGCATACTTGGCGGTAAATTCACGGAGTATGTGCTGGGTCATGTGTGGGTTATTCTATCGCATCGCCAGCGTTTTGTCTAGCTCTTCTAAGACAGCTTCGAGCTCTGGCGGCAGATCCGCCTCAATGGTCATTGAAACGCCAGATGGCGAGACGAACTCAAGCCGTCTAGCATGCAAAAATGGACGATTAAGTCCGAGCATCAGTTTGTTTTGAGAATATAATTTATCTCCAACGATAGGGCATTCAAGAGATTTTAAGTGTGCGCGAATTTGATGGGTTCTTCCGGTTTTCGGCATACACTCCAATAGAGTATATCCATCAAAAGATTGGACGGTGCGATATTCTGTAACAGCAGATCTTTCAACAAGATCACGGGTGCCATGTATGCGCGTTGTGGTTTTTGCGCCGATGCGCGCAACCGGCGAATCAATAATTCCGCGTGAATTTTTTGGCGCGCCATAAACTAAAGCAAGATAAGTTTTTTGTATTTTGTGTTCTTGAAATAAGCCCTTGAGATAATCAAATGCTTTTTGTGTTTTCGCCAAAAGCATCACGCCGGACGTATCTCTATCAAGACGATGTACAATTCCAGGACGAAGATTAGCCGCGTGCTCGCCCGAAGGCGAGTTTACGCGGTCCCCGACGCCTTTCATCTCTGGCCATTGCTGGACCGCAAGATCAGCGAGAGTTATTTGCGGATCATTCGCAGAGGTTTTATGGACCGTAAGCCCGGCTGGCTTATTAATTGCCACAATATCAGAATCTTCGTAAATTATGGAGAGGGTCATCCGAGTTTCTTAAATGGAAATGATGTCTTAATATCCCAGCGGAAACTTGCCGCGTTGTGATGTCCACCACCACCATATTTTTTTGCAATTTCGGATAGATTTACAGAGCCAGTGCCACGAAGAGAAAAACTAAAATCATTTTTCTCTGGATACCAAACTATTCCAAATGGCGGTTTTTTTGTTGCAAGATAGTTGCCAAGATCAGATCTGAATTCGTGCGGAGCGTTTACAGCTAATACGCGATATCCCTCAAATTCTACATCTCCCGCTTTTCTCGCGATATGCTCTAAAATTATCTGTCTATATTCGGAAAATACCGCGCCTTTATTTGCAAATGTTTCTAATTTCTTTTCATCTTCAAATTCTTCAAGCAATTTTTCATATAACTGAAAATCCATCGGAAGTGCGTATATATAAGTTTTAATATCAAGCGTTCTTGGCAGATCAAATTTGTATAAATCGCCTTGTTCTAAGTAAAGAAATAATTTTGGAGTTGGCTTGTCCGGGAATAAATAAGACCATGCCAATACTGCTCCAGAGTAATTGATATCATAAACATAATTCTTTATTGATTTAATATCCGCCTCGGCTCCGATGTGGTGATCAAGGACTATTAATGAACTCGCCTTTGCTTGCATTTTCTGGAGCGTCTCTGCTGGATAACTGAAATCAATAATTATCACATCGCGACCAACTATTATTGGAGGAATGTCTCCGTATCGTGCAGGAAAATATTCTGCGCCGTCGCCATACTTTTTCCATGCTGCAAACGCACCACCAAATCCATCATGGCAATTTGCGTGATAAATAATGAGAGGGTTTTTATTCATCATTAACTAGATAACATTTTTTCTACTTTTTCTTTAGATACTTCTGGATTTTTTGCGTAGCCAGGGTGTTTTGTGGAAACTAATTTCCAGATTGTTGCATCATCCCCGTCTGCTATAGGATCCAACCATTGATGCGCGAGCGCTAAGCTTTTTTTGTGTCGCTCTGCTTTTGCCGCGCGCTCTTCGTCGCTGAGCAGGACAGCGACCGGATGAATCGTGATTTTATAGGTTGGGCCTAAAACCTTACGGAATAGATATTCGGACCGTTCAGCATGGTGATCTGCTATAAGTACCATAATATTGTGCCATCCGTTTGGCTCTAAAAATAGTTTTTTACAGAAGTACGCGTTACCAAAAGTGTCCACAGAAGATTCTTCTATGAGTATTGCGTTGGGATCTGCACCAAACGCAATCACAACCTCTTTCATTGCGGTAGCTTCAGTTTTTGGCGGGGTAAATTTTGCATTATAACCCCACCTGCCTGACATAATAATTCGTGGAGCAATGTTTTCTTTGAGAAGTTGTACAGATTCTTTCACGCGCAAAACGACATTTGGAGGGATCGCCCCTTTTTCATTTATTCCACCGCCAAGAACTATAATGGCATCGTATTGATCTTTCATTGGTGGGCGGTGAGGGATTCGAACCCCCGGCCTACTGTGTGTAAAACAGTCGCTCTAACCAACTGAGCTAACCGCCCAAAAATTGTAACGAAGTGGGGGCGCTAGGATTCGAACCTAGGACCACCAAGGTATAAGCTTGGCGCTCTAACCAACTGAGCTACACCCCCGTAAAGACTACTAAAGACAAAGGACTAGTGGCTAACTACCGGCACCGGCCGTCCTATGAGTTGGTAAAATTCTACTTGTTCCAGCGTTTCCTTTTCAATGAGCTGGGTGGCGACGGATTTCAGAAGATCCAATTTATCAGTAAGAATCTTCTTTGCCAGAACGGCCGCCTGCTCTATGAGTAATCGTACCTCGCGATCTATGTCTTGCGCAACTGCTTCGGAATATTCGCGCTCCTGTGAAAACTCATGTCCAAAAAAGCTTGTATCATGCTTTTCGCTGTATGCAATAGGTCCGAACTTTTCAGACATGCCAAATTGCACAACCATTTTGCGTGCCAATCCGCTCGCAACCCGAAGATCGTTAGACGCGCCGGTGGTGAGTTCGTTAAACACAACTTGCTCGGCTGTGTATCCACCCATAAGCACTGCAAGCTCTGCGTCAAATTCAGATTTTGTCTTTAAATATTTATCCTGACTCGGGAGTTTGAGCGTGTATCCTCCGGCGCGCCCACGAGAGATGATACTGATCTTGTGTACTGGGTCAGAGTGTGGCAATGACGCAGATATGATTGCATGTCCTGCTTCGTGATATGCGGTGATTTCTTTTTCGCGTGGAGAAAGAATATGCGATCTTCGTTCAGGCCCAAGCATGACTTTTTCTATTGCCTCAAAAAAGTCGTGTTGCACGATCGTCGTATGGTTTGCACGTGCCGCCAGTATCGCGGCTTCGTTTACAAGATTTGCGAGATCAGCACCAGAGAATCCAGGTGTGCGTTCGGCAACGACTTGATAATCAACCGCAGGATCTATTGGCTTTCCGACCGAGTGAATTTTGAGCGCTTCAACGCGATCTTTCATAGATGGATCGTCCAAAATAATTCGACGATCAAATCTGCCAGGGCGCAAAAGAGCAGGATCCAAAATATCCGGCCTATTGGTGGCGGCCATCACAATAACCGCATCGTCGGTATCAAAACCGTCCATCTCAACTAAGATTTGATTGAGCGTTTGCTCGCGTTCGTCGTGTCCTCCGCCAATACCTGCGCCACGATGACGACCAACCGCATCAATTTCGTCTACGAAAATAATTGCAGGAGCAGACGCTTTTGCTGTCTCAAATGTGTCGCGAACGCGATTTGCTCCGACGCCAACAAACATCTCTACGAATTCAGACCCCGACACATAAAAGAATGGGACGCTCGCTTCATTTGCTACTGCTTTTGCAAGCAATGTTTTTCCTGTGCCAGGAGAGCCAATCAGTAAAATGCCTCGGGGAATTCGTGCGCCGAGTTTATGGAAGCGTTCCGGGTCACGCAAAAACTCAACTACTTCGGAAATTTCGGTCTTTGCCTCCACAAGTCCGGCAACATCTTTGAATGTAATTTGGCGATCTTGCGAAGACATGCCAGCGAGTTTTGCTTTGGTTTTTCCAAACGACATTGCCTGCATACTTCCTTTTTGCGCTTGCCTTAACATGTACCAAAAAATTCCTATGACGAGCAAAAAAGGCAAAAGTGTGGAGAGCGCAATCCCAAGATAATGCCCGATACCAGACGGATCTTTGATAGTTACCTTAACTTTTGCTAAAAGCTCCTGATCTGCCCCAGCGTCAGTGAGGACTTCATAAATGCCAACTGATATTTCTTTTTTTGCGATAAGCCTTTCTTTTGTGTCGGTGATCGCAGTGACAGTATCATCTGTAGAGGTGATTTCTACGATGTGTCCATCATTTAGCGTGGTAACAATTTCGCTAATTCCAACAGATCGCGATGTCGTTGAGCCATTTAGTGAACTAATGCTGAATAAAAAGATAATAGAGATAATAATCCCAATAACAACGAACGAAGAACGGAATGATTTCTTCATAATGTTTAGCCCTCCAATGTTAGCAAGAGCTTGTGATCTGTTGAGTCTATACTTACCACAGCGCAAGAAACTTGCGCTCCGACTATAATCTGTCTATCTGGACGGTCGCGAAACTCTGCATTTGGGAGTAGCCCAACAATGTCATCGTTAAGCTGTACAAATGCGCCGTTTGAACGAATTCTCAAAACTGTTCCAGCTACTTTTTGGCCAACAGAAAATGTTTGTTCAACTGAAAGCCACGGATCTGGAAAGAGCGCCTTCAAAGATAGCGCCATTCTACCTCCATCAAGAGAAATAATTTTTGCTGTAACATGATCTCCTGCGCGTAGTACTTGGCGAGGATCTTCAACAAATTTCCATGCAATTTCGGATGCGTGCACAAGACCATCAAGCTGTCCTGATATGCGGATAAATGCACCAAAGTCTGTGACTTCTGTTACATCCCCTTCAACAATTTGCCCGATCTGGAATTTGGCAAGTTCGCCACGAGTCGTCTCATCTTGAATTGCGCGTTCTGACACAATTAATTTCCCCTCCGCTTCGTTGAAATCAAGAACTTTTACCAAAAACGATTCGCCCTTAAATTTTTGTAATGCTTGGACAATTTTGCTCGTATCGCCGCCGTCTATTTTTGGATAGTGATCGGATGACAGTTGTGAAAGCGGTAAAAATCCCTGAACTCCTTCTACTTGCATAATGAGCCCACCCTTGTTGATGTTAAGAATCTGTGCAGTAAAAACTTCGCCGGAATCTTTAAGTGCGTGAATCCGTTGCCACGAAGTTGTAAGCTGTGCGGCCTTCAGCGAGAGCTCTCTGTATCCATCTTCATTCTCTAATTCCAAAAGTACTGCGGATATTTCGTCTCCTGGTGAAAGCGCGCGGATACGATCAGTATTTTCAAAAAACTGTCCAGGATACACGATGCCAATTCCTGTCGCGCCAAGGTCTACTAACACATTTGCCTTTGAAACAGAGATAATTTTGCCAGAAAGAATTTGCCCAACACGAGGCAGAGAATACTCTTCTCTGATAAGTAGATCTTTCATTGATTTGACCTGGTCCGATGTGATTGTGGTTGGTTGCGTATGCATTGGTTTATATGGGATCGCATCATACGGGAATATAAGAGAAAATGCAAGCTACCGAACCGCTTATCAGTCCTTGAATTAAGCATTAATTTTGATACAATGTTTCGGCATGGAAATCTCATGGTATGGCAGTCGTTGTGTTCGCGTGCAAGCGAAAGACGGCTCGCTCCTAATTGACCCGTTTGACCCAAAGGAGGTTGATCTTCGTGCGCCCAGCACAAGCGATGATATTGTCCTCGTAAGCTCTGCGGTTGTCTCGTCCGATGTGATTGATAGAGCCGGCGGTGCTTTTATTATAAAAGGACCAGGTGAGTATGAACGCAAAGGCATAGCCATCAGAGGTATGGGTGCGTTCCAAGACAGCCAAAATGGGAGCGAGCTTGGACGATGTACAATATATAAGATTATTGCTGATGAAATTTCGTTGTGTCATCTTGGCGCGCTTGGGCAAGAAAAACTTACACCCGAACAGCTTGAAACGATAGGAGATCCTGACATTTTATTTATACCGGCTGGTGGACAAGGAGCGTTGGATGCAAAAGTAGCGGCTGAAATCGCAAATCAAATTGAGCCAAAAATAATCATACCAATAGGATTTGAATCGTCCCCGGATAAATTCCTTAAAGAGATTGGATTGCCTGCAGAAAAAATGGAATCATTTAAGATTTCTCCCAAGCAACTTCCAGCGGACAGGACAATGGTTGTGATATTGACTAAATAGCTAGTATGTCATTTATTCGTGAAATACATCAACAAAAAGCCGGAGTAAGATTTGTGCTTTTTATGCTATCTTCGTTTATTGTTATCGTATCAATCGGATTTTTTTGGTTCACATCATTTAAAAAAGACATATCCGTTGTATTTCAGAAAAACGAAGAAGGATCTATGGCGGTAGAGACTACCCAAAAAGGCCCGATTGATTTATTTATTAGTGGACTATCTGGTACGACGGCTCGGATCGGAGACTTGCTAGGATTTGATGTAAACAAGGGATTAGTGCAAGATAAACCTTCACAATCGTCGGGCGTATATATGCTACCTTTATCTGACTAGTAGCGCGCATTCTTTATGGCAGTAAAACATCATCCAATATCATCTGGTATCTCCCGGCCTCCGATAGATCGGGAAATCACACAAGAAATTCAGAAATCGTATTTGGAATATGCAATGTCTGTAATTGTTGCGCGCGCATTGCCGGACGCACGAGACGGACTAAAACCAGTCCAACGACGAATTTTGTGGGGCATGTGGGAGAGTGGCAATGTTGCGGGATCAAAATTGCGCAAATCAGCCAATACGGTTGGTGAAGTGATGGGGCGATATCACCCACACGGCGATTCAGCGATTTACGATTCCCTCGTGCGCATGGCACAAGATTTTTCTTTGCGTTATCCGCTCGTACAGGGGCAAGGAAATTTTGGCTGCTTCACGAAAGACACAAAAGTAATGCTGACCGATGGGCGCAAGCTAGACTTCGGAGAGCTTGTCAAAGAGCACTTACTGGGCAAAAAAAACTATACATATACGGTAAATAAACTTGGGCGGATTGCAATTGCCGAAATTCATAACCCGCGTGTTACAAGAAAAAATGCAGAGCTTATGCGAGTGTTACTTGATAACGGGGAAACTATCCGATGCACACCTAATCATCGCTTCATGCTTAAAGATGGCAGCTATAAAGAAGCTAAATATCTTCTTTCCACCGATTCTTTGATGCCACTCTATCAGCGATTATCAGAAAAAACAGATCGTTTGAATCGAGGAGGATATGTGCTTGTCTATCAGCCAAAGTTTGATGTCTGGGTTCCAGCACACCATCTAGCCGATAATTACAACCTCACGGCCGGGATTTATAAAATAAGTTCTGGGAGAGTTCGTCATCATAAAGATTTTAATAAACTCAATAACAATCCTGACAATATTGCACGAATGCAATGGGGCGAACATTGGAAAATCCACTACACGCAAGCTGCACGGCAACATGAAAATCCAGAGTATCGGCAAAAGATTGCAGAAGGAAGAAATCGTTTTTGGGCAAACCCGCTCAACCATGCAAAATACGCAAAGCGCATGTCGGAGCGGAACAAGAAGGATTGGCAAGACGCTTTTTATAAAGAAAATAAACGCAAGTTTTTGAGTGATATAAATAAGCAATATATTGCAGAGCATCCAGAGAAACGAAAAGAGTTTAGTGAACGCATTACGCGCACACTGAAGCGATTATGGCAAAATTCGGAATACCGATCTGCGATGCATGAGCATATTGTGAAGGGTAATAAAAACCACACCACAAATAAAACTGGCAAACTGAAATTTCTAGCAATATGCAAAAAAGCCACCGAGCAATCCGCGATTTTGGACGAAACAAACTATGAGAAAGTTCGTCCAATCGTGTATCCATATGGGCGCGCACCGCTTTGGCATACCGGTCTGGAAAGATATTTTGCCGGTGATCCCGATTTGGTGCGACAGGAACTTTCGCAGAACCACAAGATTATCCGCATAGATCAGATAAATGAACGCGAAGATGTCTACGATCTCACCATAGATGGATCGCACAACTTTGCCCTTGCTAGTGGAGTTTTCGTTCACAATTCAATTGACGGGGATTCTGCCGCGGCGATGCGTTATACTGAGGCGCGACTTGCACGAATATCAGACAACTTATTAGATGACATAAATAAAGAGACGGTTGATTTTCGTCCAAATTATGACGGCTCAAGAGAAGAGCCGTCAGTGCTTCCAGCAAAATTCCCAAATCTTCTCGCAAATGGAACTGTTGGCATTGCAGTTGGTATGGCTACAAATATTCCTCCGCATAATCTCGGAGAATTATTGGATGCGCTTGCTTATCTGATTGATAATTCTGATGCGGATATCCAGGATTTAATGCAATTTATAAAAGGGCCGGACTTTCCGACCGGCGGAACAATATATGGAGAGAAAGATATTTTAAATGCATATGCCACTGGCCGCGGACCAATTGTAACTCGTGGCACGGCGGAGATTACGGATGGCAAAAGAGGGCAACAAATAATAATTACGGAGCTCCCATATCAGGTAAACAAAGCCGAGCTTATTATTCATATCGCCAACCTTACCAAAGAGAAAAAAATGGAAGGCATCAGAGATATACGAGACGAATCAGACCGCGAAGGAATGCGAGTGGTGATTGAGCTCAAACAAGATTCATTCCCAAAAAAGGTGCTCAACGCACTTTACAAACACACGGAGCTTCAAAAAACATTTCACTGTAACATGCTCGCGCTAGTTGATGGCATTCAGCCGCAGGTGCTCGGGCTAAAAGCACTTTTGGAACAATTCGTGAAGCACAGAGAAGAGGTAGTGCGGCGCAGGTGCGTGTTTGATTTGGGTAAGGCACGCGACAGAGCGCATATACTTGAAGGGCTCACAGTCGCGCTTGATCACATAGATGAAGTAATCGCGCTTATTAAAAAGTCAGCAACTCGCGAAGATGCATTTCACGGATTGATGGCGAAATTTAAACTTTCTGATCGCCAGGCAAATGCAATTTTGGAAATGCGCCTGCAGTCTCTTGCAGGATTGGAGCGCAAGAAAGTTGAGAATGAACTTGAAGAAAAGCTTGCACTAATAAAAGCACTTGAAACATTATTGGCAAGTGCGAAAAAGTTGCGCATGGTTGTTCAGGACGAACTAAAAGCATTGCGCATATCAATCGGCGACGAACGAAGAACAAAAATTGTAAAATCTCCACTTCGTGAAATTGGAGACGAAGAGCTTGTGCCAGAAGAAGACGCGCTTTTCATGCTTACTCTTGGTGGCAACATAAAACGATTACCACCAGATGAATTAAAATCGCAAAAACGAGGTGGCAAAGGGCTTATCGGCATGGCAACAAAAGAAGAAGATGTTGTTTCGCACTTCTTTATGGCAAATACGCACGACAATATTTTATTCTTCACTAATTCCGGAAAAGTATTTCAAGTAAAAGGATATGAGATACCAGAAGCATCGCGACAATCCAAGGGGCGTGCTATTACCAACTTCCTACAGGTTACTCCAAAGGATGTCATCACCGCGGTTGTGCCATTGCCGAAAGAAAAAGAACAAAAGAGACAATTTCTTTTTATGGCAACAGTGGGTGGTGTAGTGAAAAAAGTTTCTATGGATGCATTCGCAAATGTTCGCCGCACGGGTATTTTGGCAATACACTTAAGAGATGACGATCAACTCGGCTGGGTGCTTTCAACGGTTGGCGATGATCAAATCGTACTAACTACTTTAGCAGGATCGGCGATCAGATTTTCTGAACACGATGTGCGTGCTATGGGTCGCGCGGCATCTGGCGTGGTTGGCATGCGACTTGATGATGGTGATAAATTAGTCGGAGCCGACAAAATTTCATCTGCTCACGGAAAGGGAATTACTCTTATGGCGGTCATGGCAAATGGCTATGGCAAACGAACGCCAATCAATGAATATAAAGTTCAGCATCGTGGAGGAGTTGGCATTCTTACAGCAAATATCACCGCAAAAACTGGCAAATTAGTTTCTGCGCATGTGCTTGATATTGACGATGAGGAGTTTATCGCGGTATCTAAACGAGGAGTTGTTATTCGCACTACAATTAAAGAAGTTTCACTTCTCAAGCGTGCGACACAGGGCGTCAGAGTGATGCGACTAGACGCTGGCGACGAAGTTGTTTCTGTCGTGTTGGTATAGGTGTGATAAATTTGACTTTTTAATAGTTTTCTGCTATACTTAATAAGTACATAGTTCTTTAACTTACGGGTTTTGCTCCAGCAGAGAGTGCCTATTTACGGGCTCTGTCTGCTGTGGCAAAGCCATGCTAGCCCTAAGTGCCATTCGGCAACAGCACCCGCAACAGCGTTCGCTCTGCGAACCCCATTGCATTAAGGGAGATGACGCCATGGCAAAGACCATGACCCCATCCGACAAGCCCATCACGAAGGGCCAAATCGGCAAGTTCTACGAAGCGTTCGCTGACGCGCTGGCAAAGTCCGGCCTCCGCAGCGAGCCGACCCAGCTGGTGCTAGCGATCCACGGTGCCGACCTGGCGAAGCAGTTCGTCGCTCTGGTCCGCAAGCACGTGGACGCGATCAGCAACATGATCTTCCACACGGTCACCGTCGACCGTACCCGTTCCCCGCAACAGGTGCTGGATGCCACCGGTCGTACCCAGTACACCGACAAGGAGGTCGTGGCCTCCATGTCCAAGACACAAGCCGAGGAAGAGCTGTTCTTCTTCAAGCCGCGTCCCGAGGCCTATCGCGATGGCCTCATCAGCGACGAGGCGTTGAAGCGGGAGTTCGACTTCTTGAACCTCGAGCCCGCCAGTCCTTGCTCGTTGGCAAAGGCCAATCAGGATGACCCGGCCTTCGCGGACGAGCATCCAAACGGCACCCACTGGAAGGATGCCCAAGGCAACTGGTGCTTCGCCGCGTTCTACGGGTGGGACGGCAAGCGCAGGGTGGATGTCAACCGCCACGCCCTTGACTGGCGTGCCGACTGGTGGTTCGCTGGCGTGCGCAAGTAGTCCTTAGGGCTTGGGTGCTTTGCCTGCCCGCCGAAGCTTTGGCGCAGGCGGGGTCCCGTTTGACCTCTGAACCTTAGTCCTTCGTCCCCGTCTGTCTGGTGGCTCGTGTGTGAACAACGCACGAGCCACTTTTTGTTATACTCACCTCGGCATTAGGTGAATATGCGGGAGATTACGGTTTCCTACTACCGAGGCCAGTATCCATACGCCCAGAATATTTGTGACCAAGGTTTCAAATAGAGTGGTGTATGTAGCACTTCAAAAAATGAAGATACTTGGTGGGGTGTGCTATGGCATTACGATGCCGAATACGATACAGCCCCGAGAGCATTCAAGGGGCAGTGGCAGGGACGGCACACTCCACGATTCGCCGCGTTCAACAGGTGGAACGGCAAGCGCAATGTGAATGTCAACCGCAACGACAATGACTGGAATGACAACTGGTGGTTCGCTGGCGTGCGCAATTCTCTTCATTTCTCCCTCGTCTTTATGACGGGGGAGTTTTGTCTTGTAAGCTGACCGTTCCACCCGCCGAGCATCCTTCCAATTTCATTTATTTTTACAGACAGTGCAATATATTTTTTATCGTCTAGAGATTTCGTTTCCCACAGTACCATTAGCAATATTTTCAATGTATCTGTTTTCCGTATTGCCATGCGTACATAAGGGATTTTTTCTTCGCGCACAAGAAAACTCGCAATCGCGAGCATTTCAATGATTTCAATAAATAGCGCATCAACTCTTATGCCAAGCGAATGTCGGTGTGTTTTCGGGAGTATTTGGAAATAGCCATACCAAAGCACATAGGCACTCTTTGCGCTCTGAAGTAGTGGAATGAGCTGGGGGGGGGGTATTATTGGTCGTATGAATCATATTCGGCTTGAGTGTGGCTATCAGCATATCATTTCTTTAGAAAATCTACTTGTGGCGTGGAAAGAGTTTTTGGGTGGCAAACGAGCCCGCAAAGATGTACAAAATTTTGAGCGAAACCTAATGGATAATATAATTACACTACACAACGAGCTTGTTGCGAAGAAGTATTGTCACTGGGCATATGAAGCATTCAACATCTCCGATCCAAAACCAAGAAATATACACAAGGCGTTAGTTCGAGATCGTCTTTTGCATCACGCGATCTATAGAATATTATATCCATACTTTGATCGGGTATTTGTATCTGATTCGTTCTCCTGCCGGCTGAAAAAAGGCACACACAAAGCAATAAACCGATTTAGATCTTTTACTTGCCAAGCAAGTCACAACAATACCCGCACATGCTGGGTACTTAAATGTGATATTAGGAAGTTTTTTGCAAGTATAGACCACCAGATTTTAATGGGTGTTCTCTCAAAATATATTCAAGACACAGACACCATATGGCTTTTAGGACGAGTAATTGACAGCTTCTCATCATCGCGAATTGGTATTGGTTTGCCGCTTGGCAATCTCACCTCGCAACTTTTCGTGAACATATATATGAATGAGTTCGATCAATTCGTAAAGCATCAACTTAAGGCAAAATATTATATTCGTTATGCTGATGATTTTGTTGTCTTTTCTCATGACAAAGATTGGCTTGCGGAGCTTCTTCCACAGATGGGCAATTTCTTGCAAGAACGACTCAATCTTCATCTTCATCCAAACAAAGTATCAATTAAAACGATCGTATCGGGTATAGACTTTTTGGGTTGGGCGCATTTTGCAGATCATCGTGTATTACGGACTGTGACCAAGAGAAGGATGTTTGCAAAAATAAAGAAAAATCCGACCGATGCTACACTCGCCTCATATTTGGGGATGTTGAGGCATGGGAATACAGAGAAGCTTAGACGACAGGTGTGATATACTTACAACATGCCAGATACACTTGGAGCCGGCGGGTTTATTGATGTTGCGCGCGCTGTTGGTGCGCTCAATATTCGCTCCGGAGAAATTATTGCAGACTTGGGTTGTGGAACAGGACACTTTGCAATCGCATTAGCCAAAGCCACTGGCCCATCAGGCACGGTATATGCCGTGGATGTTCAGACTGGTCCGCTGGAATCAGTGCAAGCCAGAGCGGAAGATCTAAACATTTCAAACATAGAAACTATTCACGCAGATATTGAAGTGCAAAATAGCACAGGTCTTGCAGATTCAACCGTTTCGTTTTCGCTTTTTGTTAATGTATTGTTTCAATCTACAAATCGTTCGGCGATGATTGCAGAAGGTGTAAGAATATTAAGACCAAAAGGACGAATTGCAATAATTGACTGGAAAAAAGGTGCAAGCGGTCTTGGTCCGCCAGACGATCATCGCCTAACAGAAAATGAAGTTAAAACTCTACTTATTGAGTCGGGACTTAAAGATGCTACGCCAATTTCGGTGGGCAAGTATTCATTTGGATTTATTGCAACTAAAGCATGAACATTTCTGAATTTGTCGGCGACTCTCGAAAAGTTACATACGCGCTTGGCGCGGGCATAGCTCTTTTAGTTTTCGTTGCGCTTATTTTGGTGATTCGTGGATCAGGAATTGGAGGGTCAAGCACACAATCGGCAGATATTACAGTCTGGGGTGTTTTTGATGATGAACTAAAATTTAATGATGCAATCACAGCATTTGAGAAAGACCACAAAAACATAAATGTGACATATCGTTTAATCCCTTATCCTGAATACGAAAGAACTTTATTAAATGCCCTCGCATCTAATACTGGACCAGATGTGTTGATGATTCATCACACATGGCTTGGCAAACACGGAGACAAGCTTTTACCAATGCCGAGCAAAGTGCCTGGCACAGATGTGCCACTTATGACAGTTCGCCAATTTAAGGAGACATTTGTGGATGTTGCGGCGGCGGATCTTATTGGAAATGAAACGACAATATATGCGATGCCTTTGTATGTGGACACTCTCGCG
>Ga0209210_1002351_pt1 | contig 13924 bp, 20 predicted proteins | sample RifGroA1_FD_183991 | JGI IMG/M metagenome (GOLD analysis project Ga0209210, IMG submission 183991) | Contaminated groundwater microbial communities from Rifle, Colorado, USA - Rifle Groundwater A1 (SPAdes) (version 2) | ecosystem: Environmental > Aquatic > Deep subsurface > Groundwater >...
CCGGAGTTATAGGAACAGTAATTGTCCGTGGTTGTTCGGTGGGTGTCACGCTCACCGGAACAGAAACCATCTCGGGCTTTCCAGTATCAATAGAAGTAGGGTTTGTAACGCCCTCCGGCTGCACAAATAACTCCAATTCAGACGGCTGGGGAATAGAAGTGGGTTGACTTGCTGAAGTCGGAGATTGTGTCGTTCCCGCCTCATTTACAGGAACCGGTGCTGTTGATTCTGTGTAATACGCAACAGCGGAATTCCCGGAAAAGATGAACGCAGAAAAGATAAATAAGAAAAAGATTTTAACCATAATTACAAACATAGCACATAAACTTCAAAAAGTCAGATTTTGGTGGGCGTGGAAGGAATCGAACCTTCGACCCCAGTCTTATCAGGACTGTGCTCTACCACTGAGCCACACGCCCGTATTTGCTTCTACCTTACCAAATCTAAAGCCTCGAACCCCTTGATGTCAAATTTCTCCGTCGGGACAGGCACCGAAGTTTCGGTGAAGGCCTCGGCAAAGTTGGAAACGAGGAAAGTAACGCACCAGATAACCAAAGCACTTACGATTATAAGCATGAAAAGCGCGAGAAAAGCGAAAATATAATGCTGGTTCTCCGGCTTAAAGCGAAATCCGTTTTTCAACTTCAAAAAAGATTTTAGATCTATTTTCATCTGAAAAATACGCTTCCCCGTATATCCATTCTCATGTTACCTTCCGACCCCCGGCTTATCGAAACATTTTCCAAGCTTATGAGGTATCGGAAATTCTCCATATTTTTCAGGAAATTCAAAAGCTTGCTGAAAGTCCCGCCCAAAGTGAGGTTGAATCTTACCGAACCCAAAACGTCGCCGGAAGGCGGCGTCTCGCCAATGAAAGTGAAGCCGTAATTCAATCCTTCTTCCTGCGCGATCGCCTGGAAGTCCTTGGAAAGGTCGATAAGCTCGTCTTTCTGGGGTATGACGTTGTAGAGGACGTTCAGGTACGCCTCGCCCTTCGACGAAAAATCGGACCTGAGAGAAGCAAGCGAGGTAAGGGCGGCCGAACGTTCGTTCAGCTCCTCCCTGGTACCCGCGATTTTTTCGGCGAGTTTGTCGATCTGGAAACCGAAAATTATCACCGCCAAAATCAACCCTCCGACGATTGCGAGGGATATGGAAAGTTGAACGGCTATCCTTTTACGAAAGGGACCCATTACAGTAATTTTAACACAACGTAGACCCAGGCTTTATTGCCGCTCTCCAAAACCACTCCCATTCTTTTGTACTCCGTTTCGTAGTCATCGAGCGTCTTTAATTCTTCCGGACTCACTTCAAGAAGCAATCCGTCGACAATTCCTTTTTCGTCCGGAACGATGACGGGATAATCCTCGCCTTCTATGAATATTTCCGTTTTCCGCCAGCCTTTCAGGGAATCCGGTACACCGCCCATCACCCGGCCGACGGCTTCCTTTTGGATTTCCGGTTCCTTTAAGGTGCCGTAGACGAATAGTTTTTCCATATGAAATCAGCCGACGAGTAAAATCGTCTCTTTTGGATTGATTTGGGCAAAACCGCCGCTTATTTCGAAAACATTGTCCGCCTCGTCGAAACCGCTGCCTTTTCTTATCTTCACTTTCCCCTTGCTTATCGGAGTGACGAGCGGAACGTGATTTTCCAAGACGCCGATCTCGCCGTTTGCGGTCGGCAAAGACAAAATATCGACTTCGCCTTCGTAAATTTTTTCCCGCAAAGAATAAATGAAAACTTTCACTTTATTTTACGTCGTCGATTCCGCCGACCATGTAAAACGCCTGTTCGGGCTTCGAGTCGTGCTTGCCGTCGATTATTTCCTTAAAGCCCCGGACGGTTTCCTTAATCGGCACGTAAGCGCCCTTGCGGCCGGTGAAAACTTCGGCCACCTGGAAAGGCTGGGAGAGAAATCTTTGGATTTTCCGGGCCCGGCCGACCAAAATCTTGTCTTCGTCGGAAAGTTCTTCAACGCCCAAAATAGCGATGATGTCCTGAAGGTCTTTATAGCGCTGGAGAATCCGCTGAACTTCGCGGGCGACTTCGTAGTGGGTCGCGCCCACAAGCCCGGGCTCAAGAGCGGTAGAAGTGGAATCCAACGGGTCAACCGCCGGATAAATGCCGAGCTCGGTCAGGTTCCTCGCGAGCACTATCGTCGAATCGAGGTGGGAAAAAGTGGTTGCCGGCGCCGGGTCGGTGATGTCGTCGGCCGGCACGTAAATCGCCTGAACCGAAGTCACGGAGCCTTTCTTAGTGGAAGCAATCCGCTCCTGGAGGTCGCCCATTTCGTCGGCAAGCGTCGGCTGATAACCGACCGCCGAAGGCATCCGGCCGAGAAGAGCCGAAACTTCAGACCCGGCCTGAGTAAATCGGAAGATGTTGTCTATGAAAAGCAAAACGTCTTTGCCCTTTTTGTCCCGGAAATATTCGGCCATGGTAAGGCCGGAAAGGGCGACCCGGAGACGCGCTCCCGGCACTTCGTTCATCTGGCCGAAAACGAGGGCGGTCTGCGGCAAAACGCCGGAATTTTTCATCTCGTTATACAAATCGTTGCCTTCGCGGGTGCGTTCGCCGACCCCCGCGAAAACGGAATATCCTTTGTGGACGGCGGCAACGTTTCTGATGAGTTCCTGAAGCAAAACCGTTTTGCCGACGCCGGCGCCGCCGAAAAGCCCTGTCTTCCCCCCCTTAATGAAAGGAGCGATGAGGTCGATGACCTTGATGCCGGTTTCGAAAATTTGTTTCTCCGTCGACTGCTCGGTAAATTTGGGCGGTTTCCGGTGAATCGGCCAACGCTCCTCCTTGCCCTCAAGCGGCTTCCCTTCGTCAACCACATCGCCCAAAAGATTGAAAAGCCGGCCGAGCGTTTCCTCGCCCACCGGGACCGAAATCGGGCCGCCGGTGTCAGAAACTTCCATCCCCCGGCGCAAACCTTCGGTGGGAGTCACGGCAACGGTTCTTACCCGGCCGCCGCCCAGATGCTGAGCGACTTCCAAAACGCTCCTCGACTTTCCACCCTTTACTTCCAGAGCGTTGTGGATTTCCGGAAGATTTTTTTCGAACTCCACGTCAACCACCGGTCCGATAATTTGTATTATTTTCCCTGTGCTCATATTTTTTATTCCAAAGCGGCGGTGCCCGCCGTTATTTCCGTAAGTTCTTTGGTAATCTGACCTTGCCTCGCTTTATTGTACGAAAGAGTAAGCGCGTCGATAAGCTCTCCGGCGTTGTCGCTCGCGTTCTTCATCGCTATCATCCGAGCCGAATGCTCCGAGGCGTTCGCTTCGAGAATTACGTGATAAACCTGGGTTTCAAGCAGCATCGGCAGAAGTTCGTTCAAAACCGCCTTTATGCTCGGCTCAAAAACGTAATCGCGAACGCCTTCTCCGCTCCCGCCCAAAATGCCGGACGCACCGGAATATTTTCCCTGAATCGGAATAATTTCTTCGATTCTCTTTTTGAGGCTCTCCGCTGTAAAAGGCAGAATTTTTTCCACGACCGTTTCCTGTTTCATGACCGACAAGAAATGAGTGTAAGCCGCGTAAACTTCGCCGTATTCTCCGTTCTTATAAGCGTCACTCAAAAGTTCGGCCAAAAAGTTCGTTTCATCCTTCGCGCCGAAATCTCCCGCGCCTGTCACTTCCCGAAAGATGCGAAAACCTCTCTTCCTGAAAAAGTCGGCGCTCTTCCTGCCGACCGCGACTATTTCCACCTCCCGGCCTTCCTTGACCCGATTGTTTATGAATTCCACCGCTTTGCGTAAAACGTTGCTGTTGAAAGAGCCGCAGAGGCCCTTGTCGGAAGCGACAACCAGCAAGCAAATTTTCTTAACGTCTCTTTTTTCCAAAAACGGAGAGTGAAAATCGGCTTCGTCGATTTTGCCGCTCAAGTTCTTCAAAATTTCGAGGGCGGCCATGGCGTAAGGCCTCGAACGGAGAGCGAACTCCTCGCTTTTCCTCATCTTCACGGCCGAAACCGCCTCCATCGCCTTGGTAATTTGGGAAATGTTTTCGGTTGAACGGATTCTTTTTTTAACTGCTCGGGATGTAGCCATGTTTTTGAAAAATTAATCTTTTTCGAAATAATTCCGACCGAAATCTTCCGCCGCGGCTTTTAATTTGTCGGTAAGTCCGTCGGACAAATCGCCAGTCTTCCGGATTTCTTCCAAGATGCCTTCGTGGCGTTCGTGGAGGAACTTCAAAAATCCCTTTTCGAAATCCCGGACTTTCGCCACCTCCACTCCGTCCAGGAAACCGTTCACGGCCGCAAAAAGCGAAACCACTTCTTCCTCGAAAGGCATCGGCTGGTACTGCGGCTGTTTCAAAAGCTCGGTGAGCCGCCGCCCTCTTTCTATTTGTTTTTTGGTCGCTTCATCCAAATCCTGGCCGAACTGGACGAAAGCGGCGAGTTCCCGGTACTGGGCAAGGTCCATCTTCAGCCGGCCGGCGACTTTTTTCATCGCCTTTGTCTGGGCCGCCGAACCGACGCGGGAAACAGAGAGACCGATATTCAAAGCCGGCCGGATACCCTGGTAAAAAAGTTCCGGCTCGAGATAAATCTGCCCGTCGGTTATGGAAATGACGTTGGTGGGAATGTAAGCCGAAATATCGGCGAGCTGAGTCTCGATTATCGGAAGAGCGGTGAGCGACCCGCCGCCGTGCTCCTTGTTCATTTTCGCCGCGCGTTCCAAGAGCCGAGAGTGAAGATAAAAAATATCGCCCGGATAAGCTTCCCGGCCCGGCGGACGCCGGAGAAGAAGAGAAATTTCCCGGTAAGCCCAGGCGTGCCTCGTAAGGTCGTCGTAGATTACAACCGCGTCCTTCCCCTGTTCCATAAAATATTCTCCGATTGTGCAGCCGACGTACGGCGCCAAAAACTGCAGAGCCGCGCCGGATGAAGCGCCCGTCAAAACTATAATCGTGTACTCCAAGGCTCCCGCTTTTTTCAAATCCTCAACCAATCTCGCGACTTTCGATTCCTTCTGGCCGACGGCAACGTAAATGCAAACGGGAGTCTTGTAACTTTTATCCTTCTTCTGGCTGATAATCGTGTCCAAGACAAGAGCCGTCTTCCCGATTTGGCGATCGCCGATAATAAGCTCCCGCTGGCCGCGGCCGATGGGAATCAGGGCGTCTATGGCCTTTACGCCCGTGTGGAGCGGGGCGTTTACCGACTCCCGGGTGATAACGCCCGGAGCGATTTTCTCAATCGGGTAATATTTGGCTTTTTCCATGTTTATGGCGGGACCGCCATCCAGTGTTTCGCCTAAAGGGCTTATCACCCGTCCCAAAAGCTCGTCGGAGACGGGAACCGACAAAAGTTTACCGGTCGATTTTACGGTTTGCCCTTCCTTGATGAGCGCCCCATCGCCTAAGATAATCGCTCCCACCGAATCCTCGAGAAGATTCAGGGCGATGCCTCCGATTTTCCCGGTTGCCGTCTCAAACTCCAACATTTCCGAATACATTACTCCCGAGAGGCCCCTTATTTCCGCCACGCCGTCGCCTGTTTTGAAAACTTCTCCGACGTTTTCCGTCCGGAGCTCCTGCTTCGTCTCTAAAATCTGCTTTTTCAGTTCTTGTAAAATCTTGTCTTTTTCCATGAAAATTTTATTTCGATAACGCTTCCCGCAATCTTTCCAAGCGCACCTTTATAGTGTTGTCTATCATTTCATCGCCGATTTTTATTCTTACGCCGCCCACGATACGCGGGTCTTTTTTGAAAACGATTTCTCCTTTGATTTTCCGGCTCAAAAGCTCTCTCGCCCCTTCATCGACGGCACTCACTTCGACAAGCGGCTTGCCGCTCTCTTCGTGGTAAATTTTTTCGAACCATCTCATTATTTCTCCTCCCTTGGACAAGTCGTTGTTTTTGCGAAGAGCACCCACGAAATTCCGAATGACGGTGTGGGAATTCTTCGAAGAACCTTCGGAGAGCAGTTCGTAAAGAGCGCGGGCGTATTGTTTGGGGGTATATTTGCCCATATTGTCTAAATTTGTGAGCCGTATTGTAGCGAAACAAATTTAGCCACAATATGGAGCACCCCGCTCTCTAGGCGCATGACCTTTAGATTATTCCCGTTTTTATTGTCTGATTTATGATTCATATTGTTTTAATCCAACCTTGTGCTTAGAGAGCGGGGTAAGGTTTTCTAACTCCGACCGCGGTCGGAGAGAAAGCCCTTATTTTCTTGAAGCGACGAATTTCATTGCATCCTCGACCATTTTCGTCTTCAGGTTTTCACCGGCCAAATCGCCGATTGATTTTTCCACCGCCGCGTAAACGAGGTCGGCAATTTCGCTCTTCGCTTCCCGGAATATTTTTTCCCGCTCGGCTTGGATTTTCTTCCCGGTGTCGACGAGGAGCTTTTCCGAAACACTGTGGGCTTCTTTCAAAACCGATTCCTTCACCCGCAGGGCGGCTTCTTCCGCCTTCTTTATAATAGCTTCGGATTCGCGCCGGGCTTCATCCAAAACCTTCTCTTTCAGAGTTTCAATCTCGGCCATCCGCTTATCGACGCTCTTCGAACGATTAATGGCTTCTTCTATTCTCTTCTGTCTGTCGTTTAAGACCTTCAGAATCGGCTTGTAAGCGAACTTTTTGAGAATGAAAAGAAGAACCGCAAAATTTACAATTTGAGCAAGAAGAACTTTCCACTCTATACCGAGATTGTGGATTAATTCCGACATTTGGATTTATTTAGACAAACTTGATTATAAGCGCCACAACAAGCGCGTAGATTGCGATGGCTTCCGCAAAAGCAATCGCCAAAATCATCGCCGTCTGTATCTTCGGCGCCGCTTCAGGATTTCGACCGATCGCTTCCATCGCTTTCGCTGCAAGCCTACCAATTGCTAAAGCCGGGCCAAGAGCCCCCACGGCAATGGCGAAAGCGGCGGCAATCGACTTTACATCTATTCCTTCCATGCTTTTATTTTTGTTTATATAAGTCTTTTTACTGACTTAGTGATGCTCCGTTGCGACCACAAGGAACATCGTGGTTAACACGGCAAAAATTAGCGCTTGAATGAAGCCGACGAATATTTCAAGCCCGTAAAATGGCACTGGCACGAGATACGGCACCAAAAAAGTGATGATTACGAGCAGGACCTCGCCGGCAAAAACGTTCCCAAACAATCGGAATGAGAACGATACAATTTTAGCAAATTCGCTGATAAATTCAAGGATGCCCACGAAAAAGCCGATTGGATTCCTGAAATTGAAAAATTTGCCGGCGTGGCGCAAGGCGCCCAAGCTCGCCACGCCGAAAAAGTGGCTCAAGGTGACGGCAATCAAGGCGAGGGCCAAGGTCATATTGAGGTCGGAATTGACCGACCGGAAAAACGGCACAAAAACTTCTCCGTGTTCGCCTGTCTGCGCAGGCAGGTAAAAACCGATGCTCCCCACGCCGGGCAAAATGCCGGCCCAGTTCGCGAGCAAGACAAAAATGAAAATTGTGGCGACAATCGGAAAGAATTTCTCGGCTTTCTTCCGGTCGCCGGCGATTGTCGTCATAAACCCGAAAAAACTCTCGATAACGAACTCGGCGACATTTTGAGCCCCCGCCGGCATGGCTTTTACGTTCCGGCCGATAAAATAAGCGCCGACGATGAGCACAATAACCACCAGCCACGACGTAAGAAGCGTGTTGGTGAGCGGAAATCCGAAAACATCCAGTACTTTCTCGGCAACAAGCGATATGTGAACTCCTTCAGTCATATTGATTTAAAATTGGGACAAAATTTTCTTGGTTTTCCGATAAATCAAAAAACTCGAAATGAAGATGGAAACAAAAATGCCGATAAGCAAAAAAATTGGGCTGGTGTCGAAACTCTTGTCCAAAAACCTGCCGCCCAAGGCCAGTGCCACCAAAGGGATGGCGATGGTGTAGCCGAGCTCCCAGGCTAAAGCGAGGGGGGCAAAATGGGTTTTTTCGGGTTCGGTCATGGTGGTAAATAAAAGCCGACATAGAAGATTTTAAGGCAAGAAGCGCTCTAATTCAAGCCGTTTGAATTCCCAATGCTTTCTTGATTTGGTTCAGGTGATGTTCGAAGTGCGGTTCGCCTCCCTCGTCGAACACCCAATCCATGTGCGGTCTTTGCCTGACTCTATCCTCTCCAATCATGCGGATATTTTTCTCCAACGTATTTCGCCATTTTTCAAATTCGGATATAAGCGCTTCCGGGGAATAATCTTTGAATTCCTGACGGATTTTTTCGTTAAAGTCGTCGTAATTATCCGCGAGCATAAACCACGGTTCATTTCCGGTTTCGAAAACCTTCAACAACTCCCGGGCGCATTCCCTCTCCCATCCGATAAGGTGGGAAAGAACGTCTTTCACCCGCCACTTTTTCGTTACGGGAACATCCCAGTCGGAATCCTTGAGATTCCCGAAAAACGTTGCTACATTCATATTCTTCATAAATCACCCACTACGCTATAGCGTAGTGGGTAATGAATTTATGTCATCAGGCAAGTAGTCAATCCCTCTAAATTCTTCTACAGTTATGGATTTTATTTTTGTCTTCAACTCCGGTTTAAGATGAATATAAGTCGTTTCTTGTTCTCCGCCTATGGACTCGCAATCGTCCTCTATTAAAATGGCCGGGAGGGGAACCATTCTTTCCACTACGTCCTTATAATCCTCGTTTCTTTCTCTGTGGTAAATTATGCCTTCCGGAAAGCCATACTTATCAAGAACAACATTATCAGCTCTCAATCCTTCCTTGCCCACAATTTCATCACCTCTCCCTTTTTTGTTCTCGGTCAGCGCACTTAAGTAGCGAATCTTGGCACCTTGTTCCGCCCATTTCCTTAGCTCCTGAGGAGCGTTGCCTATGGGAATATAACTTTTAAAATCCCGCACCGAATCTTCTTGATCAATGACTTGCCGAATAATTTTCCCCCGAGACAACCCAGCGGCGTTTTTGTGCATTATCAACGTTCCTTGGAGAAAAACCAATATTGTTATAGTTTTCTTGTCCTCCATAATATTTATTCCTAAAACCTTACTACGCTATAGCGTAGTGCTGTTACCTTAGCCGTTTCGGGTAGACAAGCTTGCCGTGCGGCTGTATTACCCTTTCTCCTCCCGGGATCCGGCGACCTTGCCGCGGTGGCGGCGGCACTTCAAAAAGCGCATCAAGTAGCAAAGAGATTTTCAGCTTTAGCCCGTCTTGCTTATCCGATTTATTAGAACTCTTACCGACTTTATTCCACTTATAATCGCTCACATATTCTTCTCCGGTTCTCATACTCTTTCTGATTGCACTTATAGTTGTTGGAGACAACCAAAGAGCTTCTCCTATTTCTTTGTAGGTTTTCCCACGCTTTAGCATGGAAATAGCGGCCGCCCGATTTATTACTTGCTTTCTCTCTGAAGCAGTAAGGAGTAAATTAAGCGACTTTTCAACTCTTTTTGAGTTGACGGCTTCCGCGAGGCTCTCAGTTATCTTTTCCCAAACATAGTATTCCCACTCCTTTCTTGATGCGAACTCGCGGACCGAAGAGACTGGCTTAGCTTTCTCTTTTTTCATAGACCAATTATATCACGGTACTACGCTATAGCGTAGTGCCGATTAATGAAATTAATTCTTCCGGGGTATTGGTTATCGCCACCGGATTGCCTTTTTGCAATGTTTCCAATTTATGAAAACCCCAGGTTACGCCGATTGATTTAACCCCTCTGTGACGTTTTTTATAACTACTCCGCTTCAAGCTCGTCATAACCGGTTTCTTCGTCAAATACTCTCTTATACTCCATGTCGGGAAAAACCAATAAAACAATTTCGGCTGTGGTATTAACAACGCACCCTTCTTTAAGATGGCCGCCGAAAACATTGCCGTCTTCGTCAGATATGGCGATATGGATATGACATCCGTTTACGGAAACGGTTCCCGTGCCGGAAACTATTTCGAAGGGTTTATCCCACGATTTTACTTTCTTGCCGTCGGCCAATCGTAAAGACGCCTTACTCAAACTACCGACAAGCGACAAAACAACTCCGGCTCGCGCATTGTTATCTTTCACCAACTTTTCGATTTCTACCCGTAAATCCTCACCCGGTTTTAATCTTTTTGTGATTTGCTTCATCCGTGTATGCTTAATTTGTCCATTTAATCAATTCCTCCCAGTGATTATTTATAATACCGTGGATTCGCTTTGTGACCATTCGATGAAACTCTAAATCTTCAACTTCACCGCAATCCGGAATTTCTTCCGCACTGCCTTCAAGTTCCGACAATAAATGCATCTTGCCGTGAAATTGAGAAAATTGTTTTTTGAGAGCAACTTCGTCGTCTTCTAGAATAATTTTGTCAAAAGCGACAATAACATCGGCATTACTTGCAACGTCCTCGGTAATCGGCCTTGCTTCGTGTTTTGTAATATCAATACCAAACTCTTCCAATGATGGCTTGGAAAATTTCCATTCATCGTACGCTGTAATATTTTTATGCAGCGTCGGTTTCGTTCCAGCCGAACCCGTGATCCCTCTTGAAATAACGTTAAATTGGTCGCTTAACCCCTTCTCCCGAAGAATCTTCTTTAAAATCTGCTCGGCGATTGCTGACCGGTGAATATTGCCCTTACAAATGAACACAATTACCTTTTTCTTACTCTCCATGGCACTTTTTTGGCTCATTGTTATTTCCGCAGGACTATTGATTTAGTCGCTACTTCAATGACATATCCGTCGGGGTCTCTAAAATCTACAGTGTACGAACTTCTATCCTTATACCGAGATTCTAAAGGTCCTCGAATTATGTCCGCTTGGATTTCTGAAAGAAGTTCAGCAACCTCATCTACGATATTCTGCGAAGCCGCTAAAAAACATATGTGCCTGGGACCAACTGTTTTTCCCGACTTAACGGCCTGCTCGATAAAGTATATTTTGGTTTCTCCGTTACTGAAAGCATTGGACTCGACTTGTCCCCATCCAAGAAGCCTAAAAATACCCTCATAAAACTTAATCGAGCGACCTAAGTTAGAAACCCAGAATTCTATATGTTTTATAGCCGCTTTATTTTCCATGGCACTTCTTGTATTTATTTCTGTGTCCGCAGGAAAGATTTTAATTCTGCAGCATCACGATATATAAACCCATAACCTCCTTTCTTTTTATACAATTCTATCGTCGATTCAGAATCATCTATCATTAAACTGTTTTCTATCTTTTCTCCTAAAGTGGCTAACGCGATGTCAAACAACTTACCGTTATCATCTTTTTTCAGTATCCCGTGGTCTGCAGAATTAATTATGACATCAAATAATGTATCGAGTTGGTGGCTTGGAATTGTGATTTTTGTGAAGATATCCATGTTGTCCGTCACAATCCCGATTTTCTTTCCAGATGATTTTAGAGACTCTGCCAAATCTATGGCTTCTTTTTCTAATTTCATTCTGCGAATACTTTCCTCATATAATCCATTCAGAAAATTCCATTCGATTCCGGTATTCTTTGCTATCAATTCATTTATTTCAGCTGAATTAACACGATTTCTCATCCAATCCCGAACCATTTCCCTATTTCCGAAAATATTCATCTGAATCCAATCGTATATTTCGGAATGATTAGGCAGTAACGTCTTCTCATAAAATCGTCCTTTACACAATACCCCGTCAAAATCGAATAACAACGTCTTATTCCCATTCCCCATAGGCACCTCCATCTCTATTTTCGCCTCCGGACATACCTAAGCCAGACCTTTTTAAACCATGGCATTGTTAAGGTTGAAATCATGAACGCAACTGCCGGCACGATGGCGTTCAGCCACGGCTGCGAAATTTCTATAACCCAAAGATAAATCCCGATGGCCAAATAAGTAAAAAGCGTAAGCAGAATCCGTCTCGTCCAGCTCGTCTCCCACTCTTTATCGGCCTCGACTACCTTGTTTCTCTCTTCAATTTTTTGAACCCGCTGTTCTAGGTTATTTCCCATGGCACTTCTTATACTTCTTGCCGCTACCGCACCAACAAGGGTCGTTGCGGCCGGGTTTTTTGCCCAAAACCGCTTGGGCCTGGGCGTCTTCGCGGCGCTTCGCTTCGTCTTCCCGGGCTTTCGCAACCTCACCCAAATTCACCTCAAAAATCCTGAAAACCATATTGAAAGCGACCGACTCGTAATTAAGCTCAAGATCTTTAAAAAGTCTGTGGGCGTCCCGGCGGTATTCCACAAGCGGTTCGTGCTGACCATAAGCCCGGATATTCACCGATTCCCGGAGCGCTTCCAGATTTTCAAGGTGCCCGATCCAAAGAGTATCCAAAATCCTCACCAGCTGATGGCTCAAAAGAACCGCCCGCTCATCCTCGACTTTCTCCGGTATTTTCGCAAGCTTCTCCCTCAGTTCTTTTACCTTCGCTTCGTCTTCGCTCTTTGCAAGACCCGATTCAAGACCATTTTTGATATTTTCTTCATTTACCTCAACGAATGATTCCAGAGTTTCTCTTACATCCGGCAAAATTTCGTTTTTCTCCCCCGCATCAAGCAGTTTGATGCGCTTATTGTAAATCGCCGTCCGCTGTTTGTTCAAAACATCGTCGAAGTCCAGGAGATGGCGCCTTATGTCCAGGTTCATGCCCTCAACTCTCGCCTGAGCCTGGCCGACCGCACTGGAGACGACTTTCGATTCAATGGGCGTGTCTTCCGGAACGTTTAAGGTCTGCATGAGATTCTTGATGCGGTCGCCGCCGAAAATCCGGAGCAAGTCGTCTTCGAGCGAAAGGAAAAATCGGCTCCCGCCCGGGTCGCCCTGCCGGCCGCTGCGCCCCCGGAGTTGGTTGTCAATCCGGCGGGCATCGTGCCGTTCCGTTCCGACTACAAAAAGTCCGCCCGCGCTTCGCACGGCCTCGGCGGTCTCCGGCGAAGGCGGATTGCCGCCTAAGATGATGTCTACGCCGCGCCCGGCCATGTTGGTCGCAACCGTAACGGCGCTCGGCGCGCCGGCCTGGGCGATTATCGCCCCTTCACGCTCGTTGTTCTTCGCGTTCAAAACTTCGTGGGGAATTCCGGCTTCTTTTAAAAATCCGGAAAGAATTTCGTTGTGCTGAATCGAGGCCGTGCCCAAAAGCACCGGCTGTTTTTTTTCGTAACAGCTTTTCACGTTTTCGACAACCGCTTTGAACTTCGCTTCTTCCGTTTTATAAATCACGTCCGACGAATCAACACGCACCATCGGCTTGTTCGTCGGAATACTCACCACTTCCAGATTGTAAACCTTGTGGAATTCTTCGGCGGAAGTCGAGGCGGTGCCGGTCATGCCGGCGATTTTACCGTAGAGCCGGAAATAATTCTGGATGGTTATCTGGGCGAGGGTCCGGTTTTCTTCCTTTACCGCCACACCCTCTTTTGCCTCGATTGCCTGATGCAGACCGCCGGAATAACGCCGGCCGAAGAAAAGCCGCCCGGTGAATTCATCGACGATAACTACTTCGCCGGATTTCACGACATATTCCTTGTCGCGATTAAAAAGCGCTTTGGCTTTCAAGCTTTCCTGCAGGAAATGGACCAGCCGGGCGCTCTCCGGCGAAAAGATATTCGAGATGCCGAGCGCCCGCTCGATTTTTTCGATGCCGGCATCGGTCGCGTTTACGATGCGGAGCTTTTCGTCAACGATGTAATCTTCTTCCGGCTGGAGGTCTCGGACAATCCGGGCGAAGACCCGGTAGTAATCGCTTGATTCAACGTCGGGGGCGGAAATAATAAGCGGCGTCCGCGCCTCGTCAATCAAAATATTGTCCACCTCGTCGATTACGGCGAAGTTTCTTTCTCTCTGAACCCGGTCTTTCAAGTGAAGGGCGAGGTTGTCCCTCAGGTAATCAAATCCGAATTCGTGGTTGGTGCCGTAAGTGATGTCGGCAAGGTAGGCTTCATTCCGCTTCACCGGCCGCAAAAATTCTTCGAAAACCTTGAAGCCGCCG
>Ga0209210_1002356_pt1 | contig 13897 bp, 22 predicted proteins | sample RifGroA1_FD_183991 | JGI IMG/M metagenome (GOLD analysis project Ga0209210, IMG submission 183991) | Contaminated groundwater microbial communities from Rifle, Colorado, USA - Rifle Groundwater A1 (SPAdes) (version 2) | ecosystem: Environmental > Aquatic > Deep subsurface > Groundwater >...
CTGCCAAACCAGATAACTGCAGAATTTTACCTGTCAAGGTATTTGGATAACTTAAATTACATACAAACTACGGAAGCAGAATTTAATACCGGGACAAAAACAGGAACGGTGGTCACTAATACTGCCGGTGGCGAAGTAACTTTAGCGGGGGGCGGGTCGGGCAATTGGTGCGCACCGGATTTGTCGATTTCTGCTTTGGATTTACCCAAAAGCGGTGTAGCTAATGCATTGACGGCTATTGAAGGCAAAGCTTTTGCAGGAACGGGAGATAATGCTTCCGGAGTGTCTTTTGCCAATGTATCCATCTCAAATGCCACCCCTCCCGTAGCGTCTGTAGTGGGAACGTTTGACGGATTCAAAACCAATGGAGTTTTTGGAGAAGCCGGTTACGCATATCTGGCGACGGACAGCAATTTCAAAGAGATAGAGATTATTAATTTGTCAAGCAATCCTTATTCAGAAGCAGGGTATTTTAATGCTCCCGGCAACGGGTCAGGAAATAGCGTGTGGGTGTCTGGGAATGTAGGCTATATGACTGATGGGGCTAAATTATATACGTTTGATTTGTCCAGCAAATCCGGTTCCAGGCCACAGCTGGGAGTGGTCAACCTGGCCGGAACGGGTAACCGGGTAGTAGTGGTGGGAACGTATGCGTATGTGGCCACGGCGAGTACTACCAATCAGCTGCAAATTATCGATGTGAGTAACGCATCTGCTCCCGTGGTCGTAGGCCAGGGGGTGTTGACTGCGGGAGCAGGCAGAGATGTATTTGTGAATGCGACCGGAACCCGGGGTTACGTGGTGACGGCCAAATCTGATAGCCAAAAAGAATTATTTGTAATTGATACGTCCACAAAGACCGGAAACAGAACAGTGCTGGGTAGTTATGAGGCTAATGGTATGGATCCTAAGGGAGTAGTGGCCGTATCGGGGAATAAAGTTATTATGGTGGGAACTGGAGGAGAGGAATATCAAGTAATTAATGTGACGGCCGAAGATGCCCCGGTTAGTTGTGGGGGTTTGCAAGTAGACACGGGCATAAATGGAGTGGCGGCGGTATCAGAGGCTGATGGAGACGCCTACGCGTACATTATTACAGGAGATGCCGGATCTGAATTTAAGATGATTGCCGGCGGTCCCGGAGGACAGTATTCAGTTTCAGGGACTTTTGAGTCGGCCACTTTTGACGCCGGATACACCTCGGCATTTAACCGACTGACTTTCGCCGGAAGCAAACCTGCCAATACTAATTTATCCGCTCAAATAGCTGTGTCTGCCGATTGCAACGGTTTTGTGTTTGTAGGGCCCGACGGGACCAGTGGAACATTTTTTGACGGATCCGGGGAGGCTGTCGATGTGACATTGTCGAGCGGCAGGTGTATGAGATACAAAGCGTATTTGGATTCAACTGACCCTGGGGCGGCTCCAAGTTTTAACGATATTACTATTAACTATTCACCATGAAGAAAGGATTTACGATTGTAGAATTGCTGCTGTACATGGGACTTTTGGCTATTTTTTTGGTAGTTTTAACTGATATTTGGGTATCGGCAATGGAAGCCATGACCCGGACGGAAAACGTAGCGGCAATTACTTCAGACGGGCGGTACATTATGGCCAGACTGGCCTATGATGTGGGCCAAAGCGGGGCGATAAACTATACACTTAACGCAGGAAATTTAAGTTCGGCAGGGCAGCAATTAAATTCGTATGCCACAACGGTTGATAGTTTTTTGGTAACGCCAGTGGACGACACTTTCAGAGTAAATTTTATAATTACCGGAGGAGGGAAAAGTGCCAGTTATCAAACTACGTTAGGAAAAAGATAATGGTTCGTTCAGGACAAGCCTTGGTCATACTTTTGGTATTCGTGGGTATAACGGCGGTAGTAACTTCGGCGGGGGCGATGGTGATGATTGCGGGGGCTCAGTCAGGGTCTAAGTTTGAGCTGGGAAGTGAGGCATATTTTGCGGCAGAAGCCGGGGCGGAAAATGGCCTGTTGCAGATTTTACGCAACCCGGCATATTCTGGTGAGACTTTGAATTTAACTAATGCAACATCAGTTGTGACTGTAAGTGGAACAGACCCAAAAACTTTAGAGTCGGTGGGAACAGTAAACGGAATGACGAGAAAAATACGGGTGATTGGTAACTATGTAAACGGCGTGTTGACAGTTACATCCTGGAATGAGGTAGACTAAGGAGTATGGCAGATGTTCCCACCATAGTTGAAGTCAAGAGACAGGGGTTGAAAGTTTGCGGGACTAATGTGGTGGGAGTGGCCCAAATGCTATTTCCAGAGGGAGTAGTAAAAGACTTGGATGTGACAGATCAGGTAAAACTGGCCACGCAGGTAAAAGAATTTGTGGCTACCAGCCAAATTAAACCCACCCCACTGGTGATAATTCTTTCGTCGGAAGTATATTTTGACCGGGAAATAATCGGCACAAATGATGTGGAGATATCTGCTCAAGGACAGACTTTTGTAGATAGTGTGCCGCTGGTAAACCCCAGTTCCAAGCTTTTTAAACTCAAGGACAAATACAGAATGGTAGTTATTAACAGAAGACTGTATGAGTCGATTAGATCTGCATTTGAGGCGATTGGATTTCCGGTGACGGCGGTAGTGCCCGAACTTGTGTTGGGAGAAGCGGGGGTGACAGGAGATTTAGATGCCAATGCCTGCCGGGTGATTTTGAAGAAAATGGACTATATCCTGGAAAACAGCTTCATTGGAGGGGCCCAACCAGTAGAAAAAAAATCGGGAATTAATTTGGGGCTTGACAAGCTTTTTGGAAAACATCTATGATGGTTGTAATGTCCAAGATGTTTAAGAAAGGTTTTACACTAATAGAACTTTTAGTAGTAATTGGAGTTTTGGCAATCCTTCTGACAATCGTACTAGTAGCTATTAATCCAGCCAGACAATTTTCTCAATCCAACAACACCAAGAGACGCAGTGATGTAAATGCCCTCCTAAATGGCATTCATCAGTTTGCGGCAGACAACAGAGGAGTCTTGCCAGCTGGGATTACGGATACAGCCCAGAATATTAGTGATGTTGCTGCTGACTTGTGTGCGGACTTGGTGCCTGATTATTTGGCAGCCTTACCAGTTGATCCGTTGACCAATGCTGGAGCTTCGGTGACTGATTGTGCGGCGGCGTATGATACTAACTATCAGGTGGTTAAGAGTGCGACTAATAACAGAATTACGGTGACGGCAGGAGCTGCAGAACTAAACGAAGTGATTTCAGTAGTCAGATAATATGGCCAAGAAGAGCTCTAAAGTAAAATACTATGACATGGCTTTGGCGGCTTTGGCAGTAGTTCTTTCGGCTACAGCTGTAGTTATGTTGGCCAGGTCGGGTGGGGGACAAGTAGCTGGATTACACATAGGTTTTTGAGTTATAATGTAAGGGTGAGTGATTGTATCTTCTGTAAAATCGTAGCTGGAGAGATCCCTTCCCAAAAACGTTTTGAAGATGGGGAGATATTGGCGTTTGATGATATTAGCCACGATGCTCCTGTTCATGTCCTAGTGATACCCAAAAAACACGTAGAGACTACGTCAGAAGCAGGATCTGAGCTGGCAGGCAAACTCATGCAAGTTGCTGAAGATTTGGCAAATAAATTGCACATGACCTATTACCAAGCATTTATGAATGGAGGAAGTTACCGGGAGGTAGCTCACCTGCATTATCATTTGAAGGGAGGGGTGAAATAATTTTATGCCTACAGTTGTACGGAAAAGACCAGGACAGTCCGACGACAAACTGATTGCTGACTTCCGCAAGAAGGTCCTCAATGACGAGGTTTTGATTGAACTGAAACAACGCGAGTTTTACAAGAAACCCTCTGTTGTCAAACAAGAGAGAATCAAAGAGAGGAGAGCTAATCGGTATGCTAAGCGTCGATCTTATTAAAGCTGACCTTATGGCGGCAATGAAATCAGGTGACGGCCTGAAAGTTTCGGTGCTAAGAATGCTTTCCTCCGAATTCAACTACAAAGCCATTGAAGTCCAAAGAGAGTTAACCCAGGAGGACGTTTTGGCAGTTTTGAACAAAGAAGCCAAAAAGAGACGGGAAGCCATTGATTCTTTTGGGAAGGCGGGTAGGCCAGAACAGGTAGAAAAAGAGAAGAAAGAGTTAGAGATACTATCTGTATACTTGCCAACTTTAATGTCTGAAGATGAAGTGAGAGCTGAAATTGCCAAACTGGATTTACCTAAGGATTTTGGTCAAGCAATGCGGATGGCGTCACCCCTGTTTAAAGGCAAAGCGGATGGGGGAATGGTGGCGAATATTGTGAAGCAGATTATCTCTTAAATACCTCACCCTCGGTCCCTCTCCTATTATAGGAGAGGGAAGCCGTAGCAGGGAGAGGTATCTTTATGATTAACATCTCCAATAAATCCAAAGATATAATTGAAAAAACGGTACGGGAACACGGCATGACAGGTGACTATGAAGTGGGAGTTTACGAGGCCACAGAAGAAGAAATGAAGAAGTTATGGGACGGGAAGCCTCATGATGTATTATCATTTCCTCTAGAAAAAGACCAAATGTATCCGGACAGGGTGACGCGTTTGGGAGATATCGTGGTTTGTGAGAAGGATATGGATCGGTTTGATCTGCTGGTCGAGCACGGCTGCCTGCACCTGCTTGGCATTCACCATGAATGACTTTTTACATTGTAAGCAACGATCGTATATGATGATGTAAATTATGAAACAGAGAGATAAGAGGAAAATTAGAGTGACAATGGGAGCAATCCTAAGTTTTCTGGATAAGAAGATGGATTGGACGTTTGTGCTTTCTAAAGCTGAATCTTATCGTCGGCTAAAGGAGAGTATGAATATAAGTTTCTGGGACGAATATTATAAAAGCAGTGTAAAAAATGGGGTGGACAAGCTACTTAGGAAAGGACAAGTTGAGGTACGAGAGACGGAGGAAGGAATAATGGTGAGAATTACAGATAGGGGGAGAACGGCGGTAATAAAAAGAAAACTAGAAGAAGTGGGAATTGCTAAACCGACGAAGTGGGACGGGAAATGGCGGATGGTGTTTTTTGATGTAGAGGAGCTGGAAAGGGGGAAAAGGGATTTATTTAGAAAGTGGTTGGTGAGATTGGGCTTGAGAAGAATGCAAAAAAGGGTTTGGGTACACCCGTATCCCTTAGATGATGAAATTAAGTTTTTAAGGGAAATTGTGAGAGTACCACATGGGGTGAAGCTGGTTACCGCAGAGAGAATTGAAAACGACGAAGATTTGAAAGACTGGTTCGATTTATAATTTACACTGTCGGTAACGATCGTTATGTCTGGTGTAAATGATTGATTATTGACTTTCAGAGAGAGAGAGAGAGTTTAATTAGTGTATGGGCGATGAGGTGGCTGGCGACAGAAATTTAGTGAAAGAAACGGCGGTGGCGATGCAAGCCGACCCGAGGATTCAGAGAATTAAAAGTGAAGCAAGGGATATTAGAGGCGAACATAAACGCCGAATTGAGACTGGGTTGACAGATACGGAAAGAGATAATTTAGCGGTTATGGAGCACTTGCGGAAGGAGTATTCGGATGCATGTGTGGAATATACGGACAAGAAAGGAAGACTGATAATGAGGCCACGTATATCGGAGGGGAGAAGTGGTTTCGATTTTTATAAAATGGATTTATATTTGACGCAGGAGGGTCTGATAGGAGTTTCTCAGGAGGTTGACTCTGATGCAAGTGAAATAAAACGTGATCCTAGTAGGTTGGTAGATGAGTTTGTAGGAGGAAAGAAGGAAAGGTATGATAGGGCTCTTTTTGTGGGAGGTATGATTGTGGGGAAGAAACAACAGGGTGGTGGGACAGTATCTTATCTAGAATATGATTTAAGTGTGCCTGTGATTCGGAAAGCTTTCAAAAACACTCTGGAAGTATCTCAAAAGTTTGGAGAGGAAGCGAGAGCGAAAGAGGAAGTTAAAACAACCTCTAGCCAGTTGTCTGCAATTTTAGATGATCTGAGTAGGTAATTTATACAGTTGATTTGTGAAAAGGTTCGCGTATAACTAATACTGATGTCGCAGACGTTGTATTTGAAGTACCGGCCGCAAAAAATTTCCGAGTTAGATTTGGTAGCTGTGCGGGAGATGCTGGAAAAAGTTTTGAATGGCAAGAGTTTGCCGCACGCATGGCTGTTTTCCGGTCCCCGGGGCACTGGCAAGACCTCTGCGGCACGCATTCTGGCTAAAGAAGTAAATGGCAATGACAAAGAGCTGAATCTGGAGATTGAAACAGGATCATGCACAGATGTAATAGAGATTGATGCTGCTTCTAATAGGGGTATTGATGAGATCAGGGAACTGCGGGACCGGATTAAACTGGCACCGATGCGGGCCAAATACAAGGTGTACATCGTAGACGAGGTGCACATGTTGACGACCGAGGCGGCCAATGCCCTACTAAAGACTCTGGAGGAGCCGCCAGCTCATGCAATCTTTGTACTATGTACCACTGATCCGGAAAAATTGCCAGAAACCGTAGTGTCGAGGTGTACGCGAGTGCAATTCAAGAAACCTAGTTTGGAAGAGATAACTGATAAGTTGAAAATAATTGTCAAAAAAGAGGAATTTAAAATCAAGCCTGACGAGCTCGAAGAAATTGCCAAATCTGCTCGGGGGAGTTTTCGAGATGCAATCAAAATTCTGGAACAGGTAATGTTGGCTGACAAACCAACAAAAGAAGTGTTGGGAATGTTGGAGACGGCCGATCCGGCCGAGTTTATTAAGATACTAAGAGATGGAGATACTAAGAAAGCATTAGAGTTTATAAATAAAATGATGGAAGAGGGAGTAAGTCCCAGAAATTTTATTGAAAGATGTGTAGAAGAATTGCGGGAACAACTCTTAGAGCTAAGTGCTAAGGGCCAAGTGCCAAGTGATGTATTGAAGTTGATTGAAGGATTGGAAAAAGCATATGAGAGGAGCAAAACTTCGGCAGTGGCACAATTGCCTTTAGAAATATTTGTAATTGAAATTACAAATATTTCAAATCCGAAATCAGAAATCCGAATTCCGAAACAAATTCCAATCACTAAACCTCAAATAGCAAAACAAGAGGAAATAAAGCCGATGAAACACGGGTCGGGGAAGGGGAAATATAAGCTAGAAGATATTCAAGGGAAGTGGCAGGACGTATTGAAAGCTGTGAGACCATACAATCACTCTGTTGAGGCACTTTTGAGATCAACTAAGCCCATAAATTACGATGGTGATGCACTGCTTTTGGAAGTGTTTTACAAATTTCACAAGGACAAATTGGAAAGTGAAAAGTGCAGGCAGATTGTAGAAGTGGCGGTGGGTGAGGTATTTGGTACGGATCCGGCCAGGTTAACCCTACAGCTTGGACAGCGGTTGGTGCAACCAAAAGAAGATGATTTAGTGGCTGCGGCAGCAGAGATATTTAAAGTAGAGGCAATATGAATATATACTTTCTGGGCCGAGTGTTTGGCATTGCAGCTTTTGTACTGATATTTGTGCAAATGTGCCTGGGGCCATTCATGAATTTTTGGAGAAGAGTCTTGGGAGGCTGGGTATTGAAACTACATATAGTGATTGGGATTACGGCATTTGTGCTAGCCTGGCTGCATCCTGTGATGTGGGTGCTGGTGTGGGGATGGAATACCGTAAGAGAACTAGGGGGCTATGTTTGGTTTGGTAAAGTAGGCTTAATTTTAATCACCATGGCTGCTGCAGCCGGTGTGTGGCGGGCACATCCTATGGTAACTAAATACTGGAGGTGGATTCACAGATTAAATTATGTAGTTTTTGGACTAATTTACGTCCATTCGTGGAAACTGGGCACCGACGCAAGTCGTTTTCCTTTAAACGTCATTTATTACTTAGCCCCAGTGGTTTTAGTATTGGCCCTAATAAATAAATACCTCTCCTCTAACCCCTCTCCTAAAATAGGAGAGGGGAACTAAAGGGGTGAGGTATGGTGCTTGCGTTGGGAGGTAATGAGTAGTATATTTGCTGTATGGGACTAGGTGACGCAATGGGAAAGCTAGGAGATCTCAATAAGCTGCGACAGCAGGCGATGCAGATGCAGAAAAATTTGTCTGCGCAAACGATTACGGTTGAGGAAAATGGAGTGAAAGTGGTTATTACCGGAGATCAGAAGATTGTGGAAATTTCCGTGCAGGGGATTGGCAATCCAGTATTAAACGAAGTATTAAACAAGGCTATCCGTAAGTCACAGGAACTGGCAGCCAAAGAACTAATGAATGTATCAGGGGGCATGGGTGGACTCATGGGTGGCGGCCAGAATTGACCCCAAATATTATCCTGTAGTATAATTCGCGTATGGGTTGTTTGGGAGAAATAATTGAACTTGAAAGTCCTATTGTTATAACAAGGGGAGACTGGATGATTTTGTATGCTAAGTGCTTTATGTATTCTATTGCTTTGATTAGTGCAGTATCTTTTGCACTTGCTATCAGTCAGCCTGCTAAATAGGAGCCGATGGTTAGAGTTGACAGGGAATTTGGAAGTGATAATAATTAAGGTATGAAGAGATGGATGTGGGTTGGATTGATAGTCTTACTGGTTGGGTTGGTAGTTAAAGTCCGGGCGGGATATGACGTAAAGGTAATGGTAATTGATTTTGAGCCTGGGACAGTCAGGCAAGACAATCGTTGGAATGATCCTCAAGTATTGGAGGGTCAATTTATTACTGATGTGAAGAATGTTAGTGGAGGCGAGGGAAATTATAGAATAGTGGATAGAGTAGTGGTGAACGATTTTCCGGTTAAAATAGATGGGTTTAAATATACTATTGATTCCTTTAATACTTGCTGGTCAAATCGCTCGACTTGTCACAGTCCAGACACAGCGGATTATTTAAAGATTCTGAGTGATTATGACGTATGTGGAAAGAGGAATCGGGGCGAGATTGATGAGTTGTGGTTGTGGGGAGGACCCTACTTTGGTTATTGGGAGGCCATAATGACAGGTCCTGGTGCCTTTTGGACAAATGGAGGACCACTTACGGGAAGTACTTGCCAGAAACAGTTGAATATCATGGGCTTTAATTATGAGCGGGGAGTATCGGAAATGTTTGAAGATTTGGGACATCGGGTGGAAGGGACAATGAGACATGTGTATGGCAGCTGGACGGCAGGAAGTGATTCCCATGCTTGGAATAAATATACCCTTTTAGACAAAGACGCTCCCGGTAGAGCAGGCTGCGGGAATATACATTTCGCTCCAAATTCTACTTCAGATTACGATTGGGGAAATACTAGAACGGTAACTAGTAGTTGTGAAGATTGGTTAAATTATCCAAATCTGACTGGAGCGACACAGAGTTTTAGTTGTAGTAAATGGGGCTGTGATGGATATGCTTACAAAAAATGGTGGCATTCCCATTTACCCAAAGCCGCTGGAACTGGGCCAGATGGTAAACTGAACAATTGGTGGAGTTATGTATTTAATTATGAAGGAACGACGGGGACAGTAGCTACTCCGACTCCTACTGCGATTCCGACACCAACTCCCACACCCACTCTCACCCCAACTCCTGCTGGGTCACCAACTGTTAGTCCCACACCAACGGTCAAACCTAAACCGACTCCCAGAGGTAAGGGCCGGGTTAAGTCGGAAGTAACAAGCCCCAGCCCTCTTTTACAAAAACCTCTTTTAGTGGTGTTGATTGATTGGATTGTGACCACTGTTCGGCAGTTGTTTGGTGGTAAAATTTACGGGTGAGAGTAGCACGGGCGATTAATAATTTAATTGAAGGATTTGAACGGCTGCCGGGGATTGGGCCCAAGTCGTCTGCCAGACTTACCTATTATTTACTGCACGTACCCCAGACAGAGCTGGATCGATTTTCTGAAGCGATTGGAAATTTAAAAAGGGGTACTAAAGAATGTTCGGTTTGTCATAATATTTCTGAAACTGACCCGTGTGATATTTGTGCTGATGCGGGCCGAGATAAAAACATAATTTGTGTAGTAGAACAGCCTTTGGATGTGCTGGCAATGGAACGGGGAAATGGATACCGGGGAGTGTATCACGTGCTGCATGGGGTAATTGACCCACTGCACAATATTGGACCGGATGAGATTAAACTAAGTGAGCTGTTGGCCCGCCTTCGCCAAGGCTCCGGCGAGGTGAAAGAGATTATATTGGCTTTAAACCCCAACATGGAAGGTGAATCGACGTGTATGTATTTAAGTAAAGCCCTCAAAGCTCAGCCCTCAGCACTCAAGATTACCCGGTTGGCACATGGATTGCCGGTAGGGGCGGACATAGAGTATGCTGATGAGCAAACATTAACTCACGCTATGGAAGGAAGACGAGAATACTAACATGGGAGCCCTAGAGGTTGGTGCGAAGGTTGGGGTAGTATCTCCTTCAGATGGGGTGAGAAACGATAGGCTTGATATGAAAAAAAGTTTGGCGAGGGTGACAGAGGATTGGGGTCTGAGTGTAAACTATGCTCCCAAGTTGTTTAATCAGGTGCATGATTTTCAGGCTGGTAGTGTGACCGAAAGACAAGGACAATTGTTGTGGCTGGCAAATATGGGAATTGGATTTTCTTTTATGGCAGAAGGAGGGTACGCTTTGGGACAGTTGTTTTCATTACCAGATGTCCGCAGAAGAACAATGAAATTGATTAAAAGATGGGGGGGAATGTTTATGGGATATAGCGATGTGGGATGGATGGCTTGCGCTGCTTTGAAATTTGAGATGAAGAGTATTTATGGACCGAATTTTGCCTGGTTGCATAAATGGGACAAAGTAACCAGAGATATGACCAGGGCGATGTTGATGGAAAATAAAGTGTGGGCGATTGGGCCAGAGTTTCATTGGACGGTTGGAATGGTTGGTGGCGCTGAAGGGAATGTAATTGTTGGTAATCTGGAAGTTTTGACTAGCCAATTCAGGTCTAAAAAAGACTGGTTGAGACGTAATAGGGACATAATTCTTTGTTTAGAAGAAAACGGCAGTTCTTGCGCCGAGATTACAAGGAATCTTGATCGACTATTTGCTCATAAACATGCGGATTCAATAAAGGGAATAGTGATTGGGAGAATTACTGAAGTAAAAAATGATGATTATCCTAAATATAGTAAACATGTTTCATTGCGAGATGAAATCATAGGAAGGGTACGTGATTTTTCGGTAGGGCGAAGGAAAATACCTGTGGCATTTTTGGATGATTTTGGACATATAGGGGAAGGGTATGAATCGGAATACTTGGGTTTAAAGAAAAGAATGGTACCTATGATTTTTGGAGCCAAAGCTGAGTTGACAGTAAGTAAGAGAGAAGGTTGTTCTCTAAACTACAGAGATCCGTTATGGAAGTGATGTTAAGATTAAATTATGAAAAATAATCCTTGGGGACATGATGAGGGAATGGAGAAGTTGGAGCAGGGAGTGAAGGCGGTGGCCAAACCAATAAAGCAGGGGGCAGTGGATATGTTTAAGGATGCTCTCCAGTCTCTAAGTGGAAATTATGGACAACAGGTGGAGCAGGGTCAGGCTCCAATACAGACTCAACAAGTAAAACAAGACGAAGCTAAAAAACTGCAGGAGACAAGAGCCAGACTGGTACAGATAAATAGAGAAATCGAAGAGGCTAGAAGGAAAAGAGAGCACCCGCCGGCAGCGCTAGAAGCGCAGCCAGGGCGGGCAAGGCAGAAAAAAATGGTGGAGAAGAAGAAAAAAGAATCAGTGCTGGCCAAGATTGTCAAATCTCGGCAAGGGAGCAAAGAATCCATGCAAAGGGCAAGCGGTTGAGATTGAAAATGAACCATGCTATACTATAGGTTATATGAAAAGAGGAATGGCGCTTTTGGGAGTAACCTTGGCATTTTTAGGTGCTTGTTCGCCCTTTGGCAACGAAGGTGTAATTACCAAAGACTGTGGTAAGGCAGATGGAGTTACTGGGGTAGCAGGTCTTTCCACCGCTGCTCCTGAAACTTGGATTCTGATAGATACAGGATCTGTTCAAGAGCTAGATTTAGGAAAATTTGGAAGTGTAGTTTTTAGAAGTGAAGGAGCGTTATTAAAAGTTCCAAACGGAGGTGAGGTTGGTCGGTGGGAGAATGCAGCGATAATTGACCCTGAGTATTGGGAAGTGATTGCATTTTTAGGTGGAGAAGTAATGGCAAAGTCGGTGAAATCAGAAGATGAACAGTATGAAGTGTGTCTTGAGTCTAATGGAGATTATGTGTGGAGAAATAGATAAGAATAAAATAATATAATACGTGTTGATAGTGGCTAGATGGATTGTATAATTCCTACATGCCTGAAGTTGATTTGAAGTTGGTGAGATCAGGGGATAGATTCCCTTGCAAAAGGGGAACTTGGGGGGTGGTTTTGACGTGGAACTTATTTGACTCATTACATATGTTGGGTGGCTGCTTTACGGATGGCTGTAGAGAAAGAGGCAGATTCTGTGCCTGGAAAGCCTAGATTAGAACTATAGGATATGATATAATTACCGGATGTTTTTACATTGTGAGGGGGATTCTAATATTGTGGTAGAAATGGGCGACAAAGGTAAGGCTAATACTGGAAATTTGGTACGAGCCCAACGGTTATGTCCTAAGGAGAGTTGTCCGCCAGATTGCCCAATTTTTAAAGCTACCCAAGAAAATCCTTATTATCCAAATATCCACAATGGTGGAAAAGAACGAGTGGAATAATTGAGAAAATGCGGTATATTAGAAGATATGGGTGATAAGAAGAAACCAGCGCAAACACCAAAGGCGACGCCATGGGATAGAAATAAAAGGGACTTTTTTAGGGGTAGCTTGGGAACAAGATTTGTGAAGCGGGATTTCACAGGAATACGTAGAGGAAGCAGATAAAAACTATAGGTTGTAGTATAATGTATGGATGACTCAGCCTGTGGAAAAAATTGTGAGATGTAAGAGATACCCTGATAAAGTTCTGGTCAATATTGAAGGAATGTCTATTTTAGAATTAAAGTTGGTACTTTACGCCGCTATGAAGGATTGTGCATATTCATGCGGTGAGCCAAGGTGTGAGATTGGGTGCGATTTGTTGACAGCTACTCTGGCTGCTCGTGTGAAATAAGCGTGATAGAATTTAGGAGTGAAGATATTTAATGGCGCAAGCAGGGAGATTGAGGAATTTAAGCCTTTGAAGGGCAAGAGGGTGGGACTATATACTTGCGGTCCTACGGTGTACGACTACTCTCACATTGGTCACGGCTGGAAGTATGTGAATGACGATTTATTAAAAAGACTGCTGACTTATAGCGGTTATCAAGTCATGCATGTGCAGAATATAACCGACGTGGGACACTTGGTAAGCGATGCAGATGAGGGAGAGGATAAGCTGGAAGCGAGTGCAGCCAAAACCGGTAAATCGGTGTGGGAGACAGCTGAAATGTATATAAAAGGTTTTTATGAAACCATGGATAAGCTAAACATTTCGCGGCCAGATGTGGTGTGTCGAGCGACTGAACATGTGCCGGAACAAATAGAGCTGATAAAAAGACTAGTGGACAAAGGTTTTGCGTATGATACGCCGGAGGCGGTGTATTTTGATGTGGCCAAATTTCCTAGATACGGAGAGTTGAGCGGGCAGAGATTGGCAGATAAAATGGTGGCAGCTCGGCAAGAAGTTCAGACAGGAAGCCATAAAAGAAATCCAGCTGATTTTGCTTTGTGGTTTAAACTGGTGGGCAGGTTTGAAAAGCATGTCATGAAGTGGGATAGTCCGTGGGGTGGAGGGTTCCCAGGTTGGCACATTGAATGTTCGGCCATGTCCATGAAGTATTTGGGAGAGACTTTCGACATCCATACGGGTGGAGAAGATCATATTCCGGTGCACCATACGAATGAAATTGCTCAAAGTGAAGCAGCAACGGG
>Ga0209210_1002359_pt1 | contig 13890 bp, 12 predicted proteins | sample RifGroA1_FD_183991 | JGI IMG/M metagenome (GOLD analysis project Ga0209210, IMG submission 183991) | Contaminated groundwater microbial communities from Rifle, Colorado, USA - Rifle Groundwater A1 (SPAdes) (version 2) | ecosystem: Environmental > Aquatic > Deep subsurface > Groundwater >...
ATTCACTTTTACCTGAAATATTATTATCAATTATCCATCTCATCTTCTTTAGAAACTGTCCGATTCCTTTATCTAGGGTAATATGATAATTTGAAGCATTTGGAACAAAAGCTATCCTCATTTTCTTTTTAATCATATCTAGAACGGGCAAAATGTCATCGTATTCAGTTTCTTTTGGCCTTTTATAAGATTTTCTGACTGTAAAACCTTGGTCAAATGCAAGCATTGGAAAATTATCAATAAAGAAATCATAGATTACATAATCTTTATTTTTTTTGATTGCCCTATACGCTCTATGAAAATATAGTGCATTCGCAGCTGATCCTAAAACAAAATGATTAATTGGATCAGTAAAGGAATTGAAATATTTAGTAAGCCAAGAGCTTTTGGGATAACTTCGATGCCAAGGAAACGCGGCTATTATGCGAGGATCCTCAAAGGGTTTAATCATTTTATTAATCCAATTAGAATCTCCTAGCCTATTATCTGCTCCCATATAAACCGTTAGATCTCCTGTCGCCATGTTTGCGCCTAGCATGAAGCCGGGTTCTGCAAGAATTTTTGGATTATTAACAACTTTCGCTCCTAACTCTTTGGCTATCTTTGAACCATCGTCTTTAGATCCGCCGTCAGGCATTAAGATTTCTATTTTGCTCTTTGGGTATTTTTGTTTTTTGATGGATTTAAGGCAATCTTTGATCAAATGAGCACTATTATAAATTGGTATGATAAATGAAACTCTTGGATATACCATTTTATTTTCTGGTGTAAAAAATAAACAAGAAGACAGTTACCCAATATAAATTTCCCAAAACAGCTAAAAGCACAAGGCTTTCCCAAAGCAAGGAAAAAATTACTCCCAGTCCAATAAACACAAAATAAACGTCGCTTCCGATCGAAAAGAATTGAGGCTGAAGTTTAAGTCCGCTCCTTACTTTATTTGCAATCTCTGTCTTTTTAAGCTCGAGTTTGGGAAAAAATATCATTGCATTCAAATGGACAAAACATGTCATATTCCATGCAAAAAGCACTATGAATCCCAAAAACCATGAAGCGCGGTCGTTAAATCCATTATTTGTGAGTGCTAAAATAATTGCCAAAATCAGAATATTATTTTGTATCATGCCAAACAAAACATCGAGCCATGCTCCCCTTTGAGTTCCTTTTTTCCTTAATCTTGCAATCTGACCATCAGAATAATCCAAAATCATGCCTATTTGAACTAGAATTACTCCCAAAACCATACTCGAATAAGTACCTGTTGCTAAAAATGCTGCACCAATTAATGCAAATATTAAACTTAAGAAGCTGACTTGATTCGGAGTTAAGTTGGTCTTGACTAAAAAATATGTGAAATAAGTCGCTAATTTCCTATAAAAAAACTTTCCAAAAAATGTATCCTTTAAATTTGTTTTTTTAATTTCGCTGATTGTGTATTTCATTATTGCTCATTATATAAAAAGATCGACCAGATATTCATTAGAATAAATGATCCCAACCAAAAAATACTCATAAAAGTCGCAAGTTTAACTACTGGTTTTTTATTAAAAAACAGGGGTAAGAGGGAAACACTCCAGCCTATAATCGCAATTCTGAAAATTATATAGGAAAACCCGAATACTGTTGCCCATGTTAACTGAAAAAGAGACGTTCCGACAAAAACCAAAAAGAAAAATGTTAAAAGCCAATTTTTTAAGAAATAATCCTTAAGAAAAATTGCAGTAGAAATAATTAGAAATGGATAAAACGGATAACGATACCATCCATGTCCTGCTTCATCCGGGATTCCTGATAGGAATATAAGGAAATAAGCTAAAATAGGTGCACTTACAAATATATTTTTCTTAAAGTCTTTGAGAAAAAGCAAAACTACTGAAAACCATCCGAAATAAATCCATCCATCTGTATAAAATCTGTCAACCAGGTAAGGTTTTTGAAATAAAGCATAAATACTATTAAAAGTTAAGTCATATCGTTGGGCTTGAAGAGATAAAAGGGAGAGAAAAAGCTCTCGGTCAAAATAAAAACCATATACAAAATACAAAAGACCGATTGGAATAGCTATTGCTAGAAATTTTACAATATCTTTATATTTTTTAAGAGCAAGAAAAATAATAACTATCGATATTCCCCCTGCTACCCAGGGTATTTTTGCCAAAATCAGTAAGCCGCAGATTAGAGCAGCTAAGTTTCTTAGCCAAGGATTTTTTGTTTTAATAAATTTTGAAATTAAAAATAAAGAAAGAAGCCAAAGTGGTATAAAGAAGTTTTCGTTTTGGACAATGCGTGACCCTATAACTACAGTAGGCACAGTCGCATAAAGTAAACTTGCCACTAATGCTGTCTTTTTGTCATAAATTTCTTTTACGAGTAGATAAAGCAAAATCAGAGAAAGCATTCCTAGAATAAGAGCCAAAGGCCTAATATCGTAGAAATGAAGATCGTAAATGCCCTGTACTCCATTTAAAATGGCAAAAGACCCTGCAACCAGACCAAAAACAGGAGGATGTTCAAGAAACGGGGTAACGATTCTAAAATGGGTTTTCTGATAAATCACGTCTTTGTAATTTTTATACTCCGGGTGCGGCGACCAAGAAGTAGGAACATGATTTTTAATAAGGCTTATTCCCTGCCAAGTCCAAGCATACTCATCAAAAGTAGCTCCCTGCCTTGGCCAGGTGGATAAATTATTTGAGCGAAGAAAAAACCCAAGAAGCAGTATTAAGACAATGATTAATGATTGACGATTAATGATTAAAGATTTCAAATTCATTTCATTTGCGCTTCAAGAATTTTGAGCGTTTGGCTTGCAGCCTTATCCCAGCTAAATTGTTCCGCCCAAGTTCTTGCTTGTTTACTTAAATCATCTCTTAACTTTCTATTATTTATAATTTCAAGTATTTTCTCAACAAGATCTTCTCTGTCCTTCGCTAACACGCCCGTTTTCCCATCAATTATTGATTCTGAAAGACCGGAAACATTAAACGCGACTGCGGGAGTCCCGTGAATATTTGATTCAATCACCGCTATACTCCATCCCTCGCCAATTGATGGATTAACAAATAACCATGATCTTGAGAGAAGCATTCTTTTCTCTGTCTCGGTTACCGGCCCAACTATGTGAATTCTTCGTCTGGATTTTCCTCTCATCACGGAATCAATTAGTCCTGAAGCCTCGGTTCCCCATCCTGCAATAATAAGTTTTGCACCCGGTTTCTTTTTCAAAACTTCTCTAAATATTTCCACCAAAAGCTCTACTCTTTTGTAAGCTTTTATTCTTCCTAAATATAGAAGTGTTGGAGCGTAAAACTTTTTTACTTTCTTTTCCAGCCCCTCAGGCTTATCTATCCCGCAATAAACAATTTCTATTCTTTTAGGATTAAAGCCTAAATTAACCAAATCGTTCTTTGTTGTTTTAGAAATAGCAACAATTTTTGTAAATCTATATACAAGAGGAAATAAAAAGCTTTCAATAAAAAACCCAATACTACTCAAGGGTTGCGGAAGTTCATAAAAAAATTGCCTGCCGTGGACGTGATAAACGAAGCATACTTTTGGTTTTCTTGAGAAAAACGGTGTTAAAAAGGGAATTCCGTTCTCTACGTCTACTACGACGTCTGTAGATTTCCTAAAATATTTTAAATAATAAATCGGAGCCCAGAAATAAACGCTAAATCTGTTTCCGCGTCGTATAATCTTAATTCCTTTATATTCTTCCTTGTCTTTAAGCTTTGAATACGGATCATTACTGCAAAAAACAGTAACTTTATGTCCCTTTTTTACCCATCTTTTCGCCTGTTCAAAAACATAAATCTCCCCACCGCCTGCCCAGCTGTGTTTAGGGTCTCTCCAATTAAAGATTAAAATGTTCATAGTTATTAGATAATAGTTAATAGATAATCGATTGTATTTTTCCAATCATGCTTATTTCTTTCATTCAAAGCTCCGCGTTGTAATTTTTGGTAAACTATCTTGTTCTCTAGAACTCTTTTAAGAGTTTTCGCCAAGCTTTCCGGCGTATTTTCCGAGGTGATTATACCGCTTATTTTATTCTTAACAACGTCTCTAAGTCCCGGGACGTTATAGGATACAACCGGGGTCATTTTTGCGCCAGCCTCATGCACAGTTAATCCCCAACCTTCTTTAGTAGAAGGGGTTATTAATATATGTGCTTTTTGCAAGAGGTCACTCTTCTCTTTTTCCGTAACAAAGCCTAAAAATTTAATGTTTTTCTGAATATTTAGTTTAATTACAAGATGGGCTAATTCTTTTAGGTATGTGTCGTCTCCGCGCCCAACGATCCAGAGGGCAATGTCCGAAAACTCATTTTTTAAAATTGCTATTGATTTGATTGCATCCTCTACTCCTTTAGACTTTGAGATACGGGATAAAAAAATTAATGTCGGTGTTTTTTCTTTTTTAGGCTTAGATACTATTTGAGAATCCGTACCCATCGGTAAAATTTTAATTTTTGACGACTTAAAACCAAGCTTAACCAACTCATTTTTAGAAGAATTTGAGATTGTAAGGATTGGAAGATTTTGATAAAACTTAGGATAAATTTTTTCTATAAATTTACCAAAAAAATTAAATGGAGGAAGAACTGCTATGTCCCACAACTCTCCTGCTACTTCACAAATTAATGCAAGCTTTTTTTCTTTTACATAAAAGGAGGTAAAAAAAGGGACTCCATGAATTTCATCAATAACAAGATCTACTTTCTCCCGAAATTGTTCCTTATATTTTTTATAAGCAAAATATTGAACAGAATGAAATAAAGTTCTCGCATCCGGATGCCCTCCTCTTTCAATAACAACGCCATCAATTTTTTCTTTTTTCTTTGCGCCATTAAATAAAGCGGAAATTTGCCAAACATCATGCCCTCTATTTACCAATCCCTTAGCAATTTCATGTGTTAAAATCTCAGCTCCACCAGAGCTAGGATTTTTAATATCTCGCCAGTTAAGAATTAAAACTTTCATTTTCTTTTTTTATCGTAGTATCTAAGTATGTTAAGTCTATAAAAAACTGCGGCTGTGTCCCACAAAAACCAGAAAACGATTATCCAGAAATTAGTCGAAGAGATACTTCCAAGGCTTAAATTTATCTTTACCGGCGCTTCGTAAATCTTCTTGTAGCCCAGATGGCTTGCAACAGCAAGAACCTCAACATCAAAAGCAAATTTTTTAACTATTATTTTTCTAAAAACGTCTTTTGCAACCTTTCTCTTGAAAAGCTTAAGACCAACTTGGGTATCTTTTACGCTCACATCAAATAAAAAGTGGACTAAAGTCCTATATCCCCAGGAAAGTATTTTTCTTCCCCAAGGGTAGTTAATCATGGAATCGGGATGAAGTTTACTGCCTATAACTATATCTGCATCGTGAAGATTCATAAAATCAAGAAGAATTATTATCGAGGATGGGTTGATGTCTAGTCCTGCATCCATAAAACCAATTATGTCTCCTTGAGCTTTAATAATACCAAGTCTAACCGCATATCCTTTTCCCTGATTTCTTTTATAACCAAAGACTTTTATCTTTGAATTTTTAAGTTTTTTTGCAACTTCATAGGTTCTGTCCTCCATTCCGTCAACAACCAAGATAATTTCATATTTAAAAGGCTGATTTTCTAAAACCATTTCTATGGCTTTTAGATTTTTAACAATTGTTTTCTCTCTCTTATAGGCAGGAATAACTAAACTGAGCATGTAAGACTCCATAACAATTTACGGGCGGGGAAAATAGTGCCTAATATAATATAGTATTAGTACTCCTAAAAGCAACGACGAAGAAGCTATAGAATCTAGAATTATTGTCTGGAAATTTTGATGAAATAAATATATAAGAATAATCTGAATAACTGCACAGAAAAATATGTAAATTGAAACTTTTAAATCCTTGAGCGATAAATAAAAGCTTACTAAAACATTATTGATATTAAATATTGTCAGGAAAATTCCAAATAATCCTAAGTAGCTAGCTATTGTCAAATATTCTCTTCCCGCCAAGAAAATGTTAATAGTCAGCTCTGGAAATAGAAAATAAAAAAGGGTTATTAAAACTGAAGGAACTGAAACCAAGACTAGAGCAAGATACAAAAGATTTTTATAAGACTTTCCCCCGCTATGCCTTTTTACAAGAAGAGGAAACATAACATATGGAATTGGCGCAGTAAAATAAAATATAGTTCTTCCCACTAAAGATAATCCTCCGTAAAGCCCTGCCATAGTTTCAGAATAAAAATGCTTAACCAGTATCACGTCGCTTGAGATAAAAGAAAATAATGAAAAAATCGCAAGAGAGGCAGGAAAAGAATAGTTAATTATTTCGCGATATGGTAGCTTTACTTCCTTAACCCGTTTTAGAATTAAGCCTTTAAGAGGAATCAAAGTTAAAATTAGCTGGAAAACAACCATTCCAATTATCGCTGCCAGCGCCCCATATACACTAAGGCCCAAAAGAACAAGAGACACTCCTATTCCAAGCTTTACTATCCCTCCCAATAAGCCTGAAATTGAAATAAATTTGAACCTAAGAAGACTATTTAGAAATGCAAGATTAATAGTAAGCAAATAATTTAAAACCACGGTGAACACCAATACGATAACTAAAAAATGATCATTAATTCTAAGAAATTTACCTATGCTGGGGGACAGTACATACATAACTACCATTGCAATAGCTCCAAGCAACGTGAAAAGTGAAAATAATTTCTTAAAAAGCGATGAAGCTTTTTCCTCTTCATTTCCAAAAAGAAATTGCGATGCAAATCTAACTATTACTGCACTAATCGATTGAGCTGGAATGGTTGCTAAATTAAAAAGTGAAAGAAGTGCTGCTAAAATTCCGTAGTCAGAATAGCTTAAGTTCCTGGCAAAAAATAAATTAAGAATAAAAGCCAGAAAATTAGCGACAGTTCCACCTATAAAAATAAAAAAACTTCCGGTAATAAGTTCATGCCTTATTAATCTAATAAATAAACTATAAATTCTACTCATTTATGAAATGAAATATCCCTGAGAAAAGAATGATAAAAGTATAACATGAAATATAATGAAAATTAGAACAATTAAAGCTTTAATAAAATTATTTTTTATATAAGACAAGGCAATGAAAAATCCAAAAGAAATAAGCACGTAGCGAGGCACTGATTGAAACGTACCGGTAAGGGTAGGAATTATGAGATTAATTAAGGAAAATAAGTTAATACCCGTGAGTACTTTGTTTTTTTGCTTAATGGAATAATAAGAAAAGAAAATGAGAGTTATTAGGATTACTACAAATAATGTAAGCTCGATGCTTGCGATAAAATATTGAAAATTAAAATCCTTCGTATTTAAAATCTTTACATACCTATAAATTACTTGCGGAAAGAAAACCAAACTAGTTGACCTATTCCCCCCGAAAAAAGGCTGAGAGTTAATAAAGAAAAAAGGATCTCCTGTTGTTCTAAATAAATAAAATGAGTAGATAAGAAGACCTAAAATTGGAGCTAGAATTGGAGTAAATCTAATTGTTAACTTTTCTTTTTTAATAAAAATAAAGACTCCGGAAATAAATACTCCCATTAGCTTTGTCAGAGATATAAAAAATGAAAATACCAAGGCTAGTAAATATTTTTCCTTAATGTAAAAATATAGCGATAAAACAAAAAACATCAAGAAAAGACTTTCTGTGTATAAAGAGTTAAAGAAAAATGATGTTGGAAACACAAGAAGAAATAGTATTATCCAAACAATTTTGTCATCAGGAATTTTTATTTCTTTTAAGAGTTTGGGGATAAAATAAAGAGCTACTAAAAAGGATAGATTTGAAATTAAAAGACCGGACAAAACTTCGTTCTGCCCCAAAAAAGAAATTAATCTTATTAAAATCGGGTAAAGAGGAAAAAATGCCTGCTCATACATCGAGTAACCATACTTAGCGATTAAAATATAGTGAACGCCATCGAAATTGGCAAATGAAGAAATAATATGAGGTAAGTTATACAAATATAGATCTCTTTTTAGCGGAAAGAATCCTAGATAAGGAATGATTTGAGTTGCGAAATAGGATATTAAAAAATCAATTGATCTAAAAATTACAAAGATTAGGAGAATAAATCTAAACTGAAATAGCCTTTTCATAGACCTTAAGTGTTTGATTGGCAGTTTTCTTCCAGGAAAACTTTTTACTCTGAGCTAATCCCAAATTCGATAACCGAAGTCTCCAGATCTCATCGGTAAAAACTGTAGCAATACCTTTAGTTATTGATGCTACATTTTCAGGCTCGATGTAATACACTGCTTGTTCAGCAACTTCAGGGATTGAGGACACGCTACTTGTAACTACTGGACAGCCGCAAGACATCGCCTCAAGTATTGGTAGGCCAAATCCTTCATAAAGACTCGGCATGACTAAAAGAGATGCCAAATTGTAAAGTTTGACCAGTTCTTCATCAGTTACAAAACCAAGTCTTATAAATCTTTTATCGTCTTTGGTTTCACTATTTACAAAATTTAAGTCGTCATTCCATGGATTTTTGGAATAGAACTCCGGATTAGCCAGTGCTTTTCCTACTATGACGAGTGGGATATCAAGATTTTTCATAGCACGAACTAAATTTGGAAGATTTTTATTCCAGGTAACATCTCCAACGTAGAGTGCAAATTTGAGAGGAAGATGAAATTTTTGTTCAATTTCCAATTTCCAATTTCCAATTTCCAATTTCTTGAAAACATCAGATGCTCCGAGATAGACCACGTCAATCTTTGATTCATCAAAACCTAACTTAGTTGCTATGTCTTTTTTTGAACTTTCCGAATCTGTAATTATACGTTTTGCCCGAAGTAAGCTTCTCTTTTGAATTTTCCAAATTAAATTCCCTTTAACTCCCCCTGGAAAATGTTCCGGGAAAAGTATCGGAATAAGATCGTGAACCGTAACGACAAATTTATCCATGGAAAAAAGGGGCAAACTTCGGACAAAAGGATCAAAATATGGGTAATGAATTAATTCCGCTTTCTCATCTAACTTTTTATCATAAAAAATAAATACTTGATCGCTATGATTTTTAATCAGTGAGTTTCTTAATTCTTCAACATATTGCCCAACTCCTCTAACCTTGTGGCCGGATTTAAGAGGAGAAATATCAATTGCAACCTTCATGGGTAAATTGTATCAGTAAAACGAGCCTCAACCAAATACTTTCCTTTTTCCAAATTGAAGCTAAATAAACCTTGCTTTGTTAGATTTACTTTTCGCTTTTTTTCATTTACATAAACATTCCAGCCGGGAAAATACGCGGTATTTATTTGAATCTTACATGAATTAAAACAATCAACACCAAATTTATAGTAATTGCTCTTTAATATTTCTGTTTTAACCGTTGCTTCACCTGAAATTACACTTATTTTGCTTTTTGCTTTAGGAATTTTCTTAAACCAAATTGTGTTAAATGAATTTCCAGGACTGTTCGTTCCGTCAACAAAATTTGACCTGGTTAAGTAATAATTGTCTACTCTTTCTAGGTAATATGGCGGATGTGCATAAGAAATTGAAAGAAAAATTACAAAAATAAGAATTAAGGCAGTAAGAAACAATCTTATATTTTTTGTTTTTATCTTTTCAAGGAAAAATCCGAATGAACCAGCTAGAAAACCGCAAATAAGTATTTCAAGACTCAAAAATCTCCAAGGAAACTGAAAGTAATTAAGTAATGGAATTTTTTGCCAAAGAAATAAGGAAGGTCTGAGCATTAGAAAAAATATGATCAAGAATGAAGCTAAAAATAAAATGAGAATTTCTTTTTTCTTCTTATCCTTAATTTTAAAAACTACGAAGAATGAAACTATTACAGCAAGTAAATTGGCTATTCCTATTTGAAAAGACATTTGATTGGAAAGAGATGTATTGCCGGAAAATCCCGTTCCCCATGAAGGGATAAGTAGTTGATAAAGTTCCGGAAAATGTGATTTTATATTAAAAATTTGAAGACCTAGTGTATATTTTGTTTCTAAAAGTGCCGGCAGCCAAAAAATAGAGGAAATGAATAAAGAAGAAAGAATAATGAATAAAGAAGAAAGAATTAAGGGTTTGCGATTTTTTTGCTGAATAATCAGAAACGCAATATAGAAAAGAACAAAGACAAAAAACATAAGTCCCAAAATATTGTGCGAGAATATTACAAGCGCCAAAAGAATGCTTGAAAACAAAACGTATTTTCTCTGCTTTGTTTGAAAATAATTATCAATTGTCCAGAGAAACCCCGGGAAAAAAGCCATAGACCAAAGCTCTCCAACTGATCCCCTAACATAGATGTCAACAAATCTGTAAGGAGCGAATGAATAAAAGGTTGTGGCAATGACCGCGCCAAGTGTTCCCCAGTGTTTTTTAGACCAAAGATAAAAAAAGAACGTTCCCACTAACCCGGCAAAAAGCATATTTAACTTAAAACCGTCGATAAAGCTTATACTAGAGAGGTGAAATAAAGAGGCAATATAATTCGGCAACGGGTAAACAAAAGTAAACAGGGGAATTCCATACCCGTTGTTAAAATCCGGGGCCCAACGGGGATAAATTACTCCGTCAGATAACACCTTATAAAACTGCCAAAAACGGACTACGTGATATTCTCCATCATGAGTTGGCGGTAGACCTGGATGAATAAGCGTAAATAATCCTAAAAAAGAGATAAGAAGGACCAGAATAATAGGGGTTATTTTAAGAACTTTAGCCATTGTTTACTCCTCAAAATATAGTAAAAAACAAAAATAGAAACCGGAATAAATGTAATAGCAATCTTAATTATTGGAGTTGGACCAAAATATGTTCCCAGATACATAAATGGAATGTATCTAAGCATTAGGCTGAAAGAAAAAACGATAACTAAAATAAATTTAGTTCTGGTAATTTTTGTCAAAGACAAAAATGATAAAAACCAGACTGCATACCATGGATAAATTTCCTCTCGAAGGAAGGATAAGTAAAAAATTATAAGCATCAGGATTGAAGCTTGAAAAAACAATTTTTCATAATTAATCTCGCGTTTTTTATAGTTTTTATATATTATTAAGAAAAATGTAGGCAAGATAAATACGCTTGCAAATTTTATAAAAATAGAGGCGAAAAGTAAGAATAAGGACGAAATAATTTTTTTATTTTTGAGGAAATAAAATGTAAGAAGTGCTAAAAACATCATTACGACATCATTATGTCCTGATAAAAAAGTTTCTATAAAAACTAAAGGGTTGAATGCAAAAAATAAAACATTTTCCAGATTTTTTGTAAATTTATAAATAAGATAAATAGTCCCGAAATAAAATATTGCAACGAAAACTTTAAATAAATACATAGTCAAAAGAAAATTTCCAAGACCTAAGTAATAAGGAACTGCCGAAATTAATGTCCAAATCGGGCCATATAATGCTGTTTTGTTAGCAGCTCTAGTAAAATCGAGAAGTGGGTCACCCAAAAAATTTATGGGCATCATAATATACGGATTTTCTCGATAAAAAAATAAGACTTTAGAGGTAAAAACGTAATTAAAAATATCATAGGAAAGCATTGCCGGATAAGCCAAGAGCAAAATAGCTGGGAATCCAATTAAGAAATAAATTTCTTTCTTATTTAATTTCTTCTCTCTATAAAGTATTAAAAAATTCCAAAAAGAATAGAACAGGACACAAATAAGAATTAGATAGGCTATGCTTACAATTGTTCTATTAGAAAATGCAAAACCTGTAAAAATTTTTTTTAGATAGATGAGATTCGGGTCAATAAATGTAAAAGATAAAACAAGAAAAGAAATCAAACTTAAAATAAAAATAAAAAGGAGAAATTTTTTCATAACTCTCTAATTTTTATTGAAGAATTAATCTCCTCCCAGATGTTAAGCTTTGAAGAGGCAGATTTTTCGGGTTGCCATAGAAAATCTTTCGGCGTATTTTGTTTTAATACTTCAAGCACTTCTAGGTGTTTTTGCGATGCTTCTTTAAATATTATTTCCAACTCCCTTACGTTTTTTCTCTTTCTAGCTAATTCCAGATCTTTTTTGGCACCCTCAAAGTAGATGTCTGATTTTTTAAGGGAGGCAACGGCCAATAGATATTGTTTATATTCGAATAGTGTTTTTGCCTCTACTATATATTTGTCTGATTGTTTCAAATCATATTTAAAACGCGCTAAATCACCAAAATACCATAACCTTTGTAAGGGTTCTGAAATAACTCGAAACTTGTACAAAAAACCGCCTGGCATTGATGATGGGTAAGGAAGAACGTATTGACTGTCGGCGAAAACAAATTGCGTTGATAATAGAAAAATTAGAAAAGAAAGAAAAGTTGTTTTCGCCATAATTTTAAATTTGAAATTTTAAATTTTAAATTGTTTTTTGTGCCAAGATAGAGCTGATTTTATTATCGTATCGATATCGGAATATTTGGGAGCAAATCCTAATTCCTTTTTTATTTTGGAAGAATCAGCAATAAGAATTGGAACATCTCCGGCTCTTCTTTCCTTTTCAACTACTTTTATTTTTTTCCCAGCAATTTTCTCAATTGTTTGCACTATTTCCCTATTTGAATGCCCCTTTCCGGTTCCCACATTATAATAAAACCCGTCTCTTTCCTTACTTATTTTTTCAAAAGCCAAAAGGTGTGCTTCAACCAAATCCAAGACATGAATATAATCCCTAATAGCCGATCCATCCGGAGTATCGTAATCAATACCATAAAGTGAAAAATCCTGATCAGTTAACATCGCTTTAATTGCCAAGGGAATAATGTGCGTCTCGGGTATATGATCCTCCCCTATTGATCCATCCAGGCTGGCTCCGGCTGCGTTAAAATAGCGAAGGGCAATAAAATTTAAATTATGATTGTTCTTATACCATTCTAAAACTATCTCAACTGTCAACTTGCTTTCGCCGTAAGGATTATCCGGAACCTTTGGGTGATCCTCTGGGATAGGAGTTATCTGGGGCACTCCATAAACGCCAGCAGTCGATGAAAAAATAAAATTGTTTTGTCCCGTCTTTATCATTTCTGATGCTAGATTCATAGAAGAAATTACATTATTTTTAAGATAAAGATCAGGCCGCTCGACCGACTCTGCCATTGAAATATAGCCTGCGAAATGAAAAACAGCATCAAATTTTTCATCAAAAAGATTTTTTACAAATTCTTTATCGAGCAAATTTCCTGTGAATAGTTTTGCTCTCTTATCAACAAAGGCTTCCTTACCTCTTTCCAAACTATCAGCAACAATAACGCTATGACCTTCGTCAAGAAGACGTCTTGTCATAAAACTCCCAATGTATCCGGCTCCTCCTGTAACTAAAAAATTCATATTTACCCTGTTAATACCATTCTACAGTTTCTTTATAAATATTTTCGGGTGTGATTTCAAACCAGCCATTTTTCAAAAAACAGTCGCTTCCTTTGATTTCTATTCTCACTCCGTTTGTGTTTAGCAAATTTTTATTGTAAAGAAAAAAAGCAATAGCTTGCGACCTATTTCTATCCTTTTTTCCACAATGATAAACGCTAAACTTTTTGTTTGGCTGGTTCTTTATGATAGTGTTAGTTTGTTTAGTAAAATCAATAAATCTATCCTCAATATGAAGACGATTTATATCTTCTTTTAGAACAAAAAATAAAAATAAAGCGGAAATAACAATTCCGGGGATAAACAAGAATTTATTCTTAAGAGAATAATAAATGGAGGCTCCGAAAGCAAGAACTATAAAGGGATGGAGATAAATAAAATAATAATTTTCTCTAGGTCCCGAAAAATAGCGAAGAGAAACAAAATTCAAAACAAAAGCTAAAAATATAAGAAGGTAAATTGGTTTTATATTTTTTTTGTATAAAGCAAAAAACCCCAAAGCAAGCGAATAAATTAATGTAAT
>Ga0209210_1002361_pt1 | contig 13879 bp, 13 predicted proteins | sample RifGroA1_FD_183991 | JGI IMG/M metagenome (GOLD analysis project Ga0209210, IMG submission 183991) | Contaminated groundwater microbial communities from Rifle, Colorado, USA - Rifle Groundwater A1 (SPAdes) (version 2) | ecosystem: Environmental > Aquatic > Deep subsurface > Groundwater >...
ATCGTCCAAGGAGAATTCTAGGGTATATGACAGCAAAAGAAAAATTTGATCAATTATTGGAGGAGGCTAAGGGTTGCGATTGATTATTGACAATGGGTTATTCTTTGTTTTTTTGCTATCTCCTGTAATCCAGAGCGATATAAAATTGAGCTTCCATTATTGCCATAATACAATAGATAGGTCTGCAATAAGCCTAAATTATACCATATCACCGCTTACGTTTCTACTGTAGCTAATGTTGATGAGTTCTAATAGCTATTGCACCACCCTGTAAGACATAATGCAGGGCATGAAATCATACGGCTGTCCCAATCAGAACGGGAGTAGATATTTCTTCTCCTTCATGAAGGGTATTCACTTCGGGAGATTGGGAAACGACTGGGACGGCATCACACCACACTCTCCCGAGAGTTGAAGAAGCGTACAGAACACGAGTATTCTTCGGTGAATGATACTTACACACACCCGGTGTGTGTAGAGAATATGGTGACGGTTCACGGGTTTTGTGGGATAATGAACGAAGTGAAAAAGCAGAATAACTATGCATTTATCGACAGTCAGAACCTTAATCTCGGCGTCCGGTCACAGGGGTGGATGCTTGATTGGAAAAAATTCCGTCAATACATTCGAAATAAATATTCTGTTACGAAAGCATACCTGTTTATTGGTCATGTAGCGGGCAACGAAAATTTGTATGCATATCTACAGGAATGTGGTTATATTTTAATCTTTAAACCAACATTACTCCGAAAGCAAAAAGATAAGGTCATTGTTAAAGGGAATGTGGATGCAGAATTGGTTCTCCATTCAATGATTCAATACAAAAATTACCATCAAGCGGTTATTGTCTCAGGAGATGGTGATTTCTATTGTTTAATAGAATACCTGGATAAAAAAGCGAAATTAGTAAAAGTACTTGTGCCAACGATACATTATTCTAGTTTGCTTCGTAGGTTTAACAATAAACATTATATCGTGTGTATTGATGTGCTTCGTGGTTCTTTAGAGGAAAAAAAGACTGGCATTCGCGGTCGGTCGAAACCTTAGGCTAGTCCAGTCATCGTGATAATGGTATTGTAGCAGATTGTATGCAATAGTCAAATTTCATTTATGAACCTAAAAATAGGAATTATAGGTTTACCTAACGCTGGTAAGAGCACACTGTTTAATGCGCTTTTGAAAAAACAAGTCGCGGATGTGGCTGCGTATCCGTTTTGTACGATTGAACCGAATGTCGGGGTTGTGGCGGTTCCTGATGAACGGCTCCTTCGATTAGCACAGATTACGAAACTTGAAGAGCACATGAATGAATTGCCTCCGATTGTACCGGCGGTTGTAGAGTTTGTGGATATCGCGGGATTGGTGGCGGGCGCGTCAAAAGGTGAGGGGCTGGGGAACAAGTTTCTTTCCCACATCCGGGAAGTGGATCTGATATGCCACGTGGTCCGGAACTTCGTCGACCCGTCTGTTGTTCATGTCGCAGGGGAGATCAATCCTTTGCGGGACAAAGATATCATTGAAACAGAGCTTATTCTGGCTGATCTACAAACTTTAGAAAAACAGCAGGAACCCTTCGGGTATCAGCAGCACAAACCCCAACCCGACAGGTCGACGAAAGAAGATTTTGAACGGTTTGATCTCGTTGTGAAACTGCGAAGCGAACTCAATAACGGTCGGAGCGTGCGGGAGATTATTACCGACGAGTTTGAACAGGAAATGGTGCGGGATCTGCATCTTCTTTCCATGAAACCGACCCTGTTCGTTATCAATGTGAATGAGGAGGAGTTATCGACAAAAAATAATACCAATAATCCAATAATACCAATGACAAATGAAAACACCCTTGTTATTTGTGCAAAGACGGAAGCGGAACTGGTGTCATTAACTCCCGAAGAGCAAAAAGAGTATCTTACTGCTTTAGGAGTAAAGGCGTCGGGTTTGGATTTGCTGATACAAAAAGCCTATCAGATGCTGGGGCTCATTTCGTTTCTTACTACCGGCGTCATAGAAGCAAGAGCCTGGACTATTGTTACCGGTACAAAGGCACCACAGGCAGCCGGGACAATCCACACGGATTTTGAAAAAAAGTTTATCAAAGCAGACTGCGTTTCCTATACTGATTTTATAAATCCAAGTGGGCTTGCCTCGCCGAAGCCTAGCGAAGGCGGGTGGAAAAAATCACGGGAGCTCGGAAAAGTCAGGCAGGAGGGAAGAGAATATAGTATGAGAGATGGTGATGTAGTAGAGTTTAAGATCGGAGCATAAATCATCAACGAATAGCGAATCTGTACGAATTTACGAATAAAAAAATTCGTATATTCGTAGTTTTCATTCGTAATTCGTTGATGCCAATTGGAGCTTGCCCCCAAAGAGCGACTTTTGCTATAATCAGTGCTTATGAAGAGTTACGAGTTCATGGTGGTATTTAGAGCGGATTTTCCGGTTGATGATGAAAAAACTATCCGCGCATTTCTTGCCAAACTGACAGGAGGATCTGCAATAACGAGTGTCTCCGTTTTAGGAAAAAAACATCTGGCGTACCCGATCAAAAAAATGGGGGTAGCCGGCATGCAGAAAGAAGGAGTATATGTCTTGGCAACGCTTGAAAGCGAGAGGATCCAGGTTGGAGCAATAGAAAAAGAAGCAAGCATGGGCAACGACGTATTACGGTACTTAGTAACAGTAAAGAAGGGAGGAAAGACGAGGAATTAGTAGTTTAGAATAAAAAATGAATTCTGCATTCTAAACTCTGAATTCTAAATTTTTTGTACATATGTCAGCTCGAAGTCTCAATAAAGTTCAAATCATCGGTAACCTGACCCGCGATCCGGAACTGCGGTATACCCCAACCGGAGCAGCAGTCTGTACCATCGGATTGGCAACCAACAGATCGTGGGTGATGGAATCCGGAGAGAAAAAGGAAGAAACAGAATTCCACAGAGTGGTTGCGTGGAACAAACTTGCGGAACTATGCAGCCAGCTTCTTTCCAAAGGCAGGAAAATTTATGTGGAAGGCAGGCTCAAGACCAACCAATGGCAGGGCCAGGACGGAACCCAACGGTACACAACGGAAGTAGTCATTGAGGATATGATTATTTTGGATTCCCGTCGGCCCGAACCTGTCAGCGCGGATTCTGGAGGCGAGCATGTGGTGTCTGACACCAAAACCACGGTTGCCCAGCCGGTTCAACCGCAAAGTACTCCGTCAGATGATCAGACTGATGAGGACAAAAAACCAAAGGAAAAACCCCTCGACTCCGCTCGGGGTGAGTCAGATGTCAATGAGGATGTCAATCCTGATGACATTCCGTTTTAAAAAGGAAACGGTATTTACGCAGTTGACACAATGACTTTATTGTCATTGCGAGTCCCGCTTAGGCGGGGCGAAGCAATCTTTATAATAAAGATCGCGTCGCTTCGCTCGCGATGACAATTCGTATAAATTCGTTCATTTTTTATATATGTTATACCAACGACGCAATCAAAAAGTTCGGCCTGTAGCTCGGGACTGTCCGTTTTGCCATCAAAAATCAGAGCCGGATTATAAGGAAATCAATATAATATCCCGGTATCTTTCCGAACGGGGAAAACTTCTTCCCCAGACCCGTACAGGACTGTGCAGTTTTCATCAGCGAAAAGTAACCCAGGAAGTCAAACGGGCCCGGCACGTCGCTCTATTGCCGTTTGTCGTAAGAGCATAACAGTAATCCGACAAATCCGACAAATAACCAAATCCGACAAATCAATGATTTAATAATTAAATAATTTAATCATTAGTCCATTCATTTGTAGTATTTGTGGCATTTGTAGATTTGTAGATTTATCCATCATGTCCCTGCCATCTTTTTCATTCAGAAAAATTCTTCTTTCTCTAGCCATTCTTTTCCTGGTTGGAACAATCGGCTATAAACTGGGAGAACGGAAGGCTCTCCAGGTCGTACCCATCCTTCTTAAACCGATTCGAAACAGAGAGCAGCCTGCCAATCAAACGTTTGTTGACTTTTCCCTGTTTTGGGATGTGTGGGGGAGGCTGCAGCGATTCTATATTGACGCAGCCAATATAGATACGCAGAAAATGATCTGGGGTGCTATTTCGGGAGCCGTCAATTCACTGGATGACCCGTATACGGTATTTTTGCCTCCGAAAGAAAACAAAGAATTCAAAGAAGATCTCGGTGGGACGTTTGAGGGGATCGGGGCGCAACTGGATATGAAAGAAGGACGGCTCATTATCGTTGCACCGCTTAAAGGGACGCCTGCCCAGCGTGCAGGACTCAAACCGTTTGACTGGATTTTGAAAGTAGACGGTGAGGATACTATCAACTGGACGCTTGCTCAGGCTGTTGCAAAAATCCGTGGACCCAAAGGATCCAGCGTCAAACTGACCATTCTTCATGAGAAGGCCGAAAAACCGGAAGAAGTAACGATCGTACGGGACGGTATCCTCGTTCCTTCTGTTGAGTACTGGATGAAATCCATCAATACGATTTCTGAGATTTCCGGCACCACGTCATCAGCCAGACTCCGTACCGAAGAAATTGCCTATCTCAAGCTGTCCCGCTTCGGCGATAGGACCAATGAGGAATGGCTCAAAGCCGTTGCAGATATCGCTAAATCCTGGAAGATAAAGGATGTGAAAGGGCTGGTACTGGATCTTCGGAATAATCCGGGCGGATACCTGGACGGGTCGGTGTTTATCACATCGGAATTTTTGAAAAACGGACTGATTGTTACACAGACCAACAGCGACGGGACACAACAGGACTACTCCGTTGACCGCAAAGGACAGCTGTTTGATATTCCGCTTGTTGTTCTTATCAATAAAGGAAGCGCGTCAGCATCCGAAATTGTGGCAGGCGCTATCCGGGATTATAACCGCGGGACGATTGTCGGGGAGACATCATTTGGCAAAGGATCGGTCCAAACGCCCCAGGAGCTTGAGGGCGGAGCAAGTGTCCACATAACGACAGGCAAATGGCTTCTTCCTAAAGGGGACTGGATACACAAGAAAGGTATCACACCCTCTGTTGAGGTCACGATGAATGGGGGAACGGAAGCAACAAGCGACGCCCAGCTGATAAGAGCAATTGAAGTGCTGCTGCAGTAAAGAAATCATCAACGAATTACGAATAAATCCTACGAATAAACGAATAATCAACATATTTTAATTCGTATATTCGTACAAATTCGCTATTCGTTGATATAGTATTACACTTGTGAGCTAAGAAGTGCTTCGGTGATCTTTTGCATTTTTCCGTCCATGATTCCGTTGATATTGTGGAATGATTTGTTTATCCGGTGATCGGTGACGCGGTCCTGGGGAAAATTATACGTCCGGATTTTTTCCGCGCGCATGCCCCGTCCGATAATACTTCGGGCAGCACCCAATGTTTGCTCCTGTTTCTTTTCCTCAAGTTCCCAGAGTTTAGAACGAAGCATGGAGAGTGCCACCTGCCTGTTTTGAAACTGGTCCCGTTCAGTTTGGCAGGTTACAACGATATTCGTCGGTTTGTGACGTAATCGAACAGCTGAGGAGACTTTATTAACATTTTGTCCGCCTTTCCCGCCTGAGCGGAAAAAGTCCCATTCCAGATCTTCATTTCTGATCGTAACTTCCTGTTCAGGAATTTCCGGAAGCACGGCAACGGTGGCCGTAGAAGTGTGGATTCGCCCCTGGCGTTCTGTCGTCGGCACACGCTGGACCCGATGCGTGCCGGCTTCGTATTGAAGTTTGGTAAATGCGTCTTCGCCTTTGACCCGAATAACAGTATCTCCCAGTTCCTCTATTTTCCATCCGAGAATATTTGCGTAGCGCGTATACATGCGCATGAGCTCACCAGCCCAAAGCTTGGCCTCATTTCCGCCTGTTCCACCTCTAAATTCCATGATAGCAATATTTGTATTCATACAGTTTGTTCACTCCACACTTCGGCATTGATGGTTGCTAAACTCGCGGACTCGTTAAGCACCCATTCAAGCCTCATCACCTCCTGTGCCTTGACGAAACTCCATGATTGCAATGTTGGTATTCATATATATTTCAAATTTCAAATCTCAAGCACCAAATCACAACCAAATCTCAAATAATTAAATTCAAAACGTTTAACATTTGAATATTAAAATTTCTTTGGAATTTGTGATTTGTGATTTAGGATTTCTTGGATTGCTACCGCAATCCAAGCAGCATTTCTTTGAGGGATTTTTGGGACCGGAGCTTTTCTTCTTTTTCCTTTTGCTTTTTCTTTCTTTCAGCCAGCGCCGAGGCCATGGAATCAGCTTTTTTCTGCATTTTTTGAAATTTTTCTACCCTGCCCAACGTATCGACATATTTCATCTCACCGGTAAAATAGGGGTGGCATTTATTGCAGATGTCGAGTTTTAACAAAGGTTTGGCAGCGCCCACGGTAAACGTGTTGCCGCACGCGCACGTTACCACCGCTTCTTCATACCACTGAATTTGGGTTTTGGTATCCATACAAGGGTCATTTTACCATAAAACAGAGGTGAGGGGAATGGTGAAGAAAAAGATTAGTTGTCATGCCGGACTTGATCCGGCATCTTTAAGATTCCGGCCTGCCTCGCCACAAACGCCGAGTCAAGGCGGGCTCGGGGGCCGGAATGACAAAATCATTGTTTCCTCAGTTTGTGGAATGGGTGATAGTGGATCCTTCTTTCGGCAATAAATATACCCCCGAAGATACATAGTGCACCGATGATAAAAGGAATCGTGATCGGCTCGTGGAGCATGAAGAATGCCAGGATCGTTCCTGCTACCGGATCGATGTACGTGAATATTGAAGATTCACTGGCTGAAATTTTTGAAAGTCCGTAGGCAAACAAGCTGAACGCTATGGTGCTGGAAAAAACCGATCCGAATGCTATACCCGTAAATCCTTTTATATCAATTGCCTGATAGAGGAGCGGGTTTCGTCCAAACTCAAAGGTAGCAAGGGGCAGAAATGATAATCCGCCTATGATAAATGCCCAGAACGTCAAAACAAGGGGATTCTGGTCATGAAAAAGTCTTCGTCCGGTGAGGGTCGCAAGAACTGCAAACACTGTTGCAAGGACGAGATATAGATTGCCGATAAAATTTCCGTCAAGACCGTTATAATATATAGGTTCAAATACGATTGCAGCAACACCGATCGTGCCGACTACCATACCGATTATTTTTCTTTTTGTTACTGTTTCATCCAAAAGAAATGGCGCTACGAGAAAAATAAGAAGGGGTTGAGCAGATGCGATAACAGGAGCATTAAGAGAGAGAGTTAACTGAAGTCCAAGAAAGAAAAAAATAATGTTTAAGGTGATTCCGGTAAGCGAATACCAGAATAGTTTAAACCAGTGTTTTTTGTTGAGTGTCGGGATAGCACATTGTTTTGTTGCGATTAGGTATACTCCCAAGAAAATACTTGCCAGGAAGAACCGCCAGAATGCCAAAGTGAATGGAGGAATATTGGTAAGCGACCATTTGAAAATCGGGGAGGCACATCCCCAGATGATATTGGCGATGATAAGAGCTAAGATTCCTTTTTGGACAGAGTTCACGTTTGATTTTAATAAGGCCTCGCCTTGCAGTACGCAAGGCGAGGCCTTGCGAAATACCCAAAGCAAATTCCTTTAGATTCCTTTCAATTCCTTTACTATTTCTTCAACAGGAATGATTTTTGATGTTCTCTCTTTCATATTTTTCAACTGGACTGTTTTATTTTTCACTTCCTCCGGTCCCTGGATGATGACAAAGGAGATTCCTTTTTTATCCGCATACTTTAATTGTTTTTCGAGTCTTACGGATGGATCAGGATATAATTCTGTTGATACTCCCGCGTTTCTTAACAATGCACTCGTTTGTATCGCCGTATTCCATATATCAGGGATAAACACCGTTACCAGAACCTTTATGTTTTCAAGAATTGCCGGCAAGAGTCCGCACGTTTCAATCGCCTCCAGTGTCCGATCAAAGCCGAACGCGATACCCGTTGCAGGGATATCTCTTCCGGTGATGCGTTTCATCATTCCATCATAGCGTTCTCCACCGCCGACTGATCCGGCTTGATACTCAGGAATGACAATTTCCCATATTGGCCCTTGTGAGTAGGAGAATGACCGAGCAAGCGTTGGAGCGAATTGATAATTATTCTCCGAAAAACCATAGTTTTTAAGATAAGAAAATATACTACTGATTGTTTCATCAGGATTAAGATTTTTTACATAGGTCAGGTATTCAAGTGCTTTTTCTTTCGCAATTCCTTTTTGAACCATATCAGCAATGACGCCATCTTCACCAATCTTTTTCAGTTTATCAATTGCAACGAGCGCTTCGTACGGAAATCCTTTCATAAGATCACGATTATTGACCAGAATAATGACATTTTTAAATCCAAGTTTTTGATAAATATCGATATTGGATGCTATGACTTCGGCGTCCGCTAAGGGTGATGCGATACCGAATATGTCAATGTCAAATTGCGTAAATTCGCGATACCGTCCTTTTTGCGGTTTTTCCGCCCGAAACGTTGACTGGATTTGATATCTCCTAAAAGGAAATACGAGCTTGTCAGCATACTGACCAATAACTCGGCACGTGGGCACAGTTTGATCATAGCGTAGCGCTACTTTTCTTCCCCCTTGATCCGTAAATGAGAAGAAAAGTTTTTCGTCTTCGCCAATTTCTCCGGCAAAAAGCTCGAGGGGTTCAAGGGTTGGGGTTTCCAGCGGTTCATATCCCCATGCCTCTGTATACTCGATGAGTTTGTTTTTAAGCCAATTTCGTTTTCTTGCCTCTTCAGGCAGAAAGTCCCGAAATCCTTTGAGCGTTTGAATAGTTGTATTCATAGATTACCTTTCATAGTAACAAGTTTTCTAATTCTATACAATGGTTTTATGCATTTTCTAGGATATTTGTTATACATATATCCTGCCCGGCAAAGAACGGATCCGCTTCTCCGTTTCGTTTAGCCCATGCAAATGCATTCATCCGGCATCCACCCATACATAAGGGTTGATATTCGCACGAATCACGTGCACACATACCCCGTAGATTGTTTCGTAATGCGTCACCTGTAATTGCAGGTTTGGTATATGTTATAGATCCGTCCTTGTAGTATCCAACACACGCTTCGTCAAATGACAGTCCAATAAAACAAGAATATGCTTTTTTTGTAGCCAGTGAAATTCCTACGAACTGACGGTCTAGCATCATGCAGAAATATTTGCTTTTTGGAGTATTCGTATCAATTCCAGCTAACTGCTGATATATTGACGAACCAAAAAAATTCGGTCCGAATGATCCGCCGAATAACGTCAATTTCATTTTATTCCCAACCAATTTTCTCGATCTATTGAGATTTTCCAGGAATCGTACTGTCCCTTCCTGAGTTAGAAAATATTCATTTGGGAGTGATTGAGCATTACCAAAAGGACGCACGCGTAAAAACTGGATATTCTCAACGCCGATATTTCCCAGTCGTATAACAGTGCTTTCAATGTCGTCAACGTTCCGGGCAAAGATTGGCATGAATGTGCTCACTTCAAATCCATTACGAATTGCCAGAGCGACATTTGATATGAGTTGTTCATATTCATCAGGATTATTTCTCGTATATGCTGCATATGATTCTTTTCCTCCGGGAACAGTAATAACGAGCTTTTTCATATTCGCTTTTTTTAGAGACTCAATGACTCCTTCTTTATTAAGAATTCTTCCGTTGGTTAGTGTCCGGGATATGTCCTGGTCTGCCATGACAGGCAAAACCGATAACGCCGTTGTTATTTCTTTAGGATACATCGCAAGGCTTGAAGGATCAGGTTCTCCCAGTGCCTTAATCATGCCGCGTAATTCTTGAAATGTATCATTTGTTAATCTCACAAATCCGGGTCCTCCGGATTCATTAAAGAAACACGCAGTACACGATTGGTTACACGGAGTTTCAATGAGTATATCCCGAATCTGTGTTTTAGGTTTCTGTTCCATAACAGACAACAGCGCTTCCTTGGACGGTAACTTTGTCGCGCGCTGTATCCGTTCATCGAGCGTTCCTGAGTTTGTTAGAAAAGTATCTAAATATTGTTCTTTCATAAAATTTGTCTCCTATACCATTTTTTCCACAAAAAAACCCGCCGGTTGGCGGGTGTTGTTTCAATGGATATCTTTTTTATGCCACAAAAACCCTGCCAACCGTACGGATGGAATAATAATACCAATGTGATTGGGTTCTCTGGGTTTTCATACAAAGTAATTATATCATATGGTTAGAACTTCAACAACTCACGTTTCATTATTGAATTTAACAGTGAATAGAAGAGCATTGTATTCACTTTATTTATGACTCGGATATTTTTGATTGGATTGTCTGCTTGTACGATTTTTCCTCTGTTTTTTCCTTTTTGAATGACAGTACATGATTGACGTTTTGTAAATGAAGCAATGGATGGATTTATTATGACGGAGGCGGCAAGCGGGTCATAAAAATATTGAAAATCGTTTTGGTTGTTTTTGATAATTTTTTTTATGATTATTCCATACGGATTATCCGGGATTTTGAGTGATTGCGTTTTGTCGAAAGCAAGTTGTCTGCAACCATCAAGAGAAACTAGTTTAATCGGAATTGACGATGAACAAACGATAGATGCTGCTTTTGGATCAAGAAAGAAATTATATTCCGATACGAAATCAGGCCCGACATTCCCTTTTGTCTGTACGGCTCCACCCATGATAATAAGCTGAGCAATCTTTTTTTCAAACGCCATTCCATATTTATTTATAACTTTAGCAATATTTGTGAGAGGACCGAGGCAGAAAATTGTAGTACGACGGGAACTGTTCAATACTTTCTGACCGTACCACTTTTCTATGGGAATAGTTGTCGGTACGGTCATTGATGACACGGACAATGCGGATCGCAAAAATGTCAGTTGTGTTGAGTTTATACAATCCTGTGCGGGGAAGCTGTCATTCCATGAAATTCGCGAAAGTGCTCTCAAGGAGCCGACACATATTTCTTTTTTGATGCTCACATAGTCTAAGATCTTAAGTAGATTACGTGCTCCGGTGTCCGGATTTACCAAACCAAATACCGTGCTGATTCCAATAATACGGTTTGACAGTTTCGCCATAAGCATCAGAATTGCAACAATGTCATCCATTCCGGCATCCGTATCGATAAGAATATTTGTATTCATATGGCGATCCTTTCTAATTGATCGGGAGAAGAGATGAGTATGGCATTCCACCCCAAAGCCTTTGCTGGAGCAACATCTGTTTCTTCCTGATCTCCGATTGATATAATGTTTTGCGGTTTATATCTTTTTGAGAGCATGGAAAAAATTTCCTGTTTTAGTTCAAAATCTTCACCTGTGTATATGGATTCAAACGCATCCGTTATACCCAGATATTCAGTGACTTTTGTCTGCCATATATTTGGAGCGGAGGTGACAAGAACCAGTTTTTTATTTGTTTTTTCCAATTCCCGAATCTTATTTACCGGAATGGTATAGTTTTGGAGTATTCCTTCGGGATTGATATTCCAGACAGCATCAAAATACTCTTTACGCGAGACTCCGAATTTTTGTCTTACATACGCGCTTAATCCGATTGGATCTTTCAAACCTTCTTTTACCACTTTTTGCGCTTCTGAAGATGAACATTCTGAAAGCATTTCAATATAAGCTTGTGCATTTTGGAGAACCTTTCGCTCCAATTGAGACCCTCCGTAGCCATTATTTTCTCCGTCCAATTGGTAGAGCGTTCCGTCCATATCAAAAAGAACGACTTCCCGATTTTGTTCTTTTTCGATATATGCGTCGCAGGAAAGAAGATAATCTACAACCCGCATGGTGGGGATTGCTGGGAGAGTTTTTCGTTCGTCAGTTGGTAGGGTAAAGCCGGCTTTTTGAATATCTGAAAACGTGATTTCCTTTCCCAAGGCCGATTCCCATGACAAAAAGAGGCTTGTCTGAGCATCAATGATTGCGGAACTGATATCAAAAAAGTTATCGAACATGTCAAAGCTTGCACCTTTTCCGTCACTCCATGGATATACATACGGAGTTGCATACCATAACCCATTTTTATCCTCCTGATTTATCAGTTTGCCGCCAAAAATACCGAAATCCCGAAGATCAACCCAATCATAAAGATTACGTATGGGATTGATGATGTCCGTGGAAATGTTTTGATCGCTAAGTTGTTCTTGCCCACCGTTACCGATAAATCCGAGAACGGTGCACTGTTCGTTTTTTATCCCAATGGTAGATAAGTACTTTTGTACGGTTTCTTGTACAGTTCCGCCGGTAAATACACCGTCATCAACAATCATAATTTGACGATCGGCAATATCAGGAACTCTTTTATTCAGCGCAGCCAACTGATCAGAAAAATTTGAATCAGTGATTCTGGGAATCCGTTTTCCATCTGATGTTCTGCAGATACTAAACCGTGCGAATTTGTCCTGATATGCTTCATCGCCTTCAATTGCAGAAAGGAGAAACCTGTCAAGACACAAACAAAACGTTTTATCGGTATCAAGAAATTCTTTAACTTTTTTGGAAAGCGCATCATCGATTATTTCTTCACGAAATGAAGCAAGATCAATACAGTTTTCAAGTAATGAAGATGTGAGCATGGTTGATACATCGCTAAAATATCGATTGATACCCGTTTCATCCATAGGAATATCCGGCGATAGTTTTCGCCATATCCCTTTTGTGTCTTCTGTGAGAACAAATGTCTGATTACCGGATTCCATATTCATATACCTCCTTTTATTGCCGCAGAAATAATACAAATCCTGCGGATGGTGGAGGGGAGGAATAATTACAAATCTACTAATCTACAAATGGCAAATGGGGGAAAATGCTCGCCTCAACCACGCGCACGATTTAGGTGAGGGTATGATGAAGGAGCGAGGAGCACGAAGAAATACCGAGCCTATTGCCGGTCATCCGATAGATTTGACAGCTAACTGCTTTCGTTGTGTCCTTTGCACTATTCATAGAGATAGAGATAAAAAATTCAAAATTATTCTCCTGCCCACTTTAGCATGTTAACATGCTAAAGTGGGCACTGTCAAGAGGGGGAAATTGACGGAATACTATTGGCGGAAGAAGAAAGAGGGATTGGGATATCCTGGTAATGCCAATTCTTTTAGAGAGTGTTCGGTTTTTTAAAGCCTCGGAGCTTCCCGCTTCGGAAATACCCGTCCGGAACGTCGGAATCATGAAACTTGGCAGGAAACATCCGGTCTGCGACTGCCTTATACCCTCCGAAACCGTTTTTCAGCCAGTGGCTGACCCGGGAGATCGTCGTTGTAGACGTTTTGAGCTTTTTGGCTATTTCCGTATAGGACTTCCCTGTATAAAGCATCTTAACCATCTGCCAGCGGTTGGCAAACTCTTTTATCTCGGCGATAGTGAGAAGATCCCGAAAAAAATCTCTCGCTTCCTTTTCGGACTTGAGTGAAAGAATAGCAGAAAAGAGCTCCTTCATCTCCTCGGTCGGGTAGGAGGAAGGCGTATCGGTTTTATACGGCTCCATTTTAAATGTACTCATGCGCATACACTATACCATGGAAAAGAAGGGAAATGCAATAAATCCACTTTAGCGTGTTACCATATTAAAGTGTACGAAGGATAAAGTTTTACGGTTTTACGGTAGGGGTGGGGGATTTGGCGGGAGTACCGGATGGTTTTGTTGAGGATCCGGTTGCCTCTTTATCTTCGGGAGTCGGAGTTGGTGTCGGCCCGCCTTGACTCGGCGAGGCAGGCTTTTCTCCCGTTAAATTACCGATATTGAGAATCCGCAACGCACTTATCCGGTTTTCTTTTTTGGGAACTGCGGTTCCTACTACCAGAATAGTATCGCCTACGGTGAGCTTGG
>Ga0209210_1002362_pt1 | contig 13879 bp, 25 predicted proteins | sample RifGroA1_FD_183991 | JGI IMG/M metagenome (GOLD analysis project Ga0209210, IMG submission 183991) | Contaminated groundwater microbial communities from Rifle, Colorado, USA - Rifle Groundwater A1 (SPAdes) (version 2) | ecosystem: Environmental > Aquatic > Deep subsurface > Groundwater >...
AGCTAAACATCTACCTGCAGAAATCTGCTCAGTACCAAGGTATATCTGGTAACTTCCTTACTGAGTGCTCTCAGCGTCTAGCAAAGGCGGCGCAGTATATCTCTGAGTCTCAAGACTACATAGCTATCTCTGCTACCTTTGTGAGGCAGGCGGAGACGTATCTGGCCGAGGCAGACCGCTACATTGCCAAGGCGCAAGGTTATGTCTCTATAGCGGCAGGATTCTCTCGGGAGGCTGAGGCCAGAATTGCTGAGATTGCCCAGTACCAAGCCGCTGCATCTGCCTACGCGGAACAGGCCAGTGCATACTTGCTGACGGCTGACCGCTATCGTACTGAGGCTACTGAGCGGAGGAATGAAGTCTTCTCCATCTGGCAGGATAGGAAGCAGTTGATAGGAGACTTCACTATGGGCAGCGTTCGTCAGTTACCGATGAGTCAGCGACTTACATAGTGAAGGTAGCAGAACCAGTTTGGATAATGCGTTATGTTAACCAGTAAGCTGGACTGTACCCGCTAACGGTGGCCATGCTTCCTGTGGAGGTCTAAGTTCGGGTCGTGGGACTTGGCTCTCCTTAAACGAAACTTTGCTACTTGCTTGCCGATACTGACTAGTTGCCTAATGTATTCTTGCCATCTCATGTGCTCGCCTCCTTAAGACAACTCCCTATGGGCCAACAACTTACATAGCCTGCCGGCGGAGGCAGGCCTCCTATTGAGGGCTAGGCTCAGGTCGAGGGTCTGGCCCTCTTATTTATCTAACGACTTCCTGGCAGCATGTTCTAGGCTGTCTGCGTAGTCTCGCTTCAATATGGCCGAGACATGGAAACCTTCAGCTTCACACTTATCGGCCTCAGTGCGTATATGCTTTGCTAGTTCTATCGCCTTGAGTGCAGTATCCTTAGTGTTCATAGGTTCCTCCTACAGTGTCTTCCCATGCAGGTAAGGTCGCTGGAAGTTCTTCTCCATCTTACTTGCTATTGCCTTCCTCAGGTCTATCCCTAGCCCTCCACACAGGTCAAACAGTCTGATAGCCACATCTGCAAGCTCTTCCTCGAAGTGGATAATGGTCTCTCCTGTAGGATTCTTCTCTCTATACGCCTCCATCGCCTCGGCCAGCTCTGTGACTACTAGCATCAACTTCTCTGGCACATTATCCCAACCACACTTGAATCCCTGGAGGCTGTTCCACTTTCGCAATAGCGAACTGAGCCAGGAGATTGTCCGGTCTCTGCTAAGTGCCTGCCTGATTGCCTCTACAGTCTCGTCCCTAGTCATCTCTGCCTCCCTTGACTTCTGTAATTGTCTTCTGGGGAACTTCATCTATGTGATGATAGACAGTAAAGCGGTGAAGAAGTGCAAATGCTTCTTCCTTATCTGCACCTATAGACTCCCCAGGTATGCGTAGCAGTGCATCGCACTCCTTAAGCCAGTGCATATCGTAGTCGTACCAGAACTGCACATCATGGGGAATAACTATGTGCCAGAGGTGCGTCAGGTGTGGGATAAATGGAGTATGTCCCTTCTGAACAAGTGCCTCACCTGCTAGAATTGCGTTACGTACATTCACTGCAACACCACCTTTTGTGTAGGGGCCTGCAACGTATATCCTCACTCCTCTACTCCCATCTCAACGTCTGCTTTACTTCAAATGGCACCTGGTATCCAGGTATGTGCTCTAGCTCCTCCACTGGCAGCCTGTCTGCCACATCTCCATCCCAACTGATGCTGTCATGTACTGTGATTGCCATTACTGGAGGCCCCAAGCCTCTCTTCTGGCACAGCAGGATAGCCCGCTTGATAACTTCTCCATCACTGCCGAGGATGGGATAGTTAACTGCCTTCCTCTTCATTGCATCATCATTCTCTAGCGGCAGCCTGATTTTGCGCTTGAACAGAGTAGGTAGTGCCCACCCAGTCCTCAGTCCTTCCTCCTGCGCTCCTCTAATCCAATCTGCTGCACCCTTGAAAGTGCGGAACCAGTCCTCTATTAGCCTCTGGCATCTGCGAGTATCCTTTATCTTCGCCTGCTCACTGACTACCTTGGCCGTAGCGCCGTACACAACTGCGTAGTTCAGCGTCTTGGCTAATGGCCTAGTCACTCCCATCTTCTCTGCTGTGTACAGGTGGATGTCTCTCTTCTTCTTGTCAGGATGGTACATCACCTTGAGCATATCTCTGTCCTGACTAACCTGTGCCAGAATATAAAGGTGCTCCTGGCTGTAGTCACCAGTCGTAAACACCCCGTGGTCAGGTAGCATCATGTACCTAGCATCCTTTGGGATGTTCTGTATGTTTCTGTTCCTGCTGTTCAATCTCCCCACTACTGTATCCATGTAGTACTCTGTATAGAACCTATCTGCACCTTCCATAGGGTCTAGGTAGGTGCTCTTGAACTTGGAATTATGCCTATATCCTAGAATGACTGTGGCCATCGGGTCGTCTAAGAACTCTAGGTCTGCCTCTCTAGTGGACAACTGCCTCTTGCTTCTAGTCAACGGGAGAAAGTTGCCTCTCTTTCCTAGCATGTAGCCAACTTGCTGTGCACTCCCAGGATTCTCTATCCCGTAAGCCTGTGACTGTTCTCGATAGAACTCAATCTCCTTTGTGTACTTCTCTACAAGCTCTTGCCTAGCTGCATGGTCTATTGCTACTCCCCTCATGCTCATGTCTATGAGTATTGGGATAACTCTCATTTCAACTTGGAAGTACTCGTGATACTGCTGCTCTATCTTCTCTCTCCATAACAGATATAGCCTGTAGCATATTCTGACATCTGACAGGCAGTGGGTAGCTACTTCCGCCCTTGGTACTCCCATCATGGTCTCGGCACTGTGCTTATGTAGAATATCCTGGGCGCTCGCGATTTCTTCCTGGAACAACTCCATTGCAAGCATGGGCAGTGCAGTCTCCTGGTATCCTAGCAGCCTCGCAGCCACATTAGTGTCCCAAAGGTTAGTTCTGTTTAGCGTCTTCCCTACAACTGGAATCAGTGGGAACACTGCCATATCGAACATCCAGTTGTGGGCCAACTTCCTGATTCTGATATCCTGTAGCCAGGGAGTAATTGCCTTGAGCTTGTCCTCATCTGGCTCTTGCAAGTCGAAGTAGAAAGCCTCGTCTGGTCCGACTGCAATTCCAAAACCTAGCGGGTGCTTCTCGTCCAGACTGATAGTCTCTACATCTAGCACTATTGCAGATGGTGGGCGGTCTAGCCAGAACTGGAATCTATCCGTTGGGTTAGCGTCTGGGAAGCCGCTGTAGTAAGTGCCCACTACGGATGCCTTGCTACATGCCCATGCTCTCCTAGCCACCTATGATACTCCATAGATGCTAGGGGTAGTATGGGCATGTCTTGCTTTGGCAGTAGTGCAACTGTTGTAGCCCCACAAGTATTGCATCTATGAAACTTCTGTCCTTTTATCTCCATTAGTATTAGGAGCGTCTCATGGCAGTACCAGCACTCTGTAACTGCGGAATGTGTCTGTACCATGCTTCCTCCTATGGCTTTTGCAATACTAGTATGTCCTCGTCATCAACTACCTCCCACCCTCTAGCACGGTAGATGTGACTATAGACACTTCCTAGCGCCTTCCACTTCAGCCAACTATGTGGCCTGAATCCTACTAACTGACACGCACTCCACGCAGATAGCGATAGCTGTATCCGCTTCCTCTCGCCTCCCTTCTGCTTCTCATAATGGTCCTTGACTATGACCGTAATAGTCCCTCCCGCCTTTAGTGTCTCGAAGCACTTCTTGTATACCTTCTCCATCTCCTGGCCCCAGATGAAGTCCGACATCAAGCCTATGTTGAGGGGATGTTGGCTGTACTCCGCCATATCGTATTCAGTCTTCTCCTGCGTCAACTTGTCAGTCCCCTTTGACCTCATAATCGAGGCATAAGGAGGTGAGAATATTATGTGGTCTGCGAAGTCTGGTATTGGAAGGATAGCCTGCAAAGGTGCATTGATGAGTGTGATATGGCTACTGGCCCCTGGGGCTATCTCCTCTAACTTCTCTAGTGTCTGCTGTTGCAGGGCGTGGAACTTTAGGCTTATCTCTATAAGCACTATATCTCTGCCTGCGAGTGCTCCTATCATCAGTGTCCCTGTCCCTCCGAAGGGGTCTAGCAGTCTATCTCCAGCCTTAGATACATAGTCTATGCACGCCTGAATCAGATGCACATTGGCCTTGGCACTATGCTGGTTCACTTCTGGTGGGAATATCTCCTTACGGTACTCCACATCGGAGGGGAAGAGTATCCAGCCGTTCTCATCTCTTGGAAAGCCTGGGGCGAACTTCCAGTTATCCTTAAACATTAGAGCGTCCTCCCTAGCGCACTGAGTAACTTCTCAGCAGTTCTACTTCCAAATCCTTCCAGCGCAGCTATCTCACTCACATCTGCCATAGCCATGTCTAGTATGTTGACAAACCTATCGAATAGCACTGCTGCCTTCTTCTCTCCAATATCCAACTTGTATGCAGCGGAGAGAAACAGTATCGCCTTCATAAATGGCTCGGCATCCTTGACCAGTATCCGAGGCCTGATAACTCTCTTCAGTGTGTGGTGCTCCTCAGGCGGCTTCTGCTCATTGCGGTAGATGACTGACAACAACTTTGCAGTCTCAGTCCAGTTCACAGTCCAGTAAGTGGTGATGCCTGCCTCTGCCAATCTATGTATCCAGGCATACAGGATACTTGCACTAATAGCCGAGAAGCTATGTCCTCTCTCAATGAATCCACTTGGCTCTACCTGGTAGCAGTATAGCTTGGCACCTAGGTCGCGGCTACTTACTCTACTATCCGAGTGGTCACTGAGTGGAATGGCCTTGCCTTGCATGTATAGAGGAGTTGGGCTGATGATTCCTTCCACTATCTGGAAGTTCGCCTCCGCCTGATTGTAGTAGTCCCGCAGTTGGTCCTCAGCCTCATCCAGATTGCCTACCAACTCCCCCGCCTGTTTGCGACTGAACTGGAACCTTTTGCCTTCATAGTTGGCGAACATGTAGTCAGAGCAGTGAATTAGGTTGAGAGGTATTGCTACTACTGGACAGGACTGCCTCAGGAGAGTAACTAGCTCCTGTGGTTCATTGGAGTCGGTGAATAGCACTTTCCTATTCCTCCACTACTGGCTCTCCTCCTGCCCCTCTCTTTACCCTCTTATCATATGGCTTCTGCTTGCTCTCATCTATATCTGCTTCTGGCCGCAGGTCTGCCTTGGTCTGCTTCAGGTCATCCTTAATGCGTGGATGCATCTCGTCTGGACTGCCGCTGGCAGGATGCTCTGGCTGCCTAGGTAGGCGTTCGGCACTGGGTGCTGGAGGTATGATTTCGGGATGGTCACTTGGAGTGCCAAGTAGGTTGGCAATCTCCTCTCTCAACTGCCGTATCACCTCATCCTTCTCATCTGCCTTTGCCACCTGTGCCTCTGTCGCCTCAGGCACACTACTGCCGTCCGCCTCAATCTCCTGCGCCAGGATATCTAGCTCTGGCACCCATCTGATAGGCACCATTACTGTAGGCTTTAGTGGGTGCCGTACTGAGTGGAACATGGGGAAGACTATCTCCTCTGGGTCTTGGTTCTTCGTGTAGTACAGGTAGCTGCGGATGTACTGAGGCAGGATGTAGTCAATATCCCGCCTCTCCATCAGAACCTGCTTCTCCGAGTTGTTGATAATCACTTATAGCCTCCTCTTCTAGCTCTTCAATGTCTATAACTTCTAGGCCCTTGAATGGGTTCTTATCGTAGCAGTAGCGTAGTGGCCCCTTGATGCGCCAACGCCTGACTGCCTCGGCCTTGGCATTGGCTGGTGTGTCTGCTTCAACCTCCTCAACATCTGCTCCGTACTCTGGAGGGTCGTACATTCCGCCCTCCAATGTCTCGTAGCTAGGAGTGGCAACGAGGTAGCGGGTCATAGTAGCAACTTCCTTGCTAGATTCTGCTCCTTGCTTACCCACTCAAACTTGACCTCGACGTTCTGCGTCATCTGCCAAACTTGCTGCGCTAGCTTCCTTAGTGACTTGCTAACTATGTAGTACTCATGTCGTAACTGTGCAACTACTGTCTCATCAGATGCACACACCATCACTGGCGGAGGCAGTGGTCTTGGGGTCTGCTGTGCTGGAGTAGCCACTCGATAGTACTCCCCAGTCTCCCTGTCTATCTCCTCTTGCCTTGCATCCAATTCCTTGTTCCACTTTAGGAAGTACTCGTTCAAGGCGTACATTACTGCTATGTACTCCATATCCATACTGCTATGGCCTAGTGGTACTCTGCTGTATCCACTACCCCCGTCCTCTAGCACATAGGCCATGTATGAGGAGTTAGTACCTACATAGAGCTTTGGCATTAGAAGTCACTTGTGGTGGCAGTAGCAACAAACTCTCCATAACTTACCTCATAACCCTGCTCACACTTGATGCAATGCCACAGGAGCCTTCCATGTTCATCTTCTACTGACTTCATTTGTGTGCCGCATTTTGGGCAGTTCATGCTACTTCCCTCCTCTCAATAGCCTCCTCAGGTTCACTATCCCCTCGAAGCTAGCGGGTATATCCATTCCAACTGCGCCTAGCCCCATGCCTTCTACGCCGCACTTTGTGAACTTGGCAATAAGTGTCTTTACCTTGTTCTGCTCCTTCACTGTTGTCCACAGTACGACATCTACCAACTTCCCTGTGCTCTTGTAGCCATCTAGAATCTTCTCTCCTGTCTTCCCATCTACGAATCCTCCCTTACCATCTGGCATAGGGCCATAGGCATCTGTGGGGTAGTGGGTCAGGATAAGATTCTTACCGAACGACCTAGCAGTATGGAACAACTGCGTTATCTTCTCATTCGCAGGTCCATACTCTATTGCCTGTAGCCTCTCTCTAAAGTCATTCTCGTCGAATGGTTGGCCTTTATGGTCTATCTGCCAACGGTACAACTGGCGCTCCTGGGCCTCTTGCAGCACGGAGTTGTGTGTGATGTTCCATAGGAGAGTAGCAGAGTCAAACACTATAGTGCTTACTTCTGGCATCTGACATGCTGCCACGAAGTCTATGACTATCGTCTGCCACAACTCCTTCATCCCCTCGACCTTCTTGGGAAACTTGACGAGCATCCTGCTGCTGACCTTCTCCACCTGCTGTCCGAGCAGCTTCTCCAACTGAAGCGGCTTGGGATAAGGTTTGGAGATGATGTCATACTGGCTGGCATCTGCATTGGCCAGTAGGTCAGAGGCAGAAAGCATCTTGACTCTTACCTCATCTGGCAACCTCCATGCCGCCCGCCTGAATCCTCCTACATCTATATCGAAGTGAACTATCTTGCGTGGGAAGGACAGAGCCATGCTGGTCTTGCCAGTACCTTCCTCTCCTACTATGGCGACGATACCGAGGACATCATCAAGCTCCATTACTTCTTCTCCTCCGGAATAGGCAGTCCCTGTGCCTGGGCAATGGTAGTGCAGACTAGCTTGTACATACAATACTTGCACTCCCAGGTGCGGCAGTGCTGGAAGGGGGTTGGTATCTGGCCAGTGGCCAGTGCGTTGTCAAGTATGCGTTTACGCTCTAGCAACTCAAGCCAGTTTCTCTCTATCTCCTCCTCGCATCCTTCTGGCTCGTTGAAGAAGAACGTATCTGAGTACATCTGTGGAAATGGAGGCGCGTAGTTGCCCATCATATAGAGCACTATCAAATCATACTGCGTCGTACCTCTCAGATGGCACCCTCCCATCATGTACTCTAGCCAAGTCTCTGGAATCTGCTCGTCCATGAAGTGATACTTGGCCGACTTCCTGGTGGTCTTCAACTCGACCAACTGCTCCACTTCTGCAGGAGCTAGTTGGAAACTCATATCTGGCCTATAGATGATGCCCTCGCCCTCATACACTGGAGTCTTGGCAGACTTAGGAGTGAGTACATCTTGTAGTCCATACCCAATTGCAAACAGCATTATCTCATCATCAGTAGGTTCTACTGTTGTCTGCTTCTGGTCGAGGAAGGCCCTAGTGCGGCAGTATACGTAGGTGGATAGATGATTTGGCTCGCGAGTCTCACCTATCTTGTACAACGACGCCAGATGTGTGAGGATTCTTCGCTTAAGTGCTGGATTCTCAACTCGCCTCAACTGTATACCTCCTTAACATTCCTAGCCTAGCCGCCGTATCAACTAGGCCACCGTACACTTCCCCACCAAAATGATTCTCATGCCTGGTTCTCACTAGTGGGCGGCGCACAGGCCAATTTTGCGCGTACAGTTGTCTGTCCTATCCAACAGGCAGGATGCGGTGGAACACTTCGTTGGTATCTCTGGTGAACTGCTTACTGGCGAGCATCGTGCTCGAGAAGCTTGCCTTTGCACTTGGTGGCATTCCGATGGACTGGAGCAACTGCACATCTCCTCTAACTAGCTGCTCTGCCATTGCCAGTGCGTTGAACTCTGCTAGGGTGTGCCCATCTAGCAGTTGCATGGCCTTCTCTAGTGGGGTCACTCCCTGCACTCCGACCTGCCCGATGCCCTCTATCATGTAGAACATCCAGGTGGGCCTGGGAGCATCTCCGCCCTTGCCCTTATTGGCTCTACTGTCAAAGAGTTCAGGCGGCTTGGGTCTGCCATCCTCTCCATCTGCCACGACTAGGCCGACTCTCTTGCCGACGGTCTCGGAGATGTCAGTCCTGGCGCCTGGCTTGATGTAGTTCGGGTTGGTCGGGTCTAGTTGCTCCTTGGTGTACTGCATGTCTGCTATCTGGTTGAAGCTGTCTGCCAGCACTCCCCACATGCTCTTCTTCCTGTTGGACAGGGTAAATGGGCGAGTGGTGAAGATGGGGAAGTGGTATGGCTCTACTGCCTCTAGGACTTCTATGTCCTTCAGATTCAGCACAACCTGGATGCTGGCCTTGTACCCCCTAGTCTTGTCCTCTGGTTTGTTCTCTGTCGGCATCGAGTCTAGGATGCCTGTGAGCCTTCGTAGTGGCCCAATGTCAGAGTCCACTAGGTTTCTGCTTGTGATGAGCTTTTCTTGCGTCATGTCTGCGTTCTCCTTGCAGTAAGCTTAGTGTTGCGGCTACCAGAATTGGTACTGCTATGATGATGCCTATGATTATGACTGTCTCAATCTCTCCTCCTTCCACTCAGGCCATCGCTATCCATTTACTTGTGTGACCTGATTATCATACCATGCAGTAGCTCTAGGTGTCAACGCCCAGAAACATGTAAAAACAATTATCGCTAATACATTAGTCAATTGGATTGTTTATATTCCAAGATGCGCTCAACTACTCTGATTAGCTGTCTTCCTGTCCGCTGCCGCTCTGCCTCCACTATAGTATTCACTCCTGACCAGTCAGGTTCTGTAACAGGTTCGGTTAACTCTCGCTGCTCTGCCTTCACTGCTCGTGCCAGGTACAGCCCACTCTCGCAGCTTATGGCTGCTTCTAGCCAGTACTCACTGATCTTCATGCCTCCTCCTTTGCTCCTACCGATTAAATTAAGCTATATGATTAATGTCTTATGGATAATTTATTTCACACTCAGCTGGCTTCTCAAACTCTACTCATACATCATCATATTCAGGTCGCCTCGGTTCTCAACTTCCTCCTCTGGAAACTGTGGCATCCGTCGCGACAGTATGCGAGGGTGGAGTAACTCCTTATCCCATCTGGCAACTATCTCCTTTGGCAAGTAGCCTGCCGATACTCGGCTATGCTTGGTAAATGCAATCTTGATAGTGGACTTGCTTTCATCATGCTCCTCAAGTTCAGTCCGCATAATAGTATCCGCCCACCAGTCTAGACCAGCAGAACCAAACATATCAGAAGTACCAGCAGAGATAGGATTCCCGTCTCGGTCTAGCGTAGGCTTCTTTGCATGATGGATAAGGATGATGCTGACTCCTCCACACGCACTTACAATGGACTTGTCTAGCCTGAGTAAGTCCATGTTGTCTAGGAAGTACTTGACCTCATCCGCCTTAATCAGGTCGTGGCGAAAGACCTTGTAGAATGGGTCTATGATGAGTACTACTGGACGGCGAGGGAAGGTGCGGATGAGTTCAATGATGTCTTGCTTGACTGACTCATAGCCTGAGGACTCGTCGAGGTGTAAGAACTCTATTGCTTCTGTTACTACATGTGGGGGGTAGGAGATGTCATCTGCCTTGGCAGGGATACTGCCTAGGTTGGATAGGAATATATTCTTTGTACCTGTACAGTACTTCTCAATCCTCTCCTTAGTGTGCGCCAAAGTCATCTCCCCCTGGACATAGAGGATATTGGCAGGAGAAGTATTGAACCCTAGCCACCTACGCCCTACGGCTATACAGTAAGCTGCGTGGATAGCGAGGTTGGACTTCCATGTTCCTGCCTCACCAAAGAGCATAAGGCGGGTGCCGAGGTCTAGTACTCCATCATGTATGATAGATTGTTTGGCAGGAGGATGGTACTCAGCTAGGTCTTGGATAGTGTATAAGTGCGCTCTCTTGCTATGAATATCACTTGGCAACGAATGACTCCCACACGGGCGTTAGACTATACTTCCGACTGCACTTGTGCTGCTGTCTTTGCCCAGAATGGATGCACTACCTGACGCTTGCATGTCTGCTTCCTAGTTGGAAAGAATAGATTGAGGCGACATGACGGGTACTCTATCATACCTCCGCCAAAGTCACCATAAGCGGGAGGGGAGTAATACTTGCACACTCTACAGCACTCTATAGGTTTCTAGGCTTTGTATGTCGTGGCGACTTGACTCCATACACTGCAGACTGCACTTCTAACTGCTTACTTCGGGTGGCTAACTAGCTTCACTGGCACTCCTGCTAGCTTTGCTATACGTATCATGTTGGCAGTGCCTTTGGAGGAAGTAATGCTGTCGTGGAAGGCCAGTACCATGTCTGGCTTCCCCTCAGTGAGCATCTGTTGGTTACGGATAGGCCCCGCGGCCTTACCGTACTTGTTCCACTGGGCAGGGAAGGCTATAACCTCAATGCTGAGGCTATATGCCGCTGTTCTTGCCATCAGGTCTGCGCCGCGAGCCTCGCCTTCGATTACTATAGCCGGATTCAGTACGGCTATCTCCCGCCAAAGCAGGTCGTAGTCCTGCCAGTCTCGGTCTCCACATACTAGCAGCCTCATCGAGTGCCTCCCCTTTACTCGAGTGCGCTTGTCATCTTGAGCAGAAGTTGTGCCTCCTTGCTATCCTCCCCTAGAGAGGTCCTTGCACACAGAAACTCGGTTGCCTTGTATAGAGTATGCAATTCATCCTTGCTGAACTGGACGTCTGCCTGGCCTTGTATGAGATGGCAGATATGGTGGACAGAATCTAGCTCTGCCTGAGCCAACTTGCCTGAGAGAATCTCAGATGTGAAAGGGAGTTCAACAACTGCACCCTGAGAGGCCTTGGCAATGAACTGTAAGACTTGCTCAGGAAGGTGGACACCGTGTGGGACCTTGACAACTATGATTCTTGGCTCCCTGATGAGTGGCTTGCCTTGAGGGTCTATTAGATGCTCAGTGCCATTAGCCATGTAGCTCCTTCCATATTCTGGCTCAGGGTATTATCATAGCTCTAAGTTGTGGCAGGTGTCAATGTATGGCTACTGCTCATTAGTACAATCCATGTAGCGAGTCGTGAATGCATCTCCTGCGTAAGAGAGCCAAGGGGCTTCTGGTTCTGCCATTGCGTCCGCCTGCCTGTCAGCCTCTAGCATGTCTGCATCTGCACGTTCTGCTATCTCCTGCTGGATGCTGTCTGGGAGAGTATAGTACTCTGCATCGTACCGTTCCTGGGCTAAGGCCTCTGCCTCGTCCGCGAACTCTTGTTCTCTATTCTGGCCCCAATCCTTCATAATCATCTGCGTCTCCTTTACTTTCCTACTGTCACTAGGCCGAGATACTTATGCACTCTTGCTCTCCATCTGGATAGAGTAGTCCTGTCAACCTCGGAGTGGAAGAACTGTTCTGCATCTGATAGTGACTTGGAGAACAGGACTATCTTCAGTTGGCAGTGATACTTGACCTCCAGATACTTCATCTGTGCGGTCTTTGGATACTCGTCTGGAGGCTCAGGTGCCCGAACAGGCTTGCGAGTGTATGGCAGTAGCGCAACCTGCTTACGGCTAAGGAGTTGGCGCTTAAGTTTAGTTATTGGAGTACGCTCAGGCATCTATGCCCTCAAAATCGGAGGCCAGCAACATACCCAGTAGTCCCGCGCACTCCCCATAGCACTCTGGATGGGAATGCAGTACTGGCTGTACCGAATGCCACTGTCACTTGCGTTCATAGCTACTCCTTTGCGTCCAGTTGGCCGAGAAGGCGGTTATGATTGCTAACCCAAGACTTTAGGGCATCCATGACAATTGGCCCATGCTGTTTTCCAAGGTTGATAGCCGCAAGTTTGCCGGCATCAAGATACAGCCAATACTCGCCATCGCTATCCGCTTTAATGCCGACATCTCGCAACGCCTCCGCCAGTGCTTCCACAGTGCGGCAGAGGGAGGCAAACTGCGTCTCGGTGCACCAGGCCACACCGACCTCACGAGCAGCCTGCACCTGTTCTACGGACATGATATCAGTCATGCCTCGACTCCCTTCTTACTTCCTAAGGCTTCTTTCATTGACTCCCACTATGCCTCGGAACCTATATCTGTGCCTTCTAAGAAGCACCGGCACATTCTGTCAGTACACCACCTGGCAGTGATGTGATGTATCCAGGCGAGTAGCTTTGCGAGTATCTTAGTCATAGAGATGCTCCTGCTGTTCTGGCTCGTCGCACTCCATCTTGAATCGAGTGGCTATCTCTGTGACCTCTACTAGCCTGCAAGTCGGGGCCATCTTGCCACCATAGATGGTGATACGAGCGTAGGAGTTCTTGAGAATGTAGGATATGCTCCCTGAGAATATGTCTAGTTCTCTGTCTGCCTTTGCGACTCCAAGCACCTGCTGTACCTGGGCACGGAGTTCCTCAGGGTCTCGACTTGGGGTGGCGGAGTAGTAGACGGCCAGCCTTGGGCCTGAGTATGCAGAGTCTGAGTTCGTGAACTCAGGCAGCTGGTCTATCCAGTCCCTGTGTTGCTGGATGCGTGCCAGGTTCTGCTTGACTGAGCCTGCCCTTGCCTTGAGCGATGTAATCTCCTGTGCTATGAGTTTGTCACTGTTCATGGGTGCTCCTTTCTATGTTTCCAAGTGCTACTAATCTTGGACTACACTTGGATATATCCAACCTCGCAGGAAGTGGTGGTTTGGCCGCGGACTCTGAGTCCTACACTCTGGCGATATAGTGCCATTCGAGGCGTGAGGCAGATGGGCCTTGGGGCATACTTGACTAGCGGAGATTCTCTTCTGCCTCTTGCTGCTCCGCTGTCTGGCATGGCGGGCAGAGATAGTAGCAGCCCTGCCTTGCCGCAGCTTCTGGCGCTCCAGATGGGTGCGCTTGTGGCTGTACTCTCTAGACTTGCTTGTCATAGCTCATCTCCTAGGTCAAAGTCCTCTTCCTCATTGCACTTCTTCACCATAGCAGTAGAGAGAACTTCTCCGCACTTCTCACATCTTACCTCATTGTCGCTATTGTCACTCTCCTGTCTACGGACGAATCCTGCCTCTCTCCAGCCGCCCTTGCATAGCGGGCACCGAGCAAGGTATGGTCTCCATACTAGCCCGCAGTCGAAGCAGTAATGAGCGTATGGGTATGGATAGCAGTCATCTCTAGTGACCATAGTGTTGGAAGATAGGCAGTCCGGACAATGTCTAGAGTCATGCAGCTTCTCCAGGAGACTTAGCTCCTGGTGCCTGCCCAGAACTCTATCCAGCATGAGCCAAGGCCCAGACCACCACCAGCAACCTGGTATGGCAGGAGGAAGGAAGTGGGCCTGACTCTCTTCTGTCATCTGTAGTCC
>Ga0209210_1002363_pt1 | contig 13875 bp, 14 predicted proteins | sample RifGroA1_FD_183991 | JGI IMG/M metagenome (GOLD analysis project Ga0209210, IMG submission 183991) | Contaminated groundwater microbial communities from Rifle, Colorado, USA - Rifle Groundwater A1 (SPAdes) (version 2) | ecosystem: Environmental > Aquatic > Deep subsurface > Groundwater >...
TAAGCTTCGGCGCCGGACCGTTCAATGACATAGCTGCCTGCATATTCAGTTCTTACGCCTCTGGTCACCCAGTTTTCCGATTTATTAAGTACGTGCCATTGGTAACCTTGGACAGCAGCGACATTAGAGTTAGAATAACTATTGTCATCCTGGAGGGATCCGCCAAATTGGCGGAGACCGATAGGATCTTCTGCTGGAATATGGGGTCCTTCTCCTGCTGCGGCAGTATCAGGACGACCTGTGGATTTATTTGAAAAATTCAAGGTACCACATGTCGCTTTGAAATATTTCAAAAACTGGGTGATTGAATCAGGATATGGTAAAAAGTCAGCATCAAATACTAAAACAAATTCAGTGCGATGATCCATTATTTTTAAGGCTTTATCCAAAGCTCCGCCTTTAAAACCATCTCTGGATTCTCTGTGGGAAATCTTTATCTTGGGATGATTTCTCCATTCATTAACAATATCTTTGGTTTCATCTGTTGAATCATCACAAACTATCACTTCATAATTGTCATAATCCATGCTTGTGGCTGCCTCCATCAACCGGTTAACTACTCTTTTTTCATTGTAAAGTGGCAAATGGATGGAGACAAAAGGATGACGGTCTAATTTTATACCTGACACGTCAGGCGTCAAACCTAAATTTTTGGCGTTATAATCGGTTTTTTGCTTACTACCGTCTGTTGAAAAAGATTTACGTGAAAATAATAAAACAATTAAAATTGTAATGTAATATTTAGCTGAGTATAAGAAGAAAAGTCCTCCGAATAAAAGCGCAAATGTGGCAAAAATATAACCTAAAGTAATGGGTAATGCAGGCGCTCTGATAATGAATTTTGCATATTCAAAAATGCCCAAAAGTACTATCGAAAAACCTAAAGGAACCAAAAAAGCTATACCGAACGCCAATAACCGGTTGCGTACTTTTAAAGGCAAACTGAACATATATATAATGAAAGAGATTAATTTTGCCAAGAAAGGAGTGAATACAAATTGTGTACGTTTTAGTTGTTGGGCATATTGTAGGCGCCTTTCATAAGTATTCAAATTAAACCGGCGCAAAACATTTTGCACACCATGATGACCGACTACGGGCCGGTTTCCAACATATGGCAAAATTTTGACTAATTTGTGGGATGATAATTGCGGATAATGTTCAACAGCATCCAAAATCAAATCTTCGTATTTTTTGTCAACCTGACCAACATACCTGGAAATAAATGGTTTTTTATCTTCCAAAGCATTTATGGCAGCATGTTCATTAAATTGATCCTTAGATAAATATCCGGCTTGCTGGTATCTTTTTAACCAGCGGTAAAAAATGGTTTTGGAGATATTAAATTCACGGCATACTGTCGTAACGGTTTTTTTACCATTCAACACATCCTGCACGGCAAAAATTCTGGTATTTAACTCATAATGCGGTCTTATGGCAATTTTGCCTTTTAAAGGGCTTACAGCAGATACCAAGAAATCCTTGTCAGTTTGCTTTTTGGCAATATTTGAGAAAGATTTGTAATCTTTATATCTTCTTAACCATTTATAAAACAGGACTCTGGATATACCGGCATCTTTACACACTTGGGTAACTGATTCATGCGCTTCCAACACCCGTCTAAGTAATCTTAATCGTTCAATTATAGTTAATTTTGGTGACATATTTAGTATCTCTTATAAGTTATATGTCCTGGCCTCAAGCCAATATCGACTTAAAGTGTTTACAAATTCATGCCTAATTTAAGTAAACAACAACCGGGTACACAATGTCAAGGGGATTATAGGATATCCAAGTGTATAATGTATAATTTATAATTTATAATTGAATTTACAAATTAGATAAATTTGTCACTAAATACTGTAAATGCACTTATAAAATCGATTACAGTGTCTTGTGGCTATGGGAGGACTTAACATAATAGCTGCCTATGTGAATAAATTACTCTCTTTCAAGTTATCCACAAAAGATATAAATCAGTATAAACATGGCCTTAATTAGTAATTATAAGGTGTATTTAATAAATACTATGAGTTATTTTAAATTATTAACTATAGGTTGTTTGTTAAATTGTTATGAGGATACTTGCCTGATGTTGATTTTAGAACTCAGAATTTTACATTTTTATTGATTTTCCCAGTAATTCTAATGTTTAGCTTAAAAGTACCAATTATACTTCCGTAATGCTGTCATACCCTGTAGTTAGTGTTAGTTTTGCAAAAATATATCTTATATACGCATGCTTATGATTTAAATACTGTCCTCTACTCTTAAATTAAGCTTGATAGAAAATTTATGAAAATTAAAAACCTAATTGAACACAAATTGTGTCATGTTTTCGATGTCTGGTTGATATTTTGAGCTGATTTTTAGAATAATTTAAGGTCTAAATTATTGATTATAGATAAATTTTTTAATATTTTTACGATTAATATTTATCATTCAGTTAAAAATTATTAAGTTTATCAATTAAACTCATGTTCAAATTATTTCCAAACATCAGCATCTGTCTATAGCTTGTAATAATTGACTTCGGGACATAATTAGAAAAAAACTAACGTAAGTAAGCAATTTGTGGATAAATTGTGTATAAAGTAAAATTTAAGCGGTTTCAATAATTATTCTCTTCATCGTCAGTAGTTATTTTCAAAGCCGGCAATTTCCGCTTAAATAATTGTATCAGTAATTCTTTTTTTAAGATCAAAGTGACAAAAATTATACTGGTAATTATGCCATATACCCAACTAAATACAGGTTCATTGTATTGAAGAGTAAAATCACGGCTATTTGCTATGGGAATAATAACCAAATTTCCTACCCCGTCTCTCACTGTTTTCCCAGCACCTTGTACTATCATCCAATTCGGACTGTAAGTGAGACTTAAAGAGATTATTTTCCCCTGAGGCAATGTAGTGTCATTTATAACCTGTATCTGATCAGGATCAGGCATTGTTAAGGTTAATTTGTTTTCTAAATATCTAACATAACTAGTCAATTTAGGTAAATCATTGCCAACCGTAATTGACGCAATTGATAATAGTTTTTCATCAGCCACGCGAACTAAATTTACCGGATAAGACAATAACACATTGCCGCTATCTTCTTTTACAATGTTAAGATCCGTAAAAGATTCCTGATGTTTAAAATCCTTGAAATATTCATGGCTATTTTCTTTGTGTAATAAAATATAGCTAACACCAAAAATATCTAACCAGTTCTTTACAATTTGCCTGTCACCACTCTCTCTTATGGCAAATGCTCCCATTGCCCAGGCCGGATGAGTTGCCACTTCATCCCGATTACCCCTAACCTGCATCAATTGTGTATTAAGCTTGTTATTAAGCCAAAATACCGTACTGCCGGATAAAAATATTCTCCCCTTTGGTAAATCTTTAGTTAAGTTTATGATTTGGTTTTTATAATCAATCCTCGCTTGGTAATCTTTAATATAAAACTTATAGACCACAAAACCATTTCCAATTGTCAATAATATAATAGTTGTTAATATAACAAAGTATTTATTAATGTATCTACCTATTATTAGAGGCAACAATAATGACAAAGCTAATTGTAATTCCAGACTATAACCCAACCAATCCATCCAAAAATCTATATCTGATACAAATCTTACCAAAGTCAAAAATCCAAAACTTGCCAAAAACAATATTGCAAATTGGGTTAATTTGACAGTTAACTTATAACGTTTTTGCACAATCCAAAAACCCAAGATAATTGGTACCAAACTTAAAATTAATTGCCAAATAAACGAAATTACATTTAATAACGGCTTACCGCCAAATGAAGGATTACCAAGTAAAGTCAACCAAAATTGCGGAGTATACCAAATTGTCGCTAAACTCAATGACGTGAGAATAACTAATAAACCAAATATGATCCCCTCTTCTAAAATCCGGGAATTTTTGTAAATGAAAATTAAAATTATCAAACCTACAATTATGGATAAAAAACTCCCAATATCGATCAATAACATCAGACTACAAAAAATTGCGGTAAGTAATAAATCAACTGTTTGAGCGGTTTTTACAGATCTTTTGAAAAAAAATAAGACCCACGGCAACAAACATAAAGCAAGATTTCTCAACCCATTTCCGGAAAATAATCCAAAAATCTGGGCAGGACCTGCCAAAAATAAAATTATTGACCAAATTCGGCTTGATTTTCCTCCGCCTAAGGATTTAACAAAATAAAATAGTCCAATACATCCAAATAATAAAGTGACGATAATTAATAATAAATATGAATTTTCAATATTAATTCCTAACCGCGATATAAAAGTAACCGCCAAAGGCACTACAGGGCCACTGATAAAACGGAATGGCACACCTAAGTACCAATTGGGGTACCACCAGATATGAGGCCAGTTTTTTTGGGCAAAATTAATTATTTCAATGATAGCAGGCACTGAAGATGTAAGAGGCCAATTCATATTATGGCCAATTTAACACTAAGTAAGCAACGAATCAACATTTTAAATTAACCCTTGAAGTGTTTTGTGAATCTGCCTGCACAAGACAAGAATTTTCTTTTATTTAATCGTCATTCAGAGCCAAGTCAGACTTGGCGAAGAATCTCATCAATTTTATAGAATATTGTTGTATAAATCATTATAGTGTGGATTTGTTTTTTCAATTAGTTTCTGTTTGAAATTCCTATTTTTACCTTTTAAATATTTCTCTCTTATGATTGCTTCTTCGATATTTTCAAAAGTTTCAAAATATACTAATTTATGAAGATTATATTTTTTAGTAAATCCTTCAACATAACTATTTTTATGCTCCCAAATCCTCTTAATCAGATTGCTAGTAACTCCTATATATAGAACAGTATTATATACATTAGCGAGTATATAAACATAACCATGCTTTATTAGCATACTATTTGATTATTATATCGTATGGGATTCTTCTCCACGATTCGCTTTGAGGCTCATCGGGATCAGAATGACATAACTTTTTTCGACAAAATAACTATGGAAGATCCTTCACTACGTTCAGGATGACATAACAATTTTATAAAACAGATAAAATTGTTTCGGCAACAATTTTGGCAAATAAGGATTTACCCTCATCAGATGGATGGATATGATCTCCTGAATTTATATATTTGGGATTTCCATCAGTACCAGATAGCGATGCATGAAATACATCAGCCAAAGGATACTTTTCGGAAGTCGCAAAATTTACAGTATTTTGTAAATATACTTTGACAGTTTGACATTGAATGTATTTTTGATCCGGAGCTAAATTTGCTGATCCGTCAGTATATGTCGGACAAAATGGTGCAACAGTTGACGCAAAAACGATTTTGGTTTTGGGACTACCACTCTTAACAAGTTTCACTAAATTTGCCATAGTCAACCAATGACGGTTGATATCGCTTTGGTTATTTTCCCAATGATTATATGCAAATGATTCGATAACCAAAATATCAGGTTTGGTACTTAAAACAGAAGATCTGGCTTCACTCAAATATGTATAGTCATTTGTGAGTCTGGTAATGCCATAATCAATATTTGATGCCCCTACTCCATGATTTATAACTGTTAATTTAGTATTGGGCAGTTTTGCTTGCAAAGCTGTTTTCAAATCTGGTACTTCAGGACCTAGTGTATCCACCATAGAATCGCCTAAAACTGCAATGGTTAATTGAGATGGCTGATTACTCACAGATTTAACCGGCTGAGTAACTGCTATTTTAGTAGTTTTGGCATTTTTAGGAACAGCTGATGGTATAGCTGAACTCTCAATCACATCGCTAAATTTAGAAACGCCTAAAACATCTGGAGTCCCTTGTTTGGCAAAATAATCATTTAAACTGATTTCCTGAGCTTGAGCTGATTTAGGTATACTATTTGCAATATTGCGATTTTGATAAGTGGTGACATTATTAAATATTACTGCCAACGAAACTATGTCCAATGCAAAACAAAGGCAGAAAAACAGAAGTTTTCTCATATATTAACAATAAATTATTTTTTGAGGGATTGTAAAGAGGCAATCAATAAAAATTTCCAATGACCAATGATAAATGACCAATCAAATCCAAAGCTTAAATTTTTTAATGAATAAAAAAGTAACCCTTGAGGTATTTTTTGTAATTTTTCTTACGAGTGATTAAAGTGCGGAGACGGCCAAATGGTCCGAGGTTCCGCCTGATTATCACGAAGTTAGAAAAATCAAAAAATCCTCACGGGTTTGTGTTCCCTGCCTGCGCAGGCAGGTTTGGTTACTTCTCTTGCACAAGCAAGAAAGTAACATAAATAATAAATTATTACCCTTCGACAAGCTCAGGGAATAAAAGCTTCTCCGTAATTTCTAATACCTATGGGAATAATTTCTATTTTATTATTTTGTAATTGTTTACCAAGAAAATTTAATTTCACTAAATTGCCTTTTTTAGTTTCACTACTCCATTCCTGATCAAAAACAGTATTTCCCATGGCATAAAAAATAACACCCTTACCATAAAATTCAAAAGGTTGGATTACGTGCGGATGATTTCCTACAATAATATCTGCTCCCGAATCGATAAACCATCGCCCAAGTTCTTTGGGATCCTCTGCTTCTTTTTCAGGTATTTGAGTATATTCTTTACCCCAATGAATTGAAATTACAATTATGTCAACACTTTTTCTTAAATCGGTAATTTGTTTGCTTACCAGTTCTCTGTTTAACTGCTGACCAACAGTATTGTAACCTAAGAAACCTACTTTTATATTTTGCACTACCTTTATCACTGACGAAGAACAATCAACATTATTGTTCGAATCCTGCCTGCCTACGCAGTCAGGCTTTGCAGGATGAGAACTCTTTTCAGATAACTTCTCATCCCGATCAGCATCGGGATTCGAAGAATAATAACAAACATTATTTGTATATCCAACCGTATCTATTCCAAGATTATTCAATAATTTTTCTGTTTCACCCAATCCTTCCCAACCATAATTTAATGAATGATTATTGGCTAAATTAACTACATCTACTCCGCTAGTTTTTAAACTTTGTGCAAATCTGGTGTCTCCGCAAAATTTCATGCCCTCGTTTGTAATGGGACAATTAGATATCAAAGGTGACTCTAGATTAATCAGCGTTAAATCCGCTGATTGTAATATGTCTTTAATACCTCTAAGCGGCCACATAAAATCATTTTTTAGTGTCATTTGCCAGTTTACTGATCTGGCAGGAATCACATCACCGGTGATTAACATGCTCCATATGTTATTTTCTTTTACTGCTGGAACAGTGTTTTCAATTACTTTATTACTTGAAATTCTCACATTTTGAGTACGATTTCTGAATAAATATAAACTTACACCAATATCTAAAACTATAATCAATATAATTATTAATATTTTTTTTATTTTACTTGATTGTTTATATATTTTTACCATAATTTTACTTGCATCAATTATAACCTAAGAATAAAATTTTTTTATTTTAATTTTTATAAGATATTTAGAATATTTTGTTTTATTATTTTATAAATTATATTAGAGCGTTTTGACAAGATAATATTAATATGATACACTGTTTTTCGAAATATTATATAGGTTATAAACCATACTATGCGGGAGAAAAAATTATTTTTTATAATATTTTGTTTAGTTGCCATCATTTTGTTTGTTCTAAAATATAGAACACAACAATCATATTCATGTAATGATATAACTTGCCCTTTTCCCTCAGATTTTCCATGTCCGAGCGGCAATTGTACTTTTTCACCATTCCCTTCATGTGTGCCAACAGGATCTCCTAGTTGTTCACCGCAACCATCATCTTCACCAAGACCAACTATTTCTCCACTACCAACTCCATCAGAAACACCTGATGTATCCCCAACTTACCTACCAAGCCCATCAACAACATCTGTACCTGAAATTTCTCCCACACCAACCCCACAACCTGAAGTAACTCCCACACCAACCCCAAATGATGAAAATAACAATGGAAATGGTGGAACCGGCGGAGGTGGCGAGAGCAGTTCTTCAAATAATCAACCATCAGGTCAAGTTCTGGGTGGTCAAGTATTAGCTGCAACAGGAAACTCTACGCAAGAATTGGGCATATCATTAATCATATTTGGAACTTCAGCTATGATTTCATCTGCTTATGCGATCAGGAAAACGAAAAAATTATCGTAAATTAAAAAATTCTGCAAAACTTTTCCGCCTTTATATAGTTTTTACCGGAATCGGGTTGTTGTGTGTAATTTCCGGATTTATTTTGATCTTTAGCAAACTTTCCTATGCCAAATCTCAAATTAAATTAAATAATAATTCTCCTGTCAGACTGATAATTCCCTCGCTGCGTGTATATTTACCCATCGTTGAATCAGAAATAGTGGGTACTCATTGGCAAATATCACCTACTGATGTAAATCACTTAGTTTCATCTTCCAACCCGGGAGAAAATAATAATATTGTCATTTATGGCCATAATAAATGGGAAATATTGGGTAAATTGAAAGATCTTGAAATTGGTGCTCAAATCGATATCAAAACTGTAAATGGCCAAATTCATACCTATCAAATATTTGATAAAAAAGAAGTTAATCAATATGCTGTTGCTTATATAAAACCTACAAATACTGAGATGCTGACCATATTTACCTGTTCAGGCTGGTTTGATTCTAAAAGATTAATTATTCAAGCACAACCTATCTTCCATTCTTAATTTTTAATTCATAATTCCTCTTTCATCTTCCTGTCTTCCTGTCTTAACGTCTAAGTTCTCCTTTCCCCTTGTATCTAATTGCTACTTTGGGTATAATTTCAAACACTTACCGGGTAGTGAATTTTTGATTGCACTTCGTGCATTTAATTAACTATCAGGTTAATATTTAATAATAATTTTGAGGAGGAGTAAGATTATTTTTATTCCGTAAGGAATATCAAAAATCTACTACCCGGATGGCTAAAAAAGGACAACGAATTCAATTTACTTTAAGATGTGAAGTTTGCGGATCACAAAATTACATGTCATCTAAAAACAAACTTAATACCAAAGAAAAATTAAACTTCAATAAATTTTGCCGCAAATGCCGAAAAGTCACGAAGCACAAGGAAGTTGATAAGTTAGACTAGAAGCTTATGCATCGAAATACTGCTATAACCATCTCATTTCTGGCTATCATTGCTGCTCTTTTAATCGGATTAAATCTGGGTAGAAAATTATCAGGAGAAAATTTGTCAGCTTCACCTCAAATAGCTTTAAATCCTTCCCCGGTTTTAGCCTCACCTTATATATCTAATGCCAGCCCTGCAACAAATGTAGCAGGTACTACGTCAAAAACTTATCTGCATCATGGATGCGGAATAAGTTTTGAACATCCTGCTGATTTTACAATAGTTGAAGCAACAAACGCAGCCCGCCTGACTGCTCCCAACAATGAAAATAAAATTGATTTGGTTTGTGACACTTCTCTTGCCGCTCCTCCGGTAACTCCGGAAAAAACAGAAATTGCATCAATTGCAGGCCAAATGGTCACTATTTATCATGATCAGCAAGTAGCTGATACAACACCTGTTGACGTGGTTATTTTGACTAATACCAGAATGAATCTAGATATTGCCATCATGGGCTTTGGTGAAGTCTTTAATAATCTCCTTAAAACCGTCAAAATTCTCTAAAAAGTCCCCCACAATTTGATATAATCTATTTAGTTTACTAGGGCTGTAGTGAAATGGTAGCATGAGGGTCTCTCCCAGCACCATCTTTCTGATTTAATAAAATCAGAAGTAGATGTGCGGGATCCCGAAGTTCTAGCAGGCTTTTTTTATAGGCTCGTGGTGAAACGGTATCACAGAGGTCTCCAAAACCTCTATTCCCTGTTCGAATCAGGGCGAGCCTGCCCAACTCTTCGCTAAAGCTACGATGGGCAAGCAAGATACTTCTGGGACAAAACTGCCTTTCCAGGTTCGAGTCTCCTGGTAACCTTGCCATAAAAATTGACTAAAATAACTTGATATTGTTTGATTGATTGAAAAAAATTCTATTTAGTTGTAAATTGCATTTATGCTCACAAAAAATGATTTGTCCCAAATCCAAAAGATTGTAAAGGAAGTAACTAACGATATCAGATCAGATATGAAAACTGTGAAATCAGATATATCTCATATTCGAAGTGATATAAAAATAATGGTTAGCTTTTTCGACAGAGAATATTTAGATATTCGAAAAAGAGTTGAAAGAATTGAAGAACAACTTCATCTTCCGCCAATTTCCTAATTTTTTACGGTCAGACCATCGGGAAATCATAAATATCTTGTCTCTAATGAATCTTCGAACTTTTTGCTATAATTTATCAAAATGAAAATAAATGTCGGTTCAAAAAACCAAACAAAAATACAAGCAGTCAAAGATGCAGTTATCCTTTACCCAAATCTTTTTCCAAAACCTCAAATTATAGGAATTGATGTAAACGTAGAATTATTTGGCCATCCAAAGAGCATTAAGGAAACTATTAAAGGAGCAGTAGAAAGATCAAAAAATGCTTTTAACGACTGCAATTACAGCTTCGGGATAGAAAGTGGCCTGATGGAAGTACCATATACAAAAACTGGTTTTATGGAAGTTGGTGCATGTGTTATTTATGATGGTAAAGACATTTATATAGGTCTTAGCCCTGCCTATGAATGGCCAAAGGAAGTAACCAAAATGATATTGAACGGTAAAGCAGATGCAAGTCAGGCTTTCAAACAACTTGGGTTTACACATCATAAAAAACTTGGTGCAGTAGCAGGCGGCATTGTCGGAGTACTTACTGAAGGCAGAATTACCAGAGAAGATTTTACAAAGTATTCAATCATCATGGCTCTTATCCAGTTGGAGAAATCTGAATTTTTTAAGTAACAATCGAATTTAGAAATTTCTGCAGTTTATTCATATTGGTCCGACCCTCGGAAAATCTGTGAATTTATCTTGCGCTGGCTTTTAACTTATCCAACGCATAGAGCGTGCTCCAGCAATGAGTCAGAGGAATCATGGATTCTTTCATCGGCCAATTTTCATAAGTTTCCAGATAATTTGACATCACGCAGCCCAACTCTTCAATATGGGGCAAATCTAACAAATGTCCCCATTCATGCGAGACAGTTGACTGTTCCAGGCGTTTAGTAATCTCCAATTTCTCTGAAATATCCAGCATGGTTTGTTTAAAGATAAAAATAGTATCCCGATGCAAAGTCAAACCTAAATATGAAGGTTTTTCTGCATATGAAGTTAAGTAATAAATATTTAAAACCGGATTATTGAATTTTTCGGATTCATTATTTTTCCTAATCAAATTTAAATCCTGATCGCTGTAACTTAGTGCTTCAGCTTCTGTCAGTGGTAACATTTCTAGATCAATTTTTTTTCCAACTGTTTCTGTCATCATATTTGTAATCCAAGTTGATATGTCTGTATCAGGTATCACATTTGGTGTATAAAATACCTTAACTGAAATTGTAGGATTATGAGCGCTCACATAAGCATAGCGATTATCCCCTGGTTGATTCAGGTTGATAAAGCTAACTAAAAATGGATATTTGATAATACTTTTCCTTAAATTCTGACCAAGCGGGGAAGTTGAATCAAATTTAACCAGATAGATTGATATCACAATATAAAAAATTACGAAAATTATTCCTACTAAAAATAAAGTCTTAATAATTTTAAGCATGATAATTTTATGGTAGCATATTTTCTTTTTGAGAGTTTGTTTATTTGTAATCAAATTTCTGATTATTTCCCGAAAAAATTGAATTTACAATATTTTTGATTCTCTGGATTGTCACAACGCTCTGTATTTTCGAGGGTCCGACCCTGTGAACGAATCCAGCCGAGGGTCCGACCCTGTGAACGAATCCAGCCGAGGGTCCGACCCTGTAAAAACGACCCTGTAAAAAACCCTGTAAAAACTGTGGTTTTAAAGATCTAGCAAAGAAGCAATTTTTACTGAATGTTTATTGCTGTTGTTGATTCTGACTTATTAAATTATGCTGTAATAAATTGTCTTGAACATATACCCGATATTTAATTAACACATTCCAAAAAAAATATGAAGCTTGAGATGTGGTTATTTTTAATCTTGCTGCAATTTCATTAATATCCAATCCTTTTTCAAAAAATAAACCGGCTATTTCTTTTTCTTTATCAGCTAAATCTAAATTTTTATAAAATATTTGATTTGTTAAATTTGTTATTTGACTTTCTTTACCCATCTTTTCTATTTTGTATTGCTTATTATCTTCTCCATGATTCGTATCACCCATTGGTTTTTCAGTCGAAGTTTGAGATGTTTGACTCTTTTTATGATGTTTTGCCAAAGAATTATCATTTTCAAGCGTTTCAGTAGAGATCAACGACTTAGGATTTTTATAAATCTGGCTTTTCATATCTTCCAACTGATTGTCTTCAATCAGTTTTTTAATCATTTCCCCCACCGATTTGACCTGTGAACTATCTAAATTGTGTATCTTAATCAGATCCAACATCATTATTTGCATGGCTAAATTTTTTGGGAAAATTTCTATCATTTGTTTAAATTTACTTAAGTTTAAAACACCTCTACCTTCATGACCGCCACCATAATTAATTCTTACTTGATTGATGATTTCAGGAAATGAATGCTCAATGCAATAAAAATCAATTATCAGACTCGTTAATGGTTTTTTCCATTTTTTGGATTTATCAGTAACCCAATCAGTAATTCCCAAAACATCGTTTTGACTGATTCTATAATGCACTGTAGAAATTCTTTTTCCAGTGTCATAACTTTTAGCAATATTTAATATTTGCAATAAAGTCAATCCCCGTTTTGCCCAAACTGATTTGTTAAATGATTTTTGAATCCATTCTGCTCCTCTGGCAAAACCTACTGATTTCGGCGTACTGGCAATCACCCTCAAATCATAAATATCTTCTTCCGAGCAACCATACAAAATAATCGCATTTATATTCTTTATATTGGCTTTTTCAGCTGCTTTTTTCCGGTGAAATCCGTTAATGACTATATATTTTACTTGTCCATTTTCTTCAATTGCGGCCAACATACTCGGTTCCAATTGACATCCCAAATACATCATAGAGCTTGCAAGTTCGTTCACTCTTCTGTCATCAATCGCCACATCAGGTTCATCAATAATATCAGTGATTGAAATATCCGACTCTATTCTAGTACACCGATCTTGAGATCTAATCAGATCTATGGGGCTAAGGTATTTCAATCGGTTATCTCGGGATGCTTCGATAAAAACCATAATTGGCAAATTATAGCATAAGAACAATAAAAAAATATCAAATTTTCACACTTTTTTACAATCTTGATATAATACACTTTTAATATATGAGCCCTGAATTTAAATTTACAACTGAAAAATACTATAGCCCAAGTGCAAGAACATCCGGACTTTCAAAATAAAAATATTGTCGGATATATTGCATTAGTCAGGGAAGTATTCAGATTGGATGCAAAAAATTTCAATATAAATATTAAACATAAACAGGCTCAATTTCTATTTCTTTGTCAAAACCCGGACAGTCTAAAACAAATGATTTATGTTATTGATAATGCTTTAAACTCTGAAAATGATAAAACAAATAAGAATACTGCAGCTGATAAACTGGTAATTGAAAAAAAATTTCATTTATCTGATCCTGGAAACACTGAAATTATGACTATGGATCAATTACGCCAATTAATATCCGATAAAACAATTTCATTACCTCAAGTTACAACAAAAATTTCTCTGACAGGTCATATGAATCGAATCAATAAAAAGCTTTTCCAAAAATTAAATTTACAAATTTTTCCTCCCAGGTTTAAAAGATATACTAAAAGTGAACCACCGGTTTCCAAGACAATTTTAACCAG
>Ga0209210_1002365_pt1 | contig 13873 bp, 14 predicted proteins | sample RifGroA1_FD_183991 | JGI IMG/M metagenome (GOLD analysis project Ga0209210, IMG submission 183991) | Contaminated groundwater microbial communities from Rifle, Colorado, USA - Rifle Groundwater A1 (SPAdes) (version 2) | ecosystem: Environmental > Aquatic > Deep subsurface > Groundwater >...
AACGGTAGCCGCAATGTCCGCCAGCAATTCCTTCTTCTTGTCGCCGTAGCCGGGAGCCTTAATCGCAAGCACATTGAAAGAGCCTCGCAACTTGTTTAAAACAAATGTGGTCAACGCTTCCCCATCAACATCTTCGGCGATTATTACAAGGTCTTTCTTATCGCTCGCGGCAAGCTTCTCGAGCAAGGGTAAAATATCCTTGATGACCGAAATTTTCCTGTCAGTAATAAGAATGGCCGGGTCCCGATACTCGGCTTCCATCCTCTCGGCATTGGTAATCATATAAGCTGAGATATAGCCCTTGTCGAACTCGAGCCCTTCGACAATTTCCGAATCAATGCCCATAGACTGGGACTCCTCGACCGTAACCACGCCGTCCTTGCCAATCTTCTTTATGGTATTAGCGATGATTGTGCCTATCTCTTCCGACTCGGCGGAGATTGTCGCCACTTGCCTCACTTCCGCATCGGCTTTGATGGGCTTCGCCATCTTCTTCAAAGCGTCTATGGCATCGGCAGCCGCGGCCTCGATACCTCTCCTTATGCCCATGGAATTTGTCCCCGAGGAAGACTTCTTGAATCCCGCTTCGACGAGCGCCTGGGTCAATACAACCGATGTGGTCGTACCGTCACCGGCGGCGTCATTGGTCTTCGTCGCCACCTCCTTCACAATCTCGGCGCCCATGTTCTCGAACTTGTCGGCAAGCGTTATTTCCTTGGCAATGGTTACACCATCATTGGTAATAGTCGGCGCGCCATAGCCCTTGTCGAGAACGACGTTTCTGCCTCTCGGACCAATGGTAATCCTCACCGCGTCAGCAACCGCATCCACTCCGCGCTTAAGCGCCTCCCTGGCATCCTGATTAAAAAGTATTTTCTTTGCCATACTATTTACTATCTACTGTTACTTAATAACTGCCAATACATTCTCTTCTTTAATAAGATAGAATTCCTCGCCATCCAGCTCAATCTCGTCGTAAGAATATTTGGAGAAAAAGACGACATCGCCCGCCTTCACCTTCTTGCCCTCGCCCACGGCAACCACTTTTCCATGGGCGGATTTCTCATTGACGACAGCGTCGGGGAGAATAATTCCGTAGGAAGGCTTCTTACCCTTGAGCTCCTCGGCGGTAAACGGCTTGACCAACACCCTGTCTCCTATAGGAATAATTTTGCCTTTTTTTACTGGTTTTTTCTGCATATTTTTGGATTCGATTCCTTAATCGGCTCAAATTGTATTCTTTAAAAGCGTGAAGTCAAATTGCCAACTTAATAAATCGGAGTATAATAGCGTGGTACAGGTAATGGCCCAGATTCTTCCCTACATACAAATTGTTTTGAGCGTTCTGCTCATCGCTCTCATCCTGCTTCAACGCTCCGAGGCTAGTCTTGGCGCCGCGTTCGGCGGGGATTCTTCGACGGGAAATCGCTTCACCAGGAGAGGCTTCGAGAAAACGCTTTTCAAAGGCACGATTCTGGTCGCCGCCCTTTTCGCGTTATCCGCTTTCGCTTCCCTACTTCTCGGTCGATAACTTAAATGCGTTACAAAGAAATACGGGCGCTTCTTCTGAAGCGCTTCCACATACCGAAGGCTCGAGCCATTTCAAGAACTATGCGGTCTTTCACCATGGCGGAGAAAGCAGTTTTCTATTTCTTCGCAAGTGTTTTCATCCTTTCTGGCTTCATCATGGCATGGCAGGTGAGCGAAGCCTTTCTCGTCGAGGTGCCTATCCGGGGTGGAACGCTCGCGGAGGGTGTGGTGGGTAATCCTCGTTTTATCAATCCGGTGCTCGCCCTATCGGAAGCGGACAAGAACCTGACAGCCGTCGTCTACTCTGGTCTCGTAAGGCTCACGCCAGAAGGCTTGATTACGAACGATCTTGCCAGTCAAGTCCAGATTTCTAAAGATGAGCGCGTTTATACCGTAACCATTAGCAAAGACGCCCGCTTCCACGACGACGCGCCGGTAACGGCTGACGACATAATTTTCACCATCAGTAAGATTGCCGACCCTGTCATCAAGAGTCCGCGCCGAGGCAATTGGGACGGTGTCGCGGTGGAAAAGGTCGATGAACGCACGGTAACCTTCACACTGAAGAAGGCTTATACTCCATTTATTTACAACCTGACGACCGGCATTCTTCCCAAGCATATTTGGAATAATGTCTCAAACGACGAGTTTTCCTTCAGTCAATTCAACACCTTGCCGGTTGGCTCCGGACCGTTTGAGGTCGTGAGAGTAGACAGAAACAAGGGAGGTATTCCGGACTATTACATGCTTAAACCCAACAGCCACACGTCGGGGCGCGAGCCTTATATTGAGAACCTGGTTTTCCATTTCTATCCATCGGAGACGGCGCTCATAGACGCCTACAACAACGGCACGGTCGACTCGGTAAGCGGCATTTCTCCGGAAAATGTTGCCAAGGTAAATTCGCACGGATCGCAAGTTATCCACTCACCTCTTCCCAGGATATTTGCCGTCTTTTTCAACCAGACGAAGTCTAAGGCGCTCGCGAACCTGGGGGTAAGACGGGCGCTTGATCTCGCCGCTCCGAAAGAGAGAATAGTCGAAGATATTCTTGGCGGCTATGCTACGCCTATCGATGGCCCCATCCCTGCTGGTATTTACGACTGGAGTATTGGTGGAACGAATATGAAATCTCCCGAAGAGAGATTGGAACTTGCTCGACAAATGCTTTCGAAAGATGGCTGGGTACTCAATTTAGAGAACGGGGTGTTGGAAAAGAAGAGCGGATCTGCTATCATTACTTTGTCGTTTTCCATCTCTACTGGCGATGTGCCCGAATTGAGGCAAGTGGCGGAAGAACTTAAGGGCGCGTGGGAAAAGCTGGGTGCCAAGGTCGATATTCTGGTGTACGAAACCGGCGACCTGAATCAAAACGTCATCCGCCCGAGGCAGTTTGAAAGTCTCCTCTTCGGAGAAGTGGTGGGCAGAGATGCGGACGTTTATCCCTTCTGGCATTCCTCGCAGAGAAACGACCCGGGATTGAACATCGCTCTCTATGCAAATACAAAAGCGGACAAATTGCTCGAGAACGCCCGTTCAACAAGCGACAAGAAATCGGCCGAGAAAAATTACAAAGCCTTTTATGAAGAGATTAGAAATGATTCGCCGGCCGTATTTCTTTACACGCCGAGTTTCCTTTACATAGTTCCGGAGAATCTCAAGGCGGTTAATCCTGGCCCATTGGCGATCACACAGGACAGATTCCTCGGTATAAGAGATTGGTATATTGAAACCGACAAAGTTTGGAAAATATTCCTTAATTGAAAATTCTAAATTAAAAATTGAAAATTATGAACCCTACTACCTTCACCCATAGTCTCCGGCAAAAAAGCATGAGAAGGCATTCGAATAACCCTATTCCGCAGAAGAAGCCCCACGATGTCATTCCACCCATTAATGACGCTTTGCGCATCATTCCTCTCGGCGGTGTCGAAGAAATTGGCAAGAATATGACCGTCATCGAATACGGAAACGACATTATTATCGTCGATGCCGGCATTCAGTTTTCCGACCCGGAAACTCCCGGTGTCGACTATATCCTCCCCAACATCAAATACCTGGAAGACAGGAAGGACCACATCCGAGCTCTCATCATCACCCACGGCCACCTGGACCACATTGGTGGCATTCCCTATCTCATAACCCGCCTTGGCAACCCCCCTATCTATACGCGCGAATTCGGCTCTCTCCTTATAAGAAAACGTCAAGAAGAATTCCCCCAGCTCGCTCCTCTTGATATCCGCATCGTCGAGGCAAGCGACAAATCTATTCCGATTACGCCCAATTTCAAAGTGCGCTTCTTCGGTCTGACCCACTCTATCCCAGACTCGACTGGTGTCATCATCGAGACGCCATTCGGTGACATCGTCAATACCGGCGACGTCCGCGTGGAAAATGAAGCCGGTGTGCCTGTGGAAAAAGAGATAGAACAATACAAAATTTTCAAAGATCGGAATGTCCTCCTCTTTACCATGGATTCGACCGGCATCGACAAGCCAGGCTTCTCACCCTCCGAGGCCTCAATTCTCAAAAATATCGACGGCATAGTGGCCCAGGCTCCCGGTCGCGTCATCATTGCCACCTTCGCCTCGCAGGTCGAGCGCATTATCGAGTTTCTAAACAGCGCCAGGCGCTACGGCAAAAAAGTGGTCATAGAAGGCCGCAGTATGAAAACAAACATCGACATCATCAAGCACTTAAATCTGGTTAACATCGACCACATAGTCCCAATCGAAGATATAGAGAAGTATCCGCCCAATAAAATCATGATGATTGCCACAGGCGCTCAGGGCGAGGAATTCGCCGCGCTCATGAGAATGTCGAACAAAACTCACAAGTTTATCCGCCTTCAGCGCTCGGACACCATCATCCTCTCTTCGTCCGTTATCCCCGGCAACGACCGCGCCGTAGAGAAACTTAAAGACAATCTCTTCAGGCATGACGCGAGAATCATTACTTATCTCGATTCAGACGTGCACACATCGGGACACGGCAAGCGCGGCGAACTAGAGTGGGTCCACAAGCAGGTTCCTTACAAATTCTTTATGCCCGTCCACGGTAGCCATTTCCGCCTCAAGATGCACGCGGAACTCGCCGCCAATCTTGGCTGTCCGCGAGAAAATATCATAGTTCCAGACAACGGCTCAATAATCGAACTTAGAAATGGTGGTACCGAGTTCGTGAAGCTTCCTGAGAAAGCACCATCGGATGATATGGTGGTGGAGGGACTCAATATCGGCGATATTTCCGAGGTGGTTATTCGCGACAGGAAGATGCTCTCCGGCGACGGTATCTTCGTTGTCATCGCTCTCGTCAACTCCAGAAGCGGACGACTCAAGAAGTCCCCCGACATTATCGCCAGAGGCTTCGTTTACTTGCGTGAATCGCAAGAGCTTCTAAGCGAAGCAAGGAGCATCATCAAGCGCTCTATCGAATCGATAACCGTCGGCGCCCAGCCCATCAACTTCGACATGGCGAAAAACGCGGTGAGCGAAGACATCTCCCGCTTTCTCTTTCAGAAAACCGCCAAAAAGCCGATTGTGATACCAGTGATACTAGGCGTTTAGCAATCCACAACATATCCACAGTTTTGATTTGACGGAAATTTTACTTAGTGCACAATTATACGTGCAAAGCGCTCTCCGCAAGGCGAGCGCTTTGCATTTGTACTGTATAATTATTTCATGCTTCGGCTCATTCCGGTTTTTATATCAAGCATATTCCTTTCTCTAAATTTCGGGCTTCTCTTGTACGTCAATTCCACTTTCCTCGCGAGCTTCCTTACGCCCGGAGGCGTAAGCTCGGTGTTTCTGGCAGCTTCGCTTGTAAATGCCGTCATTTTCTTTTTCGCGACAAGACTGCTCAATTTCTTCGGCAAGGAGAAGGTTTTGCTTTTCTTTATGCTCTCTGCGTCTCTTGGCGCGGTCGGACTCGCTTTCTCAGCAAACGCAGTAACGGCCGTAGTTTCCTTCATTGTTTACGAGAGCTTCCTCTTCATGGTCTATTATTGTCTTGATATATTTGTTGAGGAAAAGACGCCAGACAAGCACGCAGGTGAGGTTAGAGGCGTTTATTACATGCTCATAAACGGAGGCGTAGCGGCGGGACCTCTGCTTCTCTCGTTTCTCGTCGTAGATGACAACCTGCGAGTATCTTATCTTGCCGCCGTAGCACTTCTTGCAGTACCTCTTGTCATATCCTTCGTCTTCTTGTTCGGCGCCAAAAAAACATTGCACCGTTGGGGACACGCGGGCTTGCCCATAAAAGCATGGTGGAAGAAAAGGAATATAAGAGCCGTAAGTCTCGCCAAGCTTGCCCTCGAGACCTTCTACGGCGTTATGGTAATCTACACGCCGATATATCTTCATGGCACGTTGGGCTTCGAATGGTCCGAGCTTGGCATCATATTCACGATTATGTTACTACCATTCGTGGTGCTCGAATGGCCGGCTGGAGAGCTTGCGGACCGCTTCTGGGGCGAGAAGGAGATGATGAGTGTTGGCTTCTTCCTCATGGGCATAGCGCTACTTACAATGCCGTTTATTCCAAAAGCTTTTGTAATCTGGATGCTTATACTTCTCCTCTCCCGCATAGGCGCTTCGCTCGTCGAGATTACAACAGAGAGTTATTTTTTCAAAAAAATTGACGCAAAGGACACCGGCATACTTGCCATCTTCCGGCTCTTGCGCCCGGTTGGCATCATCTTCGGCGCTGGCATCGGTGCGGCAAGCCTCCAGTTCTTTACTCTCGAGAAAATCTTCTTCATCCTTGCTGTCGTGGTCTTCTTCGGCATGCGTGAGGCTTTGTACCTTAGAGATACACTCTAAACTATTTCCGCTTCCACTCGGTTAGATTGGAGGCTTTAATTTCAATCCCTTCTGCCTTGCGCAGGTTTCTAACTTGTTTGAGTGTCAGAATTTTGAAGTGCTTTGAGATATCTAGCTCATGAGCCAGCGTTGCCAAATTTTCTTCTGTTGTAATCCACCCTGTGCCAAGTTTAGATAGGTCAAATGGTTTGGAGTATTGTCTCAAAGTCTTTTTGCCGCTGTTGAGGAAATATTCATGGAAATAAGACATGGCCAGTTCGCGGATAGATTTGTAAACAGGGTCGCGGTAACGCAACACAGGATGGTTTGTTTTAGAAATAGCTCCCCAACATCCCCTCTCATTGAAAAGGGCCACTACGTGGTCGAAGTCGGGGCGAACTGTCTTGAGGTCGAGAAGTAGCGGCAGGCCGCCGCCAAAAGTGCCCCCTCGAAGCAATGCGCCCGTTTGTTTTGTAATGTAAGCTTGGGTGAAGAGTGCGTCTGTCCCCCCTCCTCGAAGTTGAATGGCGTCGCATTCAAGAAATCCTGAATCTTCGCCGGAGTGGAAAGTTTCTTGAGTTTGGACCACTCACCTTGTTTCAATCCGGAAGCATGGAAATTAAGCTTCGAGACTTTCATTTACGCTTGGTAAATTTGAGCGCCGCGACAACAAAAGCGGTAAAGAGCGGATGTGGATTCAAGGGACGAGCCTTGAATTCCGGATGGAACTGACTAGCTATGAAAAATGGGTGGGTCGAAACGGGCAATTCGGCAACTTCGCACAATCGACCATCTGGGGAGACGCCCGAGAACACCATGCCAGCCTTGGTAAGATTATCGACGTATTCAGGATTAACCTCGTATCGATGCCTGTGCCTCTCAGAGATTTTTTTCTCACCATACGCTTTGGCTGCCAGACTTCCAGCTCTTAACACGGCAGGCCATTCACCCAGTCGCATACTGCCTCCGTAATTTGCCTGGGCAAGCTTATCCTTCTGCTCACTCATGATACCTATAACGGGATGCTTAGTGTCAGGGTCAACCTCTGTTGTATGAGCACCTTTGAGTCCAGCTTTATTCCTAGCGAACTCTATGACAGCGAGTTGCATACCGTAGCAAAGTCCAAGGTACGGAATTTTGTTTTCCCTAACATATTTGATAGCGCCTATAATCCCCTCAACTCCGGTAGAGCCGAAACCGCCCGGCACCACCACTCCCGCGTAATTTTTCAACTCAGAATATTTCCTCTTGCCAGTCTCATACTCCTTGGCGTTAATCCATTCGAGCTTTGGCTTCGCTCCACGCCAATAAGAAGAAAACTTAATAGCTTCGATTACTGAAACATAGGCATCCGCCAATACGAAATCACCGGTATCGAAGTATTTTCCGATTACCGCTATTTTAAGAATCTTTTTCGCTGACTTGGCTTTCGATACGAACTTTCTCCAGTTTTTCAAATCCTTTTGTCTAGGCTTTAAACCAAAGTGGGCAAGAATACGCTCACTTAACCCGTCGTTTTCGAAATTTACTGGCACATCATATATGCTCTCGATGTCCGGAGCGGCGATAATATCCTCTTCGGCAATACCTGTGGTCATGGAAATCTTTTCCTTCCTTTTCTTATCTATCGAGAGCTCGCTTCTCGCGATAATCATGTCGGTATTGATTCCGTATGAGGAAAGCTGTCTCACCGCGTTCTGCGTCAGTTTCGTCTTCATCTCGCCAATCTTGCCCGGTACGGGAAGATAGGAAACCATGATGAACATTACGTCTCCAGGGTGGCGCATTTTGAGAAGTCTGGCCGCTTCGAGAAAAATGGCGTTTTGGTATTCTCCGATAGTGCCTCCTATTTCAAACACGGTTATCTCAGCACCCGACTTCTTAACCGAAGCGTGAATGCGTTTGATAATCTCCTCGGTTACGTGGTAGACGGGCTCAACGCACTTGCCCTGGTAACCTAGCGCTCGTTCGCGGTCTATGACACACTTGAGCACCATTCCATTGGTTAGATAATTTTCCTTGGGCATGTCTTTATTGAGGAAGCGTTCGTAGTTGCCCATGTCCTGGTCGGTCTCGAGACCGGAATCGAGTACGAAAACTTCTCCATGTTCAACTGGATTCATGGTCCCGGCATCCACGTTTAAATAAGGATCAGCCTTCATCAGGCTGACATTGAAACCCTTTGACTGGAGTATTGTGCCGATTGACGATGTGGTAACTCCCTTACCTACTCCGCTCATTACGCCTCCGACGACAAAAATATATTTTGGCCGGATTTCTTTCTTTCGCTTCATTCCGCTGATTTTAGCACACGAAGCCCGATAATTTCCATGAATATCTCTGGGTCTATAGATATTCCGCCAATTCTAATCGAGAGGTGCAAGTGGGGCCCTAGAACATACCCCGTATCTCCCGTCTTGCCTATCTCCTCACCCTTATCCACATCCGCGCCCAGTGGGACGCCAATTTCGGAGAGATGCATATAAATAGTATGGAGACCCAAACCGTGGTCGATGATGATGGTATTGCCGTAATTTCTTAAAAACCGATTGAAAACTATCTTGCCGAAATTCATCGCATACACCGGCGTGCCGACAGCGGCGCGAAAGTCGGTGCCCTTATGGCTAATACTCGAGGCGCCGGTAAGCCTCGAGTAACCGTACGTGTCGGTAATGGTTATAGGCTCGTCTATCGGTAACCTGAATTCGCCTTCCCAGAGTTTCTCATCCTCCGTCGGCACAGCGCTTATAAGCTTGCCTTCTTCGACAAGAGTATTTATAAGCTCACGCTCCGCTTCAGGCGTGTCGCCACCGAGTTTTTCCGGAATGCCAAGAGGTGCTTTGGCTATGTAGCGCTCACCCACCGCGAGGCGGCTTGTGATGATTCTACCGTCGTTAAGGGTCAATACCATGGGCAATGAGCCAGACTTGCTTCGCAAGTCAAGACCTACGAGAGCCGAGAGTTTGCCGTCGTGGATGAAGGTTTTGAGCTCCTTATCATTCACTTTCAGAGACTTCGCGGTCGTAGTGCCGTGAATCTGTATAAGCACCGGGTCGCCTTGCTCGATTTTATCCGGCAGTATCGATATAGAAATTTCTTCCGCTATAGGTTGCTTGTCTTCACTTGGCGGTTTCACCGCCAAGTAGCCACCAATACCCAAAATAATTATTACCAATATCAAAAGCAATCTCATATTTATAGTATAACGTTTCTATTTCAGATTTGACATAATTATAGTAAATATTGCATACTGCAAACGCGGGTAAATCCGCAGAAAGGCAGCTCTTTATGAGACTCAAGATTTCGCTTGTTGTGGAAGAGGAAGTGATGATTCCGCAGAATGAGAGCCCGGTTCTGCAGAATCCTGGGCTCTTCGGGAACAAGAGCGAGGTAGTCGCCAAAACGGTGAATTTCTTACGATGCGGTTGTCCGAGCGTCCAACTGATCTCAGGTAACCCCTACAGCGAACAGTTAGCGAAGGATATGCTCGATAAATTTCAAGGCATGTTCTCGAGTCTCCAGAAGCCCGGTGAGCAGTTCGAAATCCAGGCACCGAGTGGCCGCTGGAGCCAGGAATCCATCATCACCATCACCCGCATCGTCGCGTCGGACAGAACCATTCCGCCACATCCGAACCTCATCGAAATCGAGCAAGCTGCCATCAAGCAGACTCTCGAAAGAGGACCCTGGACCCAGGAAGAAGCTGCGAGGGTTTTGAAAGACTTCCGAATGAAGATCAAGTGGTAACTCGACCTGATTCAACTGAAGGGCGGCGCGAGGAGATACTCCTCCGCCGCCTTTTCTCATTCCCTTTTATTTTCTACGCAAAAACCAACATACATAATAAAAACGCTATAGCGGAATTATTATGTATATGAGGAAAGTTAATTTATCAAATCGAATTCCATGCGCAGATATTTATCATTCTCAATCTGGTCGGCGATTATGTAGAGCAAGTCGCGACCGATTCCGTAATCAGTTTTCAGCAAACCGATGACATCTTCGCAGTCATAAGGATAAACCCAGACACTATCTTGCAAGTGGTAAAATCCGGCTTGCTTGAATATTTCCCTCACCTCATCCCTAATCGCCCGCCACTTTTTATCCCACTTCTTCGGCTTTTTCAATTTAAAATCTTCTCTTCTCCAGCGTTCCAAGATTTCCTTACCATCTTTAGCCAACTCATAGTGTCCGTGCTCGAATTTAATTAACCCCTTGCTTCTCAGACGGCTTGCCGTTGATCTTATTACTTCGTTTTTCCGCGGAGAAGAAGGTAGGTCAAGATCAAGCAGAATATTCAAAACTCTAGGTACGAGAAGCGAAGCGCCCAGCCGGCCACCCGAAGCGACAGTGAGAAGTATTGCTTCTTGTATTTCCGTTCGCCTGATAATTTTCTTATTTTCTTCTTCCAGTTTCCCCATACTTACATTATAATCAACTACATAATAAAAACGCTATAGCGTTTTTATTATGTATATATGATTTGTGTCTCTTTTGCGAGATTTTGACATTGGTCAGACAAAACGAAAAGCCGCCTCTAGACAGAGCGGCTTTTCTTGTGGTTTGCAGAGTTATGTTATCTAAGTTGGAGTCGGAGTGTCGAGGTGGAGTTGCGCTTGCCTTGGTTGTCATTGTCGCGGTCATCATCATTTTTATCGTTGTCATCGTCTTTATTGTCATCATTCTCAATTTCAATTTCGGTTTCTGATTTCAGCTTCGTTTCGCCGTCATCCTTGATTTCGATCTTGAATTTGCCGTCTTCCTCCTTTACCTCTATGCGACCCTTGTTACCGGAAGTGTTTATTTTTATCTTGCCGGCTGAGGGTGATGTCGAAGCAGTCGAGGTGGCAGTTGAGCCCTTAATCTTCAGCATGAAGTCGCCATTTTTCTTGAGTTCGACCTTCACATCTTCGGCATTGACCATGGTCTCAAGCCTCTCGATTACAGATTCGACCGCTGCCAGAGCTTGAGTATTGCCCTTGGCTTCGAGATCAGCGGCGACATCACTAAGGTAGGAGATAGCCACGTTTACTCCTACGGCCACTCTGCCGTCGGTATTCTTGGGAGTAGAGGTGGCGTTGGTCGAAGTAGCGGCTTGCGGTGAGTTTGTCGAACCCGTAGTCGTTGCCGATGCGGACAAACGCGCTCTAGAAATAAGTTTCTCAACCTCCTCAAGACGCTCTTCGGAGAATTTCACCTTGAGTTCGGCTTTGCCCTTACCGGAGAAAACCAAACGGACATTCTCGACGGCACGGTCCACCGGGAAGAGTATGTCGCCCGGGACGGCGCTGTTGGCTGCGACAGCCGTGCCACCGCTTATAAACACCAGCATACCGATAAGTAATGGGATCATGTTTTTGTGGTTAGTTTGTAATGCGAATATTTGGAAGACCGAGCGCGACTCCATGCGCGAAGAAATTTCCGCCCACGTAGCATTGCTCTCGGATAACGAAAGGTTCCTGAATTTCAAGCTCTTCAAGATTTTTTCCGGGTTGTCAGTTTTCTTTTTCATACTTTAGCAATTCTCTTAACTTCGTTAACGCGCGATGGTGTCTGATCTTAATCGCGCCTTCCTTTTGTTCCAGAAAGCGGGCAATGATCTTGAACTCGAGACCCTCGAAATACCGAAGCCGAATCACTTCCCTGTCGATAGCGTTGAGCTTTTCAACCATATCAAGGACGAAGGCTATTTCGCCCGGATCTCTTGAGTCGGAATCGGGAACAACGTCGGAGAGGTCTTCGAGAGATACGACGGGTTTAAAGAATCGATACAGCCGGGCGACTCTCCTCCTCGCTATGATGCAGAGGAAAGAGAAGAATTCGCCGTCGGAGGAGTACGAGAACTTGCCGCCGGAGAGAGCCTTCCAAAGGTCAATGTAGGTTTCCTGGAGAATATCGAGCGCTTCTTCACGGTTCCGCACTCTGGCTCTGATGAGCCGGAAGATGCCATCTTTGGTCTCTTCATAGAGCAGGCGGAAACACTCTTTGTCTCCGTCAACACATCCGTCTATCAGCCTTTGGAATGTCATTGTGCCTTCTACCTTACTAATGTCCGGGGGTTTTGAAAAGGTTACATTGACAAAACCTAGAAAATATTCTGCGGTAACCAGTCGAAGAGGCGCTTCCGATGCTGGTCGAGAGTCCACGCGCTCTTGCCTTTGAAAAGGGAGAGATGGGCTTCCTTGAACTTCTCAAGAAGCGTCAAGGTCGCGCGAGGATAGCCCTCGGGCATATTTTTGTTATAACTTTCTAGAAACTCCGTTTCTGTAAGCGGGATATCGTTCGGCACTATTCGTGAGGAGGTTTTCTTCATCTACACATCATACCATAAATGGATAGAAAATTCAACGCTACTTAAGAAGTTTCTCGAGTATCGGCTTAATTCTCTCGGCCATAAGCTTGTACCCCTCGTCATTCGGATGGAGGCTGTCGGACATAAGTTTCGAGTTTTCAAAAATATTTTCCAAAATATCCGGAACATAGGCGGCCTTTTTATTTACAGCTAAATTCTCGAATTCTTTGTCGAAATTGCTCCCGATGCCAACCAGAATCACAGCCGAGCCCCGGGCCTGTATCGCATCAACTATTTTACTTAAATTTCGGAATGTCTCTTCCGGTGGCACACTGGCAAGATAATCGTTGCCGCCAAGAAGCACAATAACTACTTTCGGCTCGTATTTGTCGAGCTCACTTATTCTCACTAGCGCGCCCAGAGTAGTGTCCCCGCTTACGCCCAGATTCACGATAGGTACATCGAGCTCTTCCGAGAGCATTGACACGAATCCGCCTGTCTTTGATGACCCGACACCCACCACGAGACTATCGCCGAAAGCTACTACATCTGTGCCAGAAGAAGGATAGTTCCTAATGCCCGGCGCTCGATAATAAAAGAGTCCGGCAATCGCCACGGCGGCAAAGATTATGAAAAATATCTTTTTCATTTATTTCACAAATACTTTAAGCGCGTTTATAAGGCTCGCGGATTTGAATACTTTCGGCAGTTCGCTCTGCCAGCCCACTTTCGAAGTATCTACGTCCGGCACAACGCCGTTGCCCTCGATTGGCTCGTTATCAGCACGTACGGTGAGATTGTTTACCAGAAGCAGAAGATACTTGGTCTCCGGGTCTATCTCGGTCGCCAAGGGATAAGTGTTCTCTATCGTGCCCCAACCCTTCGTGGTTACGCCGACACTCTTGGCCAGGCGATATTTCTTGAAGGCGTCTATGGTAAGTTCCGCCGTTGATTGGGTTGCGTTGTCGGAGAAGAAAGCGATTTCCTTGTACCGCTCGAAGTCCGGATATTTAGGCATAGTCGTTCTAATTACTTTTTTCTCGCCATGAGAAAAGAGGTCGAAAGCATATTGGTCAGGTCCGATGAAGAGACCTAGGAACGCGGGCAGGAAGTCGAGCGAGCCGCCGATATTGCCACGGAAATCGAATATTATCGAGTCCATGCCGGGCGTGGTCGAAGCTTTTGTAAGCGCGTTGCCGATTTCTTGTAACGTTGTCGGCGCGATTTGCTTCACGCCAAGATAAAG
>Ga0209210_1002366_pt1 | contig 13872 bp, 15 predicted proteins | sample RifGroA1_FD_183991 | JGI IMG/M metagenome (GOLD analysis project Ga0209210, IMG submission 183991) | Contaminated groundwater microbial communities from Rifle, Colorado, USA - Rifle Groundwater A1 (SPAdes) (version 2) | ecosystem: Environmental > Aquatic > Deep subsurface > Groundwater >...
AAGACAGCCGATCGAAGACAAAATGGTATCGGTCGCCAGGGCAAGACGAACAACTCATTTTCCGGCCAATTTTGTCTTGGTGGCAGCCAGTAATCCATGCCCTTGTGGTTATCTTTACGACGAAGTTCGACATTGCATATGTTTGCCAGGCCAGGTAATTCGTTATCAAAAACGCCTATCTGGCCCGATTATGGATAGAATCGATCTTCACATCGAGGTACCGACAGTTCAAGTAGAAAAACTCACCGCCATTAATAATCCTCGTGAAACTTCGGCCTCGATTAAGAAACGGGTACAAAAAGCCCGTGAGCGGCAATTAGAGCGTTTTCGCGGCACACCGCTTAAGTCAAATGGCGATATGGGCACACGTGACGTTCGAACATTTTGTTCTTTATCCTCCGAATGTCTAACTTTATTGGGACAAGCGGCCGCCCGATTCGGACTTTCGGCAAGAGGATATTTTCGAATTGTAAAGGTGGCCATGACAATCGCGGACCTGGAAGAAAGTAATCAAATCTCAACCAATCATGTTGCGGAAGCTCTTCAATATCGACCTAGGGCAACTGCCGGTGAGTAATGGATACTCATTTTAGGCACGAGGGACTTTTGGTCTGTTTAAGGTTATAATTAGAACTATGACAGCTCCTTTTAGGGTGCTTTTTGTGGCATCAGAAATGTATCCATATGCGGCCGTTGGAGGCTTGGGAAGAGTAGCGTACTTTTTACCTAAGGCTTTAATCAAAATGGGGGTAGACGCGCGAGTGATGATCCCCAAGTATGGAATTATTGACTTGGAAAAGTTTCCTATCAAAAAAATGGTCGCCGAAAGCCTCAAGGTTGAGACGGGAGATCCAGAGTCGGAACCTCTCTTTTGCAATGTAAAGTTACATCAAGCGTCAGGTGGGCCACCAACTTATTTTTTGGAGAACATGGAGTTTTATGAGCAAAGAGCGAATGTTTATGCATATGCCGATGATTCAATTCGTTGGGGACTTTTACAAAGAGGCGTTTTGCAATTTATCAACTCTTGTGGTGATTGGTGTCCGGATATAATTCACTGCAACGATTGGCAATGTGGGCTGATTCCTCAACTTATCAAGACGGAGTATTTAAACACCAAACTTAGTAAGCTGGTGACTATCTACACGATTCATAACCTTATCTATCAGGCAAACTTTGACCATAGATTCGTTTCAGAACTTGATTATGACGATGGACAAAGTGAAGTGCCTGGTTTTTACTCGGAACGGTTTTGTAAACTTAATTCAATGCGCCGAGGGATTCTTTATTCCGATTTGATATCGACTGTCTCCGAAAATTACAGCCACGAAATTTTGACGCCGGAGTATGGCGAGGGGCTTGATCAACTTCTCCAGGAAGTTCGAACTAAGCTCGTAGGGATTACAAACGGGTTGGATTATGACGAATTTGACCCTAAAACTGATAAAAATATTGACTTTAATTATGACGTGCGAACAATCGACAAGCGATGGTATAACAAGCTGGAACTTCAGGCCGAGTTTCAACTGGAGAAAAATGTTGATATTCCGATAGTGGCGATCTCAAATAACCTTAATGAACAAAAAGGGTTAGATCTTCTTTATCCAATTATGGATTACCTTTTAGGGGAGATGAAAATTCAATTTGTGGTTAACGGCGATGGGGAGACAAGGTACAAATCGTTTTTTTCAGAGTTGTTCAATCGATATCCTAAACAGGTTGGTTTAAACCTCCGACGTGACCCGCTTCTGCCGAGACATATTTTTGCGGGAGCCGACATAATACTTTTACCGAGTAAGTTTGAACCGTGCGGGATTGTACAGATGGAGGCACTTCGGTACGGATGTATTCCGGTTGCGCGGGCGACGGGGGGCCACGTTGACACAATTAAGGACGGTTTCTCGGGGTTTTTGTTTAATAAGTACGATTCAATGGCCTTATTCGCTACAATAATGCGAGCGCTAGAGGCACTTAGATATCCTGAAGTCTGGAAAAAGATTGTTAAAAATGCGATGAATCAGGATTTTTCTTGGGACAGAGTCGCCGAGCATTATGTTAAGGCATATGATCGGGCAGTAAAGCTTAAGAGACAGGTGAAAATTACCTCTCCCCGCCCGGAGGAGCTTTAGAAAAGATGCTTAATATTGGTTTATTACTCCACTTCTATCAACCGTCGACACAATTTTCGGAGACGCTCAGGAAAATTACCCTCCGGTCGTACGAGCCGCTGTTGACCCTTTTTGAGGAATTTCCCGAGGCGAAGTTTACCGTAAATCTTACAGGCAGTTTACTTGATCTTTGGGAACAGTCGGGTAGGGGAGACATTATCAACCGTTGGCGGGCAATTCTTAACCAGGGCAATATTGAAGTTGTAGGAACAGCCAAGTACCATCCACTTTTGTTTAAACTCCCTTCCGGCGAGGTTGAGAGGCAAATTTTGCTCCAGGAAGCAGTACTTAAACGACTGCTGAATTTATCAAAACCGCTCGGATTTTTTCCGCCGGAAATGGGTTACTCCCGGGTTACGGCGGAGGTGATCTCGAAACTTGGATACCGCTGGGTGCTGCTCGATCGTTCAGCAAGACTGGGAACAGACTTTCCGAGTACGCCTGAGGTCTCTCGTGAGACGAATTCAATTTATAATTTACCGATTAAGGTAGTTTTTCGGGACCCCAACCTTTCCTATAAAATCGCCTTTGCCGAAGTTAGGAGTCTGAAGAACTTTAAAAAGGTAATTGATCCGCTAACTGATCAGAATGGGCATATAGTTTTGGCGATGGATGCGGAAACTTTTGGTTGGCATCGAAGAACTCAGATGAATCTTCTTAGGTCATTTCTTAAGGCTGATAAAAAAAGGGCATCGTCATTTAAACTGTTAAATATCTCGCGGATTGTTGAGGACTCTTCGTTGGGGGCGGAACTTGAGCCATTGGACTCGACGTGGGGTTTTTTCCGAGAGACGGCAGCGGGGGTACGGGTTTTTCCACGGTGGGACAATCCCGAAAATCCTGTTCACAATCTACAGTGGCGTCTTCTGAAACTGGCAATTGAGGCGTCGTCCTTAGAACCGGAAGGTTCGACGGCGAGAAGCTTTCTGGACCAAGGGGAACAGTCAGATCAATTTTGGTGGGCAAGCGCTGATCCTTGTTGGTTACCTCCAATGGTTAAAGCAGGCACAGATCTTCTGGAGAAATCGATCTTGTCTTCGAGCCGGGCGTCATTAGAGCAAAAGAAGGAAGCCACTCGTTTGGCTTTAGAGATTATTGATGTCGGTCAAGAGAAGTTCGGGAAAAAATCGAAACGGTGTTAAAGAATATGTCAGGAAAAAATACTAATAATAAAAAAAAGGTAGTTTGGGTATGTTTCTTACATCTCTACCAACCGGCAAATCAAGCAGAGGATATCTTAAAAAGAGTCGTTAACGAAAGCTATCGACCGCTGGTTAAGCACATTCTTGAAAATTCGGAGATAAAAATAACTCTTAATATGAGCGGCGCACTGACGGAGCAACTCGTAAACTGTGGGTATCAGGATGTAATAGACGGCTTAAAACAAGCACTGGAGAGAGGACAAATAGAGTTTACTGATAGTGCTAAGTATCATGCTCTATTGCCTTTCCTTCCGGAGGAGGAAGTGGTGAGGCAAATTAAACTAAACCGTGAGACGAATAGAAAATTCTTCGGTGAGTTTTATAATCCGGTTGGATTTTTTCCGCCCGAGATGGCTTTTAGCCAGAACCTTTTACCTATCTTGAAAAGACTTGGATATAAATGGATTATCGTTGATGAAATCGCACTAGGAGGCAGGATAAGCCAGGTCGATACCCATGCGGTTTACACCGTCGCGGGAGAGGGTATTTTTGTATACTTTCGGGACAGGATTCACTCGAATTTGATAATGAGTGCCCTGATTAGGAAAGTGCAGGACTTTAAGGGAATAAAGGATTTTTTTCAAAAGGGGTATCTGGTGACAGGAATGGATGGGGAGACTTTTGGTCACCACCGGCCAGGGCTTGATAAGCTATTGGTTAATCTTTTAAAGTCGGTTGATATAGATCATGCGTTTATATCAGAGATTCCTGCACTTTTTCCAAGCCGCAAGGAAGCAATTTTGGCCGATTCGACATGGGCGTCAACGGAGAAGGATATCGAAAATAATGTTCAGTTTCTCACCTGGAAAGACCAAAATAATATTATCCAAACATGGCAGTGGGAACTCCAAGGGCTAGCGCTGTCACAAGTTCAAAATTTTGACGAGAACGATCCGCAAGTCAGTCAAGCAAGGAAAAAACTGGACGCGGCATTGTCTTCGGACCATTTCTTTTGGGCTTCGGCGAGGCCTTGGTGGTCGGTGGAGGTGGTCGAAGCAGGGACGTGGGGCTTGTTGGATGCGATTAAAAGTGTGCCTGGGGTTTTACCTGAGGTAGTCAGTAAAGCGCAAGAGCTTTATCATAAAATTGTAGCCAAGACATTTGAATGGCAAAGGACAGGTTTTATAAAAAAAGTTTATGCGCAATATCGAGAAGCGCCGCGCGTGCCTTTTAAAGACCGAACAACCGGTGCCGGAGAGCCCTGGGTATATGACGCTTTTGTAGCGTTTATGAAAAAAGAAATGAAAAAAGCCGCTAAAAAAGAAAATTATGAGGAAGCAACCATGTGGCGAGATGCTCTCTGGAAACTTGAAACTAAGAACGATATTTATGACGGGGTACATGCGGTAGACATACTCAGAAGGCGGCTTAATGAACCAGAAATTTATAAAATGATTGAAAGATATCGGAAGGAATACGAGCGGGTAGCCTCAGGACAACCCGAGTCTAGGGGAACATAAAAAACTATGAAAGTTGCGTTTGTTGCATCTGAATGTACGCCAATTGTAAAAGTAGGAGGGCTTGGAGACGTAATCGGCTCATTGCCAAAAGCTCTGCATAATTTAGGCGTTAACACTACCGTGTTAATTCCCGGATATTGTACTATTGACTATTCTTCCTGGGTAAAAACAGAGAATTTCGTAATTCATTTTGCAGGTGAACCCCTTAAGATCGAGGTCTTTTCCACCCAGTTGCCGGGGTCAGTCGTGCAATTAACTGCATTTCGGGAAAATAAATACATAGGAAGTGGAGGTGTCTATTTTAGTAAGACAGCTTTTTCTTCTTCCCAAGATGAAATAAATAGGTTTGTCGTTTTTAACGAAGCGGTCGCTTGTTGGCTTTCAAAAGAAACAAACAAAGTCGATATCGTCCATGCCCACGATTGGCATGCAGCACTGCTTTTGCATCTCCTGGATGATGGCGGTGTGAAGGTTAAGAAAGTCTTTACCATCCATAACCTGGCAAATCAGGGAATGTCATCTCTGGAAGTTGATGCCAAATTGGGCGGGCATATTGATCATGATAAACTCCTGGCTTGGGATGCAACTGACCACTCGCTCGATTTGATGCTTCAGGGTCTGGGACGGGCTGATTGGATAACAACCGTCAGCCCGACCTATGCCAAGGAAATATTGACACCTGTATTTGGTGAGAAATTGGAAGAAGTTCTAAGAACCAGAGAGGGAAGATTGACCGGGATCCTTAATGGAATAGATTATGATTTCTGGAACCCCCGACATGATCCCTTGCTAAAAAATAATTATGATCAGTCAACGTACAAGCTCGGTAGAAAAGAAAATCGAATTCACTTAGAGCAATTAGTAGGACTGAAAATAAATCCCCAAAAGCCGCTTTTTGGGTTTATCGGCCGATTAACAAACCAAAAGGGACTTGACTTAATTTTAGAAAGTTTACCGGAAATTTTGCGAAATGGTGAATTACTGGTGTTAGGCAAGGGTGCACCAGAAATTGAAAACGCGCTTGCTCAAAAAGCAAATGAATCAAACGGAGAGATGGTTTATGTTAATACCCAGGAAAATTTTCATGAGGATTTTGAACATCTTATGTATGGCGCTTCTGACTTTATGCTCATACCTTCAAAGTTTGAACCTTGCGGCTTAGTTCAAATGATAGGCATGCATTATGGAGCCGTTCCCATTGCTCACAGTGTTGGCGGACTTAGAGACTCCATAGAAGATGGCCATACCGGTTTTCTCTTTGCCGACTATAGCGCTAAGTCGCTTACTGGCGCGGTAAATAGAGCAGCCGCACTATTTCAAGTCGGTGATATCGGGTCGATCATAGAAAAAGGTATGTCTCAAGATTTTTCATGGGGGAAATCAGCACTTGAGTATGTTAAGCTGTATGAGAAAGTGAGCAAACTTTAAATGGCAAGATTCGTACCTGATGTTGCGACCCATCGATGGGTTCTAATTACTCCGGGAAGGGCAAGCCGGCCTCATGCCTCAATCAGTGTCGATGAAACTGAAAAACCTAGCTGTGTTTTGTGTTTGGCTTACCAAAATCCTACTCCCGAGCAAATGGAGAAATATTCATTGCAAGAAATTTATTCTCTGGGAAACATTAGAGTAATCCCAAATAAATTTCCAATTACAGATACCCATGAGCTCATTATTCATGGACCGCAAGATAGTATTGATATTGAGGATTTTCCCCAAACACAGGTAGAAGATTTACTCAAAGTCTATCGCAATCGATTTCAAGTTCATCGAGAAAGAGGACATGTTATTATTTTTAACAATCGTGGGTTCTTGGCCGGTGGAAGTCTTCAACACCCTCACTCACAACTGGTAGTGATTCCTAGTCAAATTAACTTGGAAGCTCTTCAACTGGAACCAATTGCTAATGTCGTTGATGAAAATCAGTTTTTTACCGTTTATTGCCCCGAATTTTCGCAGTGGCCATATGAAATGTGGCTTGCACCCAAGAAAAAAGGCGGTGTTTATGCCGATGTTGCCGATGAAGAGATCAAAGATTTAGCAAGTTTATTAAAGCGGCTAATCAAGGTTCTCTTGATTAAATCTGAAGAGCTACGCAAACCAGATAAAGGAAACTATAACTTTTATATCTTCCCCCAAAAAGATTGGTACTTAAGGCTTATCCCCCATTTCAAACATCGTGGTGGTTTAGAGCTAGGCACAGGGGTCTCAGTAAACGAAAAAGACCCGGCCGTTGTTTCAGAGGAACTTAGACTACTTTTGGAAAAAGTAAAATAACCTGCATCAACGGTATTTATAACAAGCATCCACAACACTTCACACTGCAAACGTGACCATGGGCAGATAGATCACGTTTCCAAAAGTACAAACAAACACCACCCATCTAATTAACTTAGGTGGACAGCAATAAAATGCTAAACGACGCTCTAATTTAAATGAGTTATTTATGCAGCGCCGATTTTGTACATTCCGGTTCCACAAACCGGGCACTTCCCCTTCAAAGCAGGTTTACCATTTTTCATAGTAACTTTTTGTGGATTCGGGTCTTCACGAGATGCGCGACATTTTACACAATACATCTTTGCCATAACTTTCACCTCCTTCCATTAATTAGCCAGAAAAAATTCTGGCTGGATAAGCAGAATATAGGAAATAATATACACTAAGTTCCAAAGCTAGTGCAAGCGCAATTGAGATCAGAGTTTTTAGAAGGTCTCTTTTAACACCTGCATATAACACTGCAGTGGTGTTTTCGAAACTCGAAGGTGGGGCAATTTTAGGACGTTCAATCTTAAGATCGATCACAGAGTCAGGCTGTGCAGCCGGTCCTGATACCGGTAGAATAATTTGTTCTCTGCGCAAAGCAGCGAGCTCTTTATCTCTTCTGGTTCGTCTTTTAGACACTAGCTTAATATACTAGCAGCCACAACTTAGAAATTCCAGCTTGGCTTATTAGCAACTGCCAGTTCGCGTTACTTTAACAACTTTACTTTCAGTGGCCTACGGAAGACGGAGATAATGACATAGCGTCTCGAATACCCGTCGTATTGGTAAAGGATACCAGTCTTAAACCCATTTCTTTCAAGGGTCTTTCTGGTTTGACTCTCAGTGAGGCCAAAGTTAAAGATCTCCTGAATATCGTCATTAGTGATCCCGTGTTTTTTCATCACTTCAAGGGCCGGTTTGGTGTAATCGCAAAAATATACTTCCACAGAATAAGTATACCGGCCTAGCGCAAACTAGGGGCGCATACACAAACCATCGCACTATTCAATTAACGAAGCTTTATCTGGACTTATAAGATATATCCTGATATAAAACTATCGATGCCTAGAACTGAACGACCTTCACCCGAACAACTCCGTGAAGCCGAATCCCAAGTTGACGCATTCCTACGTCACGCAAGCAACTACATCCCCGAAACGCTAAGTGATTCCCGTGTACTTGAAGAAATTATGGGTACACCTGCTGGTCTTGAGGCAATCGTTCAAAGAATCCTTAAGCGGGGCACTGGTGAAATCCGGGATAGTCTTATCCAAGCGTATTTAAAAGCACAAAAACAAGGAGTAATTGACGAATATATTAGGCAGGCTATAGGGCAAACCAATCGCTCGCAAATTGGGAATAGAGAGGAGGTTTTACAATCAATTGCTGAATTCGAAAAAAAACTTAGGGAAGCTCACGAAAGTGGCGCACTCTTTAATCCAGGCTATTAATCCTTCTCATCCATAAGTAGGACTAAATCTATATCAGACCCTTCCATTCCTTGATACTCTTCTTCATATAATCCGAAGGTCCCTTCAGCTAAAGATGCCCATACAATTGCCTTCTTAACCGCAGACTTATCTTTTATCAAAGTCAGAAGAAATTGTTCTGCCTCTTTCCATACTGCTTGTTGGTCTTCGTAAATTATTTTGTTTGGCTTCATCACCTAATTATAGAGTAGGTGCGACCAGTTGCGCTCTGCTGCGCAAATTTTAAAGTTGGGAAAATCTGAGAGTGGAGAAATTCGATCAATCCGTAACTATTTCTGGGGGCCGGTGAATTCATAAAACGCCACACAAGTCCAATGTGGGAGATCTTCTCTACTAGCGCCAAGAGGTGTCATTTTTCGAGCAGGACTTTCTCCGATGCTTCCTGAGTCGGGCTGGCGATCTCCCCCCTCATCTCTGGCTAGTCTATCAAAAACAGAAAGGGCAAAGGAGATCTTATCTTTTTGATCACCATCTATTACTATACTGATTACAGTTTGACTAGCTGAAGCTTCTTCGTTTTTTCGATCTTGTCTCCTAAGAAAATCTGCTTGGCTCTGGTCACCATCTGCAGTAGCAGCTGTTTCTTCCCAAGAAGCACTGTCTAGTTCGTCTTGGGTTATGTTGGAGATTTCGACAATAATGTCCATCCAGTTGTTGGCTTCTTTTCGAGCCCTCTCCATAAAACGATTTGCTCGTACTTCATGATGTTCGGAACCGGATGGCTTTCCTGAAGAACTTTCGATTCTATCCACAAATCATATCCTAGCACGAAGCTCTAAAAGAATTATATGCGGGGGTTTACACTGAAAATTTGATCATGGATTTTGTAGTGTGCGAAGAAATTAGAACCTCTCACCGTTCTTCATGGCATCAACCGGTCTTATTTAAGATTAACCCAACAATCAACGGACTGTCTTTTCTGGAAGATATCCATCCGCTGCAAAATCGTTACTGAATGCGAACAACTAAAAGTCGAATTATTAGCGTTAACGGTTTGGCTATAGAGAATCTTATCGCTGGCAGAATTGCTAATCACCTGGTTTGTTGAGTCCGCTGATGAAACTTGCCAACCTGCCTTTTTGAAGAAATCAACTGAAGTTTTAACATCGGAATCAACTAATGGAATGAAAGCGGTATTATTTTTTGACGGAAGTGTTTGATAAGTAGGCGGAAGATCTTGCGTGTAAACATCTTCCCTGGCGAATTGAGGTATATTTATTCCCTCTTCTTTTTCTTCGACCGGACAAGGTTTGCTGCTGCAATCAATACCCATTTGTTTTAAGGAAGAGTAAATAAATTTAGTAACTTGTTCTTTTGTGTTGTTCTTATAATCCAAAATATTGGCGCATCTGAAATTTAAGTCGATAGCCATACATCTACCATCTGGACTGCAAATTGAAGAAGTAGTTACTGGAATATAACAGGCGTATCCATTTCTAACTGCGAGTGCTATGTTCCCTCCTCCTGCAAGTTGCGATGGGTTGACCAACCAAATAGGGGATTCGAGAAAGTAGTAGTCCCGAGATGAGAGCTCTTTTTCTTGCTCAAGGGGATTTATTGCACGAGCCACCTGGGGTATCTGGGTACGATCCAACTCAGTACCATAAAAGGAAATATTGTATTCATGTGCCCCGTAGTTATTTGTAGTTTTAGCAACCGGAATGAACTTCGTTGCTGCGCCGAGCGCAACAAAACTCAAATTATCTGCTTTTATCAGCGACAACTTCACATCATCAGGAATATTGATCCCAGAATCGGCACTTAGCGCTAACGGCGCGGTTGTTGAGGGTATTGAACTCTCCCGAACTACTGATAAATACCTACTCTTGCCAAAAAGATAAATTCCACCAAGAATCAAAACCAACGCGGCCATCACAATCAATACGAGTGGTGTTGCAAATCCCCGTCGGCTCATCAATTTTCAGTATCAGCTCGTCCTCAGAAGTTGTCAATAAGTTCTAGCGTGAGAGTGCGAAGAAATTAGAGAAACATCACCCCGGGGCTAATTAAACTTGTGCCACTCGCCTTCAGATACGACAGTTATCTTCTCACCAACGATTTTTACGGCGCTATTGTTGTCGAGGGCATAAAGCGGTTTATTAATTTCTCGGGCTATTAGTTCGAGTTTTTCCAACCTTACATTTGGGAAAAATGGATCGTTAAGATGGGGCATTATGAATAAATCAACAAATCCCAAACAATTAAAACGATCTACCTTCTCTGGCTTTTCTTTATAAAATTTTAGCTCGTACTTGTTAGACCACCACTTGGCGGTAATACAACTTCCGGCGCTCAGTCCAACATAAATCTTATTTTCCAACATCCCGGGTAATTCTTTGTCCAGGCCGGATCTCTTCAGCCAATTCATCAAATGAAATGAGTTACCTCCGCCAACAAAAATGATGTCAGTTTTTTCCAGGCGTGATCGGCAGACTTTGTAATCCAAGGCTGAAATATCAACAATATCGATTGACCTTAGCCCAAGGTTCTTACAATTGACTAAATCATTAATTAACCAATCCTTACTTCCTTCTTCCACATTTGCGGCCGTGGGGATAAACGATAAGCTAAGTTGACTAAAGGGCCGATTTGCTAAATCGCCAAGAGCGTCCACGATCGACTTATTAGAAAAACCGGCTGATGTTAAAAGAAGTTTCATCTACTTATTTTACCAGACAAACGATATTACCCTCGGAAGCTGGTTTGTACTCAATAATTGTAAACAGATTAAAATGTATGAAGAAATAAATGACCCTTGGTGATATTCTCATCTTATGACAAATGAAGAATACATGGCTTTGGCAATTAAGGAAGCTGACATGGCAGCGGCAGAAGGGCAAAAACCCTTTGGAGTTGTCGTCGTTGATACAGATGGAAACATTGTTTGGAAGGACCACGATAGGGTAAGAGAGTGTCATGACCCGACGGCCCATGGGGAGGTAAATGCTATTCGTTATCTTTGTCGAAAAATGAAAACTCTTTCACTTTCTGGATTTACTTTTTACACAACTTCCGAACCGTGTCCGACTTGCTTTTCGGCGATGCTCAAAGCAAACGTTTCGCGTGTTATTTATGGCGCTAAAACCATCGAAACTGCTTCTCTTCCGATTCCGATTGAGGAGTTAAACGTACGAGCCAAACGACCGATACAAATCGTTGGAGGGATATTTGCAAAAGAAGCGTTGGAACAGCGGAACCGGTTAATTGCTAGATAAATTCGCTAGCATGGCTTATAAAGCATTGGGCTTGACTTCGTCGTAAGTGTAAAACCCGTGGTATAGATTACCCTTTCGTTACCGGTAAACTGGGAAGGATTATTTTCTTGGTTTTTTCCGACCACGGCCGATCAAGTGGGGTTTGAACAAGTGGGGAAAGTATTGATTGAGGAGGTTACTTATGGAAAAAGATAGTGAATTGAAGGATGTGTAACCGGGATCATAGTTTAGATGCAGGTCAATCTCATCATAACCAGTATCTGTTAAGATTGTTTGAAGGTTACTGACATCATTCGCTAAGTAGGGGGTATCGAAAATATCTTGAACTTTTCGTCCGTAAAGTTTGCTAATCAACCATTCGCGCAGTTTCTGGTCTCCAATATACCTCTTTAGTCTTACTGGAAGATAATTTTTATTAGAGGTACAAAATAGGAGAAAACCACCGGGCTTTAGGACTCGCTTGATTTCTCTGAATACCTTTTCTGGGTTTGATAGGTGTTCGATTACCCATAGTGATAGGACGATATCGAAACTATTGTCTGGATATGATATTTTTTCTAAATTAGAAAATTTGATTTCGTCCAAGCATACGTTGTTGCGAGTCGCACTTTGATCGATATCAACTCCGGCGGCAAAAGCAATCTTGCTTCTGCGTTCGTCGATAACATAATTCCCATTGCCACACCCAGCATCTAATACTCTAATTTTTCTTTTCCCTAGCAAGTTTCTAGTTTTTTCGAAGTAGTTACTCATCAGGATGAGTGAGTTGTCCCAGAGAGGACTAAGTTTTTTGTATTCTCGGTTATAGTACAACTGCCTTTTTTCTTCTTTGGTTAATTCGGAATACACGTTAATGTAGCCATGTTCAATGATTTTTGACTTTATGTTGGGTTGGAGGTGGCCTCTGGTTATCATTTTTATGTGTGGTTTTTTTGCGGACCTCTGAACGTAGGATGAAGATCTGTTGGTTTGATTTTATCTGACCTGTCTAATTTTAGTTACCCCAGTACCAAAAGGCTAACAGGAGTTCTCACCTCTTGTTGCTTCACTTCATTGACAGCTTATACCCCCTTACTTAAAATGTGCAAAGATGGTACTCAATTCGCCGGTTTTGTTGCTGGTTTTTTTAGGAGGTGTCTGGGTGCTAACGTTAACAATAGCGGTCTTTGCTATTTATCGCAGGTTCTATCGGCTCACCGCAGGGACAAAGAAGGAGCGTCTGGATGAGGCAATAGGACATTTGGCTGACGAGCTTCAGAGAGAAAAGTATAAATGCCACCAACTCGAGGTAGAACTTGCTATTATGCGCGAATCTTTCCCCGATCATTTACAAAAGTTGGGATTAGTCCGGTATAATCCTTTTAAGGAGACCGGAGGAAATCAAAGTTTTTCCTTGGCACTTATTAATGGTCGTGGTAGTGGGCTAATTATTACCAGTTTGCATAACCGCGAGGGAACAAGGTTATACTCAAAACCAATACGAGGTGGCAGTAGTCAGCCAGGTTTGTCTCGCGAGGAGCAAGAAGCCCTGAAACTAGCAGGTAGCCATTGAAGAGTTTTTGTATTATCCTTAGTGGTATTAGAGAGAGTTAGGTTCATAATACAAAGATACAAAGATGAATAAAAAATTAGTTGCCGTTTTAGCCTTTGCGGGGACATATTTGCTGGTTACCGTTGTCTCGTACTTCGCTTTTGGTTTGCTTGGAAATTCGTCAGCGACAATCGGGCCGGAGACAAACGACAGTATTAAACCTAAACCGGAGATAGACTTGGCTGCTCCGAAGACGGAGGCGTGTCCCATAAATGGGCTGAAATATTCGGTTGGAGAAAAGCAGTCGTGGGAGAAACGCCGTCCGATAGCAGCCATGATAGAGAATCACGAGGACGCACGACCACTGTCCGGGCTTTCAAGGGCTGATGTTATTTACGAAGCAGTGGCAGAAGGTGGAATTACGAGACATCTTGCCATTTATTATTGTGCAGCGCAGGCGGCTGATATAACTCTCGCTCCAATCAGGTCAGCTAGGATTTATTTTGTTAAATTGGCGCAGGAGTATGGTGATCGGCCAATT
>Ga0209210_1002371_pt1 | contig 13844 bp, 19 predicted proteins | sample RifGroA1_FD_183991 | JGI IMG/M metagenome (GOLD analysis project Ga0209210, IMG submission 183991) | Contaminated groundwater microbial communities from Rifle, Colorado, USA - Rifle Groundwater A1 (SPAdes) (version 2) | ecosystem: Environmental > Aquatic > Deep subsurface > Groundwater >...
AAATCGGGCGAAATCTAATGCCCATGTCCGGACTCCAGCATTTCTGCTGAAACGCATAAGTTATACTCTAAATTGTTATTTTGTCAATCCCGTTAGAGCCAGGCCGCCCCAAGGTTGCCGTAGCCACTCCGACTTTAGTCGGAGGGCGGGTCTCTAACGGGATCAATCCCCACACATCTAATGGGGGCAATCCCCGCTGGAATTATGCTCGCGTTTTATGTATAATTAAGTGGTCGAAATAACAAAAGAATCTTTAACTTATGGAACAAACACCAAACATAAAAACCTCACCGCGCGACTTTTTCCTCCACCTCCTCGCCATCATCACGCTTTACGCAAGCGCGATAAGCTTCACAACGCTTCTTTTCCAATATATCAATTACTTTCTTCCCGACCCGCTGACCGAAGGGCAGTATTTCCTTGAAGCCATAACCGGAGCCATCCGTTGGGCGGTGGCGTCGCTTATCGTCGTTTTCCCCGCATATTTCTTCATAACAAGATTTCTGAACAAGGCCTATGCCGCAACGCCGTATCTCCGTAATCTCCGCATCCGGCGCTGGCTTATTTACTTTACCCTCTTTGTAACCGCCCTTATTATCATCGGCGACGTCGTCGTTCTTATTTACGGCCTCCTGGGAGGGATCGAGCTTACCCTGCGGTTCATTCTCAAGGCCATTTCTATCATCTTCACTACCGGAATTATCTTTTGGTATTACCGCTGGGATTTGAGCGAAGATAAAAAAATGAAAATACAGCCCTTCGCCTACGGAATAAGCGCGCTTATCGCTGTTGCTATTATCGGCGCCTTCTTTATTGTCGGCTCGCCGAAATCAGCGCGGCTCCGGGAAGCGGACAATCAGCGCGTCCAAAACCTTTCCGAGATCCAATCGCAAATTATGTTCTACTTCCAAGGCAAGCAAAGGCTCCCGAAGGCGCTTACCGACTTAAATAATAATATCCAAGGGTTCATCGTTCCCAAGGATCCCGAAACGGGAGCGGACTACGAATACAAAACAACCGGCCTCCTTTCCTTCGAACTGTGCGGAACATTCAACCTCGCCTCGCAAACTGGTGGACGCTCTTCCCCCATGACCACGAAAGTAATACCGCCGTCACCGGCAGGACCGGTCGGGAAAGAGATCCAAAGCACCTGGGACCATGGAGCCGGCCGTTTCTGCTTTGACCGCGGACCTATTGATAGGGACTTCTACCCGCCGTTGAATAAGCAATAACAAGTATCAAAAACCCCGCAGAACGCGGGGTTTTTCTATCTTTTTCTGCTTTTGCTCCATTGAACATACTTACAAACTCCAGTTTGTAAGTATGTTATCAAATGGATAGTTCCATTTACTTGGTGATGTAGCAGGAGTACTCCCTGCTGCGATACAAGTAGGTATTCCTCAAACAAAAAAGGCCCGCTCTGCGGGACTTTTCATAAGGGCGGGTTTCCCATCTCGCCCCCATGAACCCGATTTACCGCTTATCCTACTTCGCAACCTAATCGGTTGCTTCGCCCGTCCTCCGCAGAAGCTCTGCTTCGGAGGATGGAGAGTATGAGCCGGAAAGGCCTCACAAACCCTTGTTTTCTACGCAGATGTCGTGCCGAAGCATCGCTACCGAATCGGAGCGGCCTTCAAGCTTTCCGTCTCTGTCAATTTCCGCGTGGACGAAGAACGGCGGATTGTAGAGCTTTTTCATCTCGTGAGTGAAGCGGGTACGCGGAGCGTATCCAAGACCACACCCATTATTCGTATTTGCGGAAGCCGCAAACGGAACAGAAAGCACCACTGCGAGAATAACAAAAAATATGCTCTTCATTAGTTGGTTGTTTTCGTTGTTTTTTCGGCCTTTGGCTGATTTACCCCGTCACAACGAGGTTTACGCCCATATTATACAACAATGCGCTCAAAAATCCACTAAATAAACATCCTTACAAACTGGAGTTTGTAAGGATGTTTATTGGAAAGAGAGGAGAACTTCTTTTCTCGGCCAGTTCGTCAAATCCTGTTTTGTTCAGAAAAAAAACTGCCCCACAAAGATCGTGGGGCGTGGTGTATTGGGACTCCCAGGAAAACCTAAAGAGGAATCAGGGTAGTTTCCTCCTCGCGGTCGATCCTTTCGAGGATGCGAACTTCGAGACGAACAACGTCGTCGTCTCCTTCCCCTATTGGCGTGTTGTCCTTGATGAATTTCCGACTCCCCTTCTTGGCATTCTCGTCATCATTCGCGTAGATGATGGTTGTTAGGTAATTGCGGCATTCTCCCCCGTCGTCGTGCTTTTTGATCTCCGTGAAGGCCAAGCGGTATTTCATCAAACACCTCCCTGATTCTTTCTTGCTATTGTGTAGGCGCTCAGAAACTACCTTCACTATAGACTGCGTGAAAAGGGCGTCAAGGTAAGGTGTTATAATAAAAATAGTTCACTAAGGAGGTTCCGATGTCCAAAAGAGATAAGATCAAGGAGCTTCTCACTCCAGAAGAGTACGAACGATTCCAAAAGGGCTTCATCCCGCTTCAGAAGTGGGACAAGATCATGGAGCCACTCATCGAGTCGATCAGAGAATCGGAGCGAATCACCACAGAAGGCCTAAAGACCTACATCAATTACTGACCCCGCCGTGGCGGGGTCTCCCTTATCCACAACGGCGAGTAGAACTTCCTTTTATCAACCAAAAGCGGAGGTTAGTAAGAAATCAATAAATTGAAGCGTGGATTTTCTGACGCATAAATGTGATGGTCGGAAAACCGAGCGCATAATTTTTTATGTGCTCGGGCAAACGGGAACCGTCACATTTATTCAGAAAATCAAGCGAAGTGAATATGATTTCTCTAACCGGAACGGGTTGATAAAAGGAAGTTCTACGAGCCCTTTTCTACTCTTTCTACATATTCTCCTGTTTCAGTGTTGATCCTGATAATATCCCCTTGATTTACGAAAAGTGGGGCGGAAATTTGCGCTCCGCCATCGATGGTCACCGTTTTTGAACCGCCCTGCGCCGTATTCCCTTTTACCGCGGGCGGCGCCTCGGTTACCTCGAATTCCATCTTTATTGGGATCTGCACCTTAATTACTTTCCCGTTAAATACGAGAGTGGAAACCCTCGTTCCGGCTTTTAAAAATTTCGCGGACTCTCCAACAATATCTTTCGGTATCGAAAAACGGCTCTTGGGATTCCCGGGCTCGATGAACCAGTATTCATCGCGGTGAGCATAGAGGAATTCCGATTCCGAGCGCTCCACTTCCGCTTCTTCAAAATAATCGCTTGCCTGCCAATTGCGGTCCAGGATCTTCCCCGTCATTAAATTGCGGATCTTCGTCTGCACTACCGCCTTCCTCTGCTGCATGCGCAAAAAATGCGCCTCCAAAACCTCGTATGGAGCGCCTTCATAAACGAACAAAGTTCCTTTTTTTAGATCGGTGTAAGAAAGCATTTTTGGGTAGATTAACGATTTATGATTTATGATTCTCGAAAAGCATGCTGATGGAACAGATTTAGGATTTAGGAAATACGATAATAATTTTAAACAAAAACCGCCCCGAGCTTACCGAATGGGCGGCTTTTGGAATTACATAATTTGCCGTCTATTCGCTTATCGGTCCGATTGGTCCGCGATCCGGGCGTGGAGCCCGAGAACCGCCTTCCGGCTCTTCTATCTTCAGATTCACCCTGGCGTTATTGCGAACGCCGACGATACGCAGAAGCGAACGGATTGCCTTTGCGGTAGCGCCTTGGCGGCCGACAACGTGGCCCATGTCTTGGGCATTCACCCGAAGCGAGAGCAAAACCCCCATCTCGTCAACCTTGCGTTCTACCTTTACGTCGTCCGGGTGATCAACCAATGCTTTAACCAAAAATTCCAAGAAATCCTGATCCGGTGTAGCGCTCATGATATTCAGTGCTCGTCTTCTCTTTTCGACCTTTCCTATTAACTATTTTGTTATATACCGGTATCAATCAAAAATCAAGAAAAGGCGTACGTTCTACTGCCTACCGCCTACTCACTACTTGCTACTTGCCCGGCAGGAGCGGTTGCCGGAGCTTCCGTGCTCTGTTTTTTCTTTATGGATATTGCGCGCTTCGGTCCGGAGATCGCACCGCTACGCACCAAAAGATTATGGACGGTAGCAGTCGGACGCGCTCCCTTTTCTATCCAATAAAGCGCTCGCGTTTTGTCGACAACGATCGATTTCGTAAAAGGGCTATATGAACCCAGGTCCTCAACCGGCGGAGCGGCCATTTTTGAGCGCTTTTCCGCCACAACGACGCGGTAGCTCGGCCGATGTTTTTTGCCTATGCGCTGTAATTTAATGGCAAGCATGATGACAGAATGTAGGACTTAGAGTATAGGAATCGGAACAAAATATCAAGTTTGTTGCGGCGCCGGCTCAAGATTAAGCGAAAGCACCTTTGAAGTTCCATCCTCGTTCATCGTAACGCCGTAGAGCACGTCCGCCGCTTCCATCACCGTGCGGTTATGGGTAACGATAACAAATTGGATCTCTTTTGAAAATTCTTTGAGCATCTCGGCAAAACGGTGTGCGTTTCTATCGTCAAGCGGCGCATCCACTTCATCCAACACCAAAAACGGCGGAGGGGAAACCGAAATAAGCGCGAAGAGCCCAGCAATGCCAACCAGGCTTTTTTCTCCGCCCGAGAGAACCTCGAGCGACTTGATCCGCTTTCGGGGGAGCGAAAGTTCTATCTCTACGCCCTCTTCGGCTTCTTCTTCGGGAACGTTCGCATTCTCCGTATTTTGCCCGGCCTCACCTCCTTCCCCTTCCGGCTTGATATTCGGCGCTTGTTTTTTGATCGTTAGCTTCGCGTGCCCGCCATCGAACATAAGGTGGAAAAACTTGCCGAATTCCTCGTTGATCTTGTGCAGCGCGCTCCCGAATTCCGTCTTTACTTTTTCTCCCAATTCCTTAATAAGTTTCTTGAGATCGATAATGGCGGATTCCAAGTCCTCGGATTCATGCGACAAGAACCGATACCGTTCCTCGGTTTCTTTCGCTTCCTTAACCAGTGCCTCGTCTATCTCTCCGATAGACGCCAGGTCCCCGCGGTACTTGAATATCTGCCGTTCAAGCGCGGAGAGTTCAGGTTCGGCAACCGCTTCGCCGCGATAGTGCAAAAATTCTATTGGCTCTCGCTCCAGCTGAACGATCTGGCGCTTGAGTTCCTGTTCGCGGAGCACCAGGCGTTCTTTCTCAAATAATTTTTTCTGATGTTCGCTTTCCCATTTTTCCATTCTGTTCCGAATGCCCTCAAGCGCTTCCGCCGCGGACTTGAACGCCGCATAAAATCCTTCCTGGTTCTTTTCAAGCGCCAACTCGTCTTCCTTGAGTTTTCGGATCGCCGCGTCCAACTCCTTCAATTCTTTGTTTATCGTTTTTAATTGAAGCACAAGTGCCTCCGGGGGACGCACCCTCTCCGGCGCGGAATTTCCCGAAAGCGCTTCATCTATTTCGTTCACAAACCGCTCGATCGCGTGCCGCAACTCCTCGATATCGTCTTCATCGATATACGCCTCAAGCCCATGCTTTATTTTTTTGAGGAGTTCCAACAGCGGCTCCGCGGAAATCGAGCGGGATTCCGTAAGCCCGTCGCTAAGCTCGATCTGCGCCTCAAGCCGGCCTATCTCTTTCTGGATACGGCTGCGGTTTTCAAGAAGCCCCTGTGTTTCTTTTTTTATTTTTTCTATCTCCGCGCGCTCTTTCGGCTGGTTCGATTCCACTTCCTTCATGCGCCGCGACGCGGATTCCCGTTCCACATCGAGAGATTTGAATTCTTTCTGGTGTTGTTCGATCTCGCGCTCTATCTCCGCCGCCTTTTCCCCAAGCGAGGAAAATTGGGAGCCGAAGAATTTCTGCTCAAATTCGCGCAATTCGCCCTCAATCATTCCCCGCTTTTCCCAGCGGTTCGTCTGGCGCTTCAGGGAGCGAAGATGCGGCAGAATTTCTTCCGTAAGAGCGCGGACCTTTTCGAGGTTGATCTCCGAATTTTTGAGGCGCCGCTCGGCGTCCGCTTTTTTTATCTGGAATTCGCGGAGTCCGAGCATTTCTTCTATCATTTCCCGCCGGCCCTGCGGAGTCGCCCGCACGAATACGTCGCTGTTCCCCTGCGTCACCACTACGAGCCCCTTCGTTCCCAGGCGGGCTTTTGCGAAGAGATCCACCACGTCCTTGAGGCGCACTTCGGATTTGTTCACAAAATACTGGCTTTGCCCGTCCCGGCTTACCTGCCGCGCAACCGAAACCTCGGAAAAATCAACCGGGAAGATCTTATGCCGGTTGTCGAAGTGGATGCTTGCCTGCGCCTGTCCCACGCGAGAGCGCTTTGGTGTTCCCGCGAAGATAAGGTCCTCAACCTTCGCACCGCGAAGGTTTTTCGCTTCGCGCTCGCCCAAAAGCCACCGGATCGCGTCAATAACGTTCGACTTCCCCGAGCCGTTCGGCCCCACGATAGCCGTAATCCCAACCGGAAAATCCAGCGATGTTTTCTGTGCGAATGATTTGAATCCGACAAGCTCCAGCCGTTTCAGAAAATTTGCCATCCCTCACCCTTAAGGTAGCATAGAATACTTTAAGCGCCCCTTTAGAGAACTGAAACCCTTTGCAAACTGCTTTAATCTTTTTTCTCTGATAAGAGCGTCTCTTTTTGAGCTATAAGCTTCGCAATATATTAGTCGCATGGGTAATAAGTATTTTGTTGATTGTACTAGACCATTATCATGTTTTGCAAGTCGCTCCTTTAGATTGACGGCAAATCCGATATAGAAGCTTTTATCTTTCTCTGACTGAAGTACATAAACGCAAAACATACTACCCTAAGGGTGAGGGATTATTTATATTTCTCAAGCGCTTGGCGCGCCGCTTCCGTTTCCGCTTCCTGTTTTGAAAGTCCTTTTCCCTCCGCGATAAGTTCATCTTCAAAATATACGCCGATGCGGAATGTGCGCTGATGCGCGGGGCCGTGTTCGTCGAGTACCCGGTAATTCGGCGTCACGCGCAGTTTTTCCTGGACAATTTCCTGCAATTCGCTCTTCGGATCCCTATAGCTCTTCGTTTTCAATATCTCATCAAGGCGGGAAAGAACAAAGCGTTCGGTGATCTTCCGCGCCCCTTCGAACCCCTGGTCCAGATAGACCGCGCCGATCAGCGCCTCGAACGCGTTTGCGAGGATAACTTCCCGCGCCTTCCCGGTGTCCTTCGCTTCGCCGCGCGCCATAAAGATAAATTTTTCAAGTTCTATTTCCGCGGCAACCTTCGCGAGCATCTGATAATTCACGAGCGCTGCGCGGAGAACGGTGAGCTGTCCTTCCGGCAAGTCCGGAAATTTCCGGAAAAGCGCCTCGGTAACCGTGAGCTCCAACACCGCGTCCCCCAGATATTCGAGGCGTTCGTTGTGCGGCTCCGGCCAGCCCGGACGTTCGTTCAAAAACGAGCGGTGGGTCAGCGCTTCAACGAGGATCTTTTTATTTTTGAATGTAACACCGATCTTTTTCTCAAGCGGCGCAGTATTGGTATTCATTGTAGTAAAGTATCAAGCGTCATGAGTCAAGAGTCACGACTTTTGTGTTTATGATTGCGGTTCTATCATGACGCTTGACACCTGACACATGACTCATTTCTGTTTCTCCATCTCCCGATAAACTGCCCCCAGTACGCCGTTCACGAACCGCCCGGCGTTCGGCCCTCCGAAATTCTTCGCCATTTCCACCGCCTCGTTGATGGCAACCTTGGGCGGAATTTCCTCCTTGTCGGCATAGAGAAGCTCATAAAGGCCTATACGCAGGATATTTCTGTCGATAATGGCTATTTTTTCGAGCGGCCATTCGGGCGCGGCTTTTGTCATCACCTGGTCAACGGCAGTGAGGTGCTCCGCAACGCCTTTTGCTATCTTCCACGCGAATTCCGGCTCATCGATGCCGGGCGCAAACTCGTTCAGGTTCCGCGTGATGATCTCGCCTAGATCCTTCTTTTTGTTATAAAAATCCCACTCATAGAGCGATTGCAAAATAACGGTTCGGATAAGGTGTCGGGTAGCCATGCGAATAATGATTAGCGGTTAGCCATTAGAACTTAGTGCAAACATTATAAAAGAACAAGGGATCCGTACCAAACGCCGACGACTGTATATTCTGGTTCTCTATTCCGTGTTTTTACTTCTTCCCGCATTGTGCGCATACCCGATGGGGCATCTTGGGCGCGCTGCAATTCGCGCAAACCAAAAAATGCCGCTTCTTGAGCGCCAAATGCGACCGCCTGCGGCCGACCTTCCCTTTTGAATGATGTTTTACCGGTACGCCACCCATTGGATAGTATTTAGAATTTAGCTATTAGGATTTAGGTAAATATTCGAGAAACCGAGCATCCCGCCGTGGTGGGATAATCTTACATATTTTACCCCGCAATCGGCGGGTTTCTGTAATAATAAGCCAGGTTTTTAAAAATTGCAAACAAAAAGGGCTTCCCGCGGGAAGCCCTTTCGATGGATCAATTCTGAGGAGAGGTTAGACTATCTCCTCGACGGTTATTCTCACTTGGATCGGCTTGATGCGAACCAAGGGTAGGTGCTGCTTGATGATCGCTTCAAGGGCACCGACCTTTGATGCACCATTGAACATGAGGGGTGAGTACGAAGTGCCCCGATAGGTATCCGGCTCTCCCTCAACCTCGAAGTGATCTATCTTGTCGATGGAAAGATGACCCTTAAGCTCCAACATCGTTTCTCCTCGATTCTTCCCTGCTGGTTGTCCGTTCACCTGGAACTTATTGAGGGGGTTTCCTCCATGTTGTCTGGAACATCACGAACTTCGAACGCGATCACGGGACCTATTCGCAAGTTCGCGAGCTCAGTGACGTCCGCAACAACATTCTCCTCTGTCATGACGCCACCGTTTGCCAGGACGGCGCCAATAAGCTTCTCGAGTAATTCGACTCCGACGTCTTTCCACGGCCCATCACCGACTTTCCGGAACAAATGTCGTGCCATGATCTCCTCCCGAGTTTCACCGACACAGCCGAGCTATAGGGGTTCTGCTTACTTTTTATAGTATTTTCCAATAAACGTCAATCTATGCGCCTCGCTCGGGCCGTGCTTTTTGATGGCTTTCGTATGGGTTTTTGTCCCATATCCCTTATGTATCTCAAAACCATAAACCGGGTATTTTTTGGCAAGCCGCGTCATAAACCGGTCCCGCGAGACTTTTGCCATGATTGAAGCAAGCTTCACGGCAGTAAACTTCTCGTCGCCTTTCGTAACGGTTTTCGCCGATTTGCCATTTGCCATTTGCCATTTGCTACTTCCAAGATAGAGACCTCCGTCCAGATAAACGCGACATGTGACATGTGACATGTGACATGACTCTGAAAGTCTTCCATACGCCCGCAGTGCGGCAAGATTCGCCGCCCGAGAAATATTCATCCGTTCGATATTCCGGGGATACACGCTGGCAACGGCATAATTGATCTTCGGATGTTCTTGAATAAAGCTGAACCACTCCTCGCGTTGCTTCGGAGAAAGTTTTTTGGAATCCCGAAGGGGGGTATCCCTAATTCTACCCGAATTTTTATTCGCGAATATTCGCGAAAGTGATTCGAGTTTAATTAGTGATTTTGGAATTGCCACGGCAGCCACGGTAACCGGTCCCGCGAGGGAGCCCCGCCCGACCTCGTCTATCCCCACACTATAACGAGCACCGCGAAGCAATTTTATTTTTCTGTGAACGCGATTTTTTCGAATTAACAGCGTTCTTCTCGTATTTTCTTGCATAATTTCAAGAATAACTATAGTGCTCGTTTAGTGTGGGGATCTATCCCTACAATAAACCTATTCCCCATCCAGTTCTCTTTTCCGCTTTGCGAGTGAACGCCCGAATAAAGAAGAAACAATTGCCGCGATAATGGTCACAGAAATAGCATAGAAAAACTTTGAACGCACGCTGTCGCTTGGGCCGAACAGATATTCAAACGCGCCCCTTAATGTTTCGTCCCACGCAAGGGCGGCGATCAGCCCGGCTGCGGCGACAATAAGGATAACTATTTTTTCAAATATGCCGTACGGCAACCGCCGCACTTTGCGATGTTTGAGAAACTTTTCAAATTCCGATATCTCATAATTCTCCTTTGGATCCATGCGATTATTATAACAAAAAATGAGTGAGCCCCGCCTATTGCAAGTGGCGGGGCTCGGTGGTGCGCAGAACGAGCTAGAAAGAGTTGCTCTTCCTGGTAGTAATCGTTCTGCTTGGTGCTGGAGGCGCCCTCGAACCGCTAGGTCAGGCCGATGCCGACCTTGTGGTCCGAGGAGCCGCCCGGGGCCGTGATGGCGGCGCAGGTGGTCGACCTTATATTCGCCTTGTCCACGACGATGGACTGGCGGAACTGCGACTGCCGAACCTTCACGTGCCGTACCTCTTCATCGCGAAACCTCCTTCTCTCCGAGTGTGGGCCGTGTTTTCGGACGCCATCGCCCAAAACACATCTCCCACGGTTCTATTGAACATTATACTCCTTTCCCGGGGGTTGTCAAGTCCTCTGGGTAATGGGCTCAAGTAACTCCATACGACACGGCGCGGCTACGGCTACGCCTTTTTTGTTTGAGTGCTGTAATTATACACTTCGCGCGAACCTATTTTGAACGGAACTGACCGCCTCCGCTCCGCTCCGGCGGGACGCTCGGGCGCGGCGGAATTCCCCCCACACCCCCCTTCCGCCGCGCCCTCGCTCTTGGCCGAACGAAATTTTTGGCGACTGCTAGCTACTTTCCACTTGAGAATCCGGTGCTTGTTCAATAGGCGGAGCTGCACTTGAGCTTGGTGCTGCAGGATTCATTCTATTCTTTATCCTCTGTATAACATTTTCAGCTGATTTGTTTGCCTGTCGCCAAACCACAAAAAGTATAATTCCACCAATGGTAGTCACAAGTGCAATAACCCAAAATACAACATAAACTTTTATATCATCTATTTTTGTCGAAAAAATACTGATGAAAAAGGATACACCAATTGAAAGTAACCCAATTGCGAAGTTGAGATAAGTTGAGGCGGGCGACCCGCGCTCCAACAAACTTAGTTCGTCTTCAGTAACGTCGTATAGAGAAATTGAGCCGAGTTTTGCTCGATTTATCTTTACCCCGCCGGAAATTTGTTCATTCTCGTTAGGCATAATTATAGGTTCTTTTTCAACCAATCGTTGCTAGCAATGGCATTACTCCAGGCGGCTTCTGTTCCCGAACGAACGACCATAAGACGGTCTCCCTGCGCCAAATTGGAAAGGATGTGATCTCTAATATCTTTAGCGGGTTTATCAGAAACTACAGCCCAAGTAGTTGGCGTAATTTTAGCCCAAGTACCATAAGATTTTATGGCGTTTTCCAACCCCGTTTTATCAGAGAGGGATGTTTGGAATGAAATAATATAACACTGCATAGATGTAATGATACTAATTTATTTTGCTATAATCAAAACTTCTTTTGAGTTCCCATTGCTCAAAACATATTTATAGTCCAGCTTTTTAACTTCAACGGACCTCTTGTGCTTTTTGAGCATAGTCATTAATTCAGATGTCGTTGGAGTGCCATCATCACGATAGGAAACGATCAGAATTGAATTTCTGAATTTATTGAACAGTCGCTCAAAAGCACCATGTATCTCTCCCTTGTTGCACCACTCGTTTTTACCATTCTTTATTTTTTTATGTTTTGAGCTTTCGTCAATCAGTTTTGACCATTCGTCATAAAAAACAATGCCTTCCAAAAAATGATAAAAATCAAAATAGTTTACGCCCACACCTTTTGCAGAAATGTATGGCGTGTCAATATAAACAAGGTCAATTTTCGGAATGGTTAAGTCGAAAATATCCGAATGGAATGCTTGATTTTTTTTACCATTATCAAATACGGCATTGTTTGCTTCTTCAGCAAACTTTAGAAAATGATCCTCAAATGGAGTATCCCAAGTTTTTTTGTTACCAAAACTTCTTTCAACTTCCGCTGTCCTAATATAAAGATTTTTTCGGTGGAATAAATTATATGGTCGCTTGATTATGCAAGATTGAAACAAAGCGTAATACGCTAAAGCTTGTTTGTATTTATCCTGTATTTTCCCGATGTTCGTGATGACAATATCAAGCCATTGATTTTCCTCGTCCGTAAAATAAATGTCGTGGAAAGTATTGTAAATGAAAGACGGGTACTCTATCTTGGAATGTTTTTTAAGGATAAAATCCAAATCTTCATCGTTCAGTATGGTTTCTTTGTTTTCAATCAAAGCAAGCCCAACATAATGATTAAATTTCAATGAATCATTGTAAAAAACCTGCTTGCCGTTTTTTTTATACAAATAGCCAACACAGCCGGTTCCACCGAAAGCGTCAAGCACCGTGTCAAAATCCAAATCTTTTGTGTAATAATCTATCCATTTGAGGATTTTATATTTACTTCCCTGATAGCGAGTAGATGGTAAAACACCAGCGTTTTTCGTTGGAATCTCGTTAAACAATTGCGATTGTGGCTGTTTTACGCTTCTCATGGACTAAAGGTTTTTTATGTTGCGATATTTCAAATAATCTTTGAGGTTTGAGTATGGCGGCCGTTTCAGCTTCGCACTTCTCGCCATTTCTAGCGTCATATAATTTATCCAGTAGTCATCGAACACTTTAACTCCTAGCGTAGAAAACGGCCCTGTTCCTTCCTTTAGCTCGCTCATCTTTACGCAAGAGCCAATGTTTTTTGTGTTCCCGCTTCCGGGTCGATCTTTGGCAATTTTGTATTTTTCTTGAACGATGAAATCAAAATCCTTCACCACCGATAAAATGTCTTCCAAGTCATCAATGGTATAAACTTTGTTTTCGTCAATCAGTTCTTCCTGTTGGGTATAGATAATGCCGAGAATATAATGCTTGTCGTATTCTTTATATGGAAAGGTGATATTTTTCTTTGAATCTCGGTAACGGAAATATCCAGTAAACGCACCAAGCGTAAAACCTGAAACTGCCTCGTGATTTTTTCGGTAAGTGCTTTTAAGGTCAAGGGCAATTTTCTTTTTATCTTTTGTAACGAAAGTAACATCGGGATAATGGTTCTGCTCGGCAGAAAAAATCATCTCATAGTTATTCTCTTTCGCGAATTTTTGGATGACCGGAAACATCATCAGTTCGATGATTTTTGAAACAACCTTTGTATCAACCGAAATAGTGTAGATATTTTTTGCTATATCAATAAAACCCTTCACTGACCAATCGCCGGACGGAGTAGCAAGGACTTTTCTAAAATCCTCGGTATGTCTGAGAAGGTTCTTTTGAAAGTTGTCTTGTTCCATAAATTTTATTTCTTTAATAAATCATCGACCGATACTTCAAGGGCTTTTGCAATTCGTTGAACCGTCTCGATGGTGGGGTTAGGGCTATCGTCTAACTCTATCTTAACAACAGTATTGAGTGAAAGATCGGCGAGTTTTGATAACCTGTCTTGCGAAAGACCTTTATCCTGCCGAAATCGCTTGATATTTTTTCCTATTGTGGACATAGTATACTATAATGTATGGAAGGTGATATACTGTTTGCATGACTTGCATATTAATTATAGCAACTTTTCATTCTTTACTCAATGCAGTGTAAAAAATTTCGTTCGGCCAAGAGCGAGGGCGCGGCGGAAAGGGGGTGTGGGGGGAATTCCGCCGCGCTCGAGCGTCCCGCCGGAGCGAAGCGGAGGCGGTCAGTTCCGTTCAAAATAGGTTCGCGCGAAGTGTATAATTACAGCACCAAATGTAACTTCGTTGGAAATGACTGCTCCGCGCGGGCTAACGCCCGCGCGGAGCAGTCCATTCCGAACAAGTTAGTT
>Ga0209210_1002372_pt1 | contig 13843 bp, 13 predicted proteins | sample RifGroA1_FD_183991 | JGI IMG/M metagenome (GOLD analysis project Ga0209210, IMG submission 183991) | Contaminated groundwater microbial communities from Rifle, Colorado, USA - Rifle Groundwater A1 (SPAdes) (version 2) | ecosystem: Environmental > Aquatic > Deep subsurface > Groundwater >...
AACGCAAGAGGTCGGTTAGCCTTAGCTACGCCAATTCCCACACGCTGTTAGTTTTCAACGAAATTTTATAGGTATTTTGCAAAAAATTTTACAAATTTGAAGCTAAATCACTTAAATTTTTTGCAAATTTGTGTTAAATTTTAGTGAAAACTAACACACTGGCACAGAAGTAACCGCGTGCCCACAGGTGCTGTCCCCAGTAACGCTTCTTCAGATGCGGAAATTCATCTTGCAGCTTGCGGGACGAAACCCCCTTCAGATACTGCGCGATCTTGGCCGGACTCAAACCGGGCGGACACGAGACCAGCATGTGGATGTGGTCGCTACTCACATGCCCTCTCAGTATCTTCAGGTCTCGGCTCATACTCACTTGCCGCAGTATTTCTCGCGTTCGCACCGCCACTTCACCCCCCAATACTTTGTAGCGGTACTTCGTAACCCACACAAAGTGATATTGGATATCGTAGACTGTGTGTGCACCTTTTCGATACTCTGGCATATACCCTCCGCTTGGAGGGTAATATACCCTAACTTGCTAAAGCTGTTCGCCTAAAGGCGAAGGTTTCAGACCTGGCGATTGGAAATGAACGCCAAAAACGCATTCCGATCCTGTAGTTGTTCCAGCAGATCGTTGAGGCGGCTGACAACCAAGTCGTGTAATCCGCCAGGTTGTTGAAGCAGTTCATGCAGTTTTCTGAGAAGCTCTTCCTCATTGGGAGTTGGCGTAGCCAGGGCCACCCGTAGACTTCCCCTTGACCTGTGTGGTATGATGCGGAGGTATGGTCAAGTGGTACACAGAGGATCAGCGAGGTCGTATAGGGGATAAACTTTTAGACTTGGGAAACATTGCAGCCGGGGCGCTTTTATTTGGTCAATTCGTATCTGATAGACCGTTTAGCCTCCCTGTGGCGGTCTCAGGCTTTTTGCTTGTGATCGTGCTGTATCTTACTGGCCTTCGGGTCATGAGGGGAGGTGAGTAGCCTGTGGCAACTATTCCGCCCGTTGTCTTTTTTATGGTGGGGTTAATGCTGTTTGCCCTCTTTATCGGGTGGTGGGTCTTACGTGTGGGAAAATAGTCTATGGTGACCACATGGTTGCGGAAAGGAGGATAGACTATACAAGATTATCACATGGCGGCATTGGTTCTCGCCGCAATGGCAGCGCTGTTGGCTCCGGCAGGAATTAGGCGGTAGGGACGATGCATGGTGAAATTTATCACAATAATTGTTACAATTAGGTGATTCTGATAACTGAGCCGGGAAAGTTATTTAATGTTGTATATTGAAATCCCGGAAGAAAGGGGGGTACTATGAAAGAGCAACAACCTCGATCAACACATATTGGTTCGCGCTTGAATGAGTTCCTCCATAACCTTCAAGAAAGGCATCTTGATTCTGAGCAGGAGACACCCTCTTCCTCAGAGGAACCTGGCGATTGGGAACAGATAGATTGGTTAGTGGATCCCAAGATAGCAGTTGGAATTCAGATTGCCACGTTTGCTGTAGGTTTGCGACTCATAGAGTTCACCGACGAAAAACTCCCCAGCGGTGCGGCTCCGCTGCTCACCCGACTCGGCGTGGCCTGTGTAGTGAGTAGCGTTCATGCCCTCAACGGTATTCGAAGCATATTAACAGACCGCAATAAGCCTCGTAACTTGGCGGGTGGACCTTAACAGAACTACAGTTGGACAGGTTCAGTTATCAAAACTCCCTCTGGCAATTTATTCAACCTGGCCAATACGTCTTTGACCCTTTTCTCTTCCCAACTTAAGCGGCCTGCTAGAACGTCCTGAACAACCTCAACATCAGCTACCTGCTGTTTATCTGTTAGTTTTCACTAAAATTTAACACAAATTTGCAAAAAATTTAAGTGATTTAGCTTCAAATTTGTAAAATTTTTTGCAAAATACCTATAAAATTTCGTTGAAAACTAACACCTATGCGACGCTCGTGGGTAAAGCGCGGGGAGCAACTATCCAACCACCGGTGCGCCAGGAGGATGCGTCGTGTGTCGTTCAAGGTGGTCAAGGCGTCTGTCTTGTTTCTCAAGGTAAGGTGTGAGGCTGTCAGCGACGTAATCCGCTGTGCCTTCTAAGATCGCTTTGGTCTGTTGTTCGAGCTTGCTGTCCATCTCCGCAAGGATGTCTGTCTTCTGCTGCTTGAGCTTCTCACCAAGCTCTGTTTTTGTCGGGTAATTACTGAGTTTCTCGTCGAGCAATGCTCCTATGGCTTTGAGATCGTCGGGGGTCAGCATATTGTGATTACCGTAAACGATTGGCAGTCGAAAGTCAAGCAGCAGCCGGGGGTGTTAGTTTTCACTAAAATTTAACACAAATTTGCAAAAAATTTAAGTGATTTAGCTTCAAATTTGTAAAATTTTTTGCAAAATACCTATAAAATTTCGTTGAAAACTAACACCCGTAACAGGCCCGCTCTATTCTTATGACGATTACATCGCTTTGAGAAACACAGTTAAGGGTGCATTGGTGGATTTCTTCTTGCCCCCTCTCCCTAACTTCTTAGCAAATCTGAACGACATCTTGCAAGGTGACCAGCCAGACTTCTTTGATCCAAACTTCCCGAACTTTTGGGAAGACATCTGGTCTACTTTCGGCCCTGCCACCAAAGTATATGTTCAACAAGGCATTTCTGAAGCCACGGCCTTTGCCCAGCGAGTAGGTGCAGGGATCAGTCAAGCTGGCCAGCTTCTCATTGACAAATCCAGGGAGGCTTGGCTACTCTCTGCCCCCATCTTGAGAGGGATTGCGCAAGTCGGAGGAACACTGATAATGCGTGGGCCATACATGATCTTCATAAATCCATGCCTTGACAGCCTCTATCAGCCAGGCTACATTTACAGTTGTGGAACTCTCAAACGGTTGTAGTCGAAGTTGATGACAAACAACTTACGTCATCTTCTTGATGTGTATCAACCCTACACCAATAATTACAATGGGAACGGCATAACTTAAGAGCGGTGAGGGTTGGTTTAGACTAACGAACAATATGGTTGAAAAAAGAATGAGGGCAATGTACAAGTACACTGCCCATCTTCGCATTTTCCAGAAGCCAACGAAAACCAGTATCCCTAAGGCATCCAGCAATAGTAGAACGGGCACAAACCAATAACCAACTCGTTGTGTCACCACCTCTCCTTCTACGAGTAGAATTTGCTTTCCCGCTAGAACTAAGATGTCATTGATCAAAAGAGCTATCACACCCAAAAGACCAATTAGGGAAATGGCTGTAATAACCAAAGGTCTCTCTCGCGCTGGCTTCCGGTCTGGTGACATAGGCATGTCGGTGGGCCAAGTCATGGCTTCCCTTGCTTGGGTTAGGGCATCCCGTTTCTCGGCGGACATACTGTCCCCACCCTAGCACACCGGGCAACGCGAACGCAAGAGGTCGGTTAGGCACTTGTGTAGCCTAAACACGTATTGACAGCATAAAAGAAAAGATATATTATTGAATATAGAGCGGATTTAATCGCCACCCAAACGGGTGGTTTTTTATTGGGAAAATAGGATTTGACTTGAAATAAAAATGCCTGAGAAAATTATCTAATACTAAGAAAAATAAATATGAGAGACACTTAATAAATAAAAAACCAACTTTGGCGAGTTGGTTTCAAAGGGAAAAATTTATGGTCAATCTAATTAAAACCATTATACTTATGCATGGGAAAAATGTCAATGGTCTTGGATTAAAAAAGACAGCCTTATCCTACTTGATTTTGATAATAGCTGTTCTTTTACTACTAGGAGGGACTGTTTTTATCTTGAAAGATGTTGCTGGAATAAAATCTATCTCTTTAATAAGGATTGATTTTAATTGAGGGATATTCTAATCTTTTTTATCATTCTCATGTGTGGATATTTGATTAACAAAAATTGCCGCTACTCCGAAGAAAATCAAAAACCCCCTTATCTCTTCTGGGGAAAAATAGTAAAGAAGTAACAGGACGACGAAAAATATTTGATATTTCATACAAACATTGTAGCATATCTATTCCAGTAAAAACGAATGTGGTAAAATATATACATGACAAGAAAAAAGCTCGATCTACAAAATCCACACGTTCAAAAAAGAATAAGAGAAAATCCAGAAATACAGAAAAAAGACTTTCAAGAGCTACTTAGGCGAGCTGTCCAACCTTCAAAACCTTCACCAAGGCGACTTGATTAAGCAATTCATTAAACATACCATCACCCAAAGCTCTATGATTGTATCTCCATGCGTACTCGTTAGCGTAAGACTGTAAGTATTGTTTTGAAACCTGTCTATATACCCCAAAGATGCCTCTTTTGAGAATTGACCAGACGTTTTCTACATTTTGCGTATGAATATCTCCCATCACATACGTTTCCCCATGATCTAGATATTCATGATTGTACCCAAACTTTGGCAGTTGCATATACCCACCCCATTGGTCGGTGATGACCCGTGCTTTCGGATCAACATTTTCCTGTATCTGTTTGAGTAGTGTCCACTTTCCCGTATTGGGTATATGTTTGAGATAGGCTTTACCGTTTCTTTGGAGCATACCCATAATGACTTGCTTTTCTTTCTCGTTCCCATGCCAGACGAAGCGTCTATTTTCTCCTTTACCGCCTATAAACGTTTCGTCAACTTCTACATCGCCTGTGAGCATATCCCCTCCGTTTTCATCCATAAGTGTTCGTATCTGCTTGAACATTCTATGTGCAGTCTTGTAGGCAACGCCTAGCTCCCGTTCCAGTTGCTTTGCCGATACACCGGAGCGTGTCTTAATCATCAAGAACATGGCATAGAACCATAAACGAAGATCAATAGTAGTTTTCTCAAAAATCGTACCGGCAAGGGGATAAACTTGTGTCCGGCAAAATTCGCAAGAGTACGCTGTTCTACCAGTTATTTTGTAGTATTTCGTGATTTTCTTGCACTTTATGCAGTCAACGCCTTGAGGGTAGCGTTTCGTAAATATCTCATCTAAACAGGCTTCGCTATTGGGATATTTTCGCAAAAATGTCTTGAGGCTAAGTTTCTCCATAACAGCCTCATTATATCACATAATCTACGTGTTGTCAAGACACAAGTGCCGTCGGTTAGCCTTAGCTACACCAATTCCCACACGCCTCGCTGCCCAGATTGAAACGGGCCTTCCCGTAACTCACGGCGAACAATCGCCCGCCAGTCTGTTAGTTTTCAACGAAATTTTATAGGTATTTTGCAAAAAATTTAAGTGATTTAGCTTCAATTTTTTGCGGTAAACTGACACAGGTTAAAGAATAGATTAAAATAGGTGTGATGAGAGTTGCGCTCGTGTATGATCGGGTGACAAAGTGGGGAGGGGCGGAGCGGGTACTTTTGGCACTCCATAGTATTTGGCCGGAGGCACCGCTTTATACTGTAGTATATGACAAAGCCAAGGCGCCATGGGCGCGGGTTTTTGATGTACGCCCTTCTTGGTTACAGCACGTGCCCTTTGCCATGGCCCACCATGAATGGTTTGCTTGGGCTACGCCCCTGGCATTTGAGTCGTTTAATTTTGATGCCTATGATGTGGTGATCTCCGTCACATCTGCCGAAGCCAAAAATATTATTACCAAGCCGGAGACGCTGCACATCTGCTATTGCCTGACACCGACGAGGTACTTATGGAGCGGGTATGAAACATACGCAGCGGGTTCCCGACCGCTTCAAATTTTGGCTCCAATACTTCGACGGTGGGACCGCATTGCTGGTAGCCGGCCGGATTATTATCTGGCCATTTCGAATCGGGTAAAGGAACGGATTAAAAAATACTACGGTCGTGAGGTAGAGCAAGTTATCTATCCACCAGTGGACATTGAAAAATTTTCAATTTTCAATTTTCAATTTTCAAAAAAGAAAGATAACGATTATTTTCTTGTTGTTTCGCGGCTGGTACAATATAAGCGGATTGATATTATTGTGGAGGCGTTTAATGCGTTAGGGTGGAAGCTTGTTATTATCGGCGATGGAACGGAAAGGCAAAAGCTTCAACGGATGGCCCAGCCGAACATACAATTTATCACCCGTCATTTGACAGATGCGGAACTAGTTGGCTATTATCAAAGTTGTCGTGCGTTCGTGGTTGCCGCGGATGAGGATTTTGGAATAGCCGCGGTAGAAGCGCAGGCAGCAGGAGTACCCGTCATTGCGTTTAGAGCAAGCGGGATAGCGGAAATTGTGCGGCACGGGAGTACAGGGATACTCTATGATATGCAAACAAGCGGCGCGCTTGCATCCGCTTTAGAAAAATTTGCGGAAATGCGAATATCATCTCAAACATGTAGGGACAATGCCGAACGATTCTCTCAAGTCAAGTTTATAAACCATATAAAAGAAACAGTGGAAATGCTCTACAAAAAGAATACTATATGAAAGCAGTTATTTTTGCCGGTGGCGTGGGAACAAGGTTGTGGCCGCTGTCACGAAAAAAGTCGCCGAAACAGTTTGAAAAAATTATTGCGGATAAATCCACATTGCAGTTGGCCGCAGCGCGCTTATTTCCTGACTTTTCCTGGCATGATGTCTATGTGGCTACAGGGAAATCCTATGTCCCTATTGTACAGGAGCAGTTGGATCAGTTGTCTGCCAATCACGTGGTGGGAGAGCCGGAAATGCGCGACGTCGGCCCCGCCGTAGGGCTTATGACGGCGCTACTTCTGCGGGAGGCGCCGGATGAGCCGATGGTAATATTGTGGAGTGATCATTTGATAAAAAATGAAGTATTGTTTCTAAATATATTGCGGGCGGCGGGAGAGGTAATACAAGAGAAAAAACGTGGGATAGTCTTTGTTGCGCAAAAACCCCGGTTTCCCAGTGAAAATTTGGGATGGATTACCTATGGTGACGTGGCGCATGAGCGCGATGATATTCGTTTTCATGCGTTTGTGGATTTTCAGTACCGGCCGGATGCAAAACGGGCAAAACGACTGTTCGAAAGCAAAAATTCAGCGTGGAACGTAGGTTATTTTGTCACAACACCCCGATTTTTATGGAAGCAGTACGAACGCTTTGCTCCAAATCTTGCCACAGGGTTATCGCAAATTGCCGATAGTTGGAAAACCGGCCGGTTTGGGAGCGTACTTGAAGAAGTGTATCCGACACTGGAAAAAATCCACTTCGACAATGCTATTCTAGAAAAGCTTAATCCGGCCGATGCGTGGGTGGTATCGGAAAATATCGGATGGAGCGATATAGGGGCATGGGAATCGCTAAAAGAGGCACTGGAAGAGACTAAAGATAAAAACGTTATCCAGGGAAAAGTGCTTACGACGGATACAACGGATGCATTGATATATAATTACACCAAGCAACTCGTAGTTACGATAGACATGGACGGAGTGTTGGTAGTAAATACCCCCGATGTTGTCTTGGTATGTAAAAAAGGATCAGTTGCGAAAATAAAAACCCTAGTTGAGAGTCTTTCCGGTACGGAAAACGAACATCTCGCGTAATGTTTTTATGTTCTATAATTTTTTGAAGCGTGTTATTGATATGGTGGGTGGGCTTATATTGATGATATTTTTTGCGCCTATCAGTCTGCTGACGGCATTGGCTATTGTTTTGGATACGCCCGGTCCCATGCTTGCCGATACCCCGCCGCGTGTAGGAAAAGACGGAAAGCTTTTTAAGCTGTATAAATTCCGCTCTATGGTGTTGCGTGCACATGAGAAATTGCGCAGCGACCCCAGGCTTGCCAAGCTCTACAGCGAATATAAGAAAAACAGTTACAAACTGCGGGAAGACCCGCGTGTTACCAGTGTGGGCCGGTTTATCCGCAAACATTCGCTTGACGAAATTCCGCAGCTTCTAAATGTATTGCGCGGAGACATGAGCTTAGTAGGGCCGCGGCCATATTATCCTGATGAGCTTGCCGAACAGCAGAAAAAATATCCCCACACGCGGGATCTTGTGAAAATAGTGCTTTCTGCAAAGCCGGGTATTACCGGCATGTGGCAGGTGTCAGGAAGAAGCGAGGTAAATTTTGATAAGCGTATAAAAATGGATGCCGATTATGTTACCCGCCGGTCGCTACTAATGGATCTATCGATTCTTCTTAAAAGTCCGTGGGCCATGATTTCCGGGAAAGGCGCGGTGTGAGAAAACAAAATAACAATTGACAAATTGACGTCCTACCCCTCAAAATACATATATGGCAGATGAGTTGAAAAAGATAGATCTTACAACAGTAGCTAATGAGCCAAGCATGCGAGCCAAAAAAGCATTTCCATGGAAGTTGATTGTCGTGCCGCTGGGAGTGTTAGTGGTGGTTGTGATCGTCCTTGGAGTTATGTTGTTGCCCATCCGCGGCGTAATGGCAAAGGCAAAAGATGTGATTTCTTCTGGGCAAGCCGCTGCCGCAGCAATCAAGAATCAGGATTTAGAGAAAACCAAAAATGAGCTTAGCATAACCCGCGAACACTTAAGCGCTCTTGAAAAAGAATATAACAAGGTAAAGCCGCTAAGAGTGGTTCCGTTTTTAGGAGCGTATATCAATGATGGACAACACGCCATAGCCGCAGGAGGAGCCGCAATTGAAGCGGGCCAGAAGGCTATTGAAGCGCTTGAACCCAATGCCGACCTATTGGGACTTAAAGGCAAAAGCACGTTTGTCTCCGGTACGGCTGACGACCGTATACAGACGGCGGTTAAAACCATGAATGCGTTGGTGCCCAAAGTCAATGAAATGGCGGTAAGTATCGATATCCTGCGAAAAGAGCTCGGTGCAATTGATCCCAATCGTTATCCCAAGAACATCGGAAAGACCAAGATTCGCGAGCAATTGGTGGGAGCTAAAGAAGTGATAGAAAATGCGGCAAATCTTTTTGTAAACGCCCAGCCATTGCTCGTCAATTTGCCCAAGATGTTGGGCGAGCCGGATGAGAAGCGATACCTTGTGTTATTTCAAAATGACAAGGAATTGCGGGCAACGGGCGGATTTCTTACGGCATACGCCCAATTTCGGTTTGTCCGGGGGAAGACGATTTTAGAAAAATCTGATGACATCTATGCGCTTGATGCGGCCATGCGGAAAAAATTCCCGGCAACGCCGGAAATTACCAAGTTCCACAAGGGAGTCTATAACCTTCATATTCGGGACAGCAACTTGTCTCCTGACTTTAAATTGTCTATGCAGAAGTTCGAAGAGCTCTATGACACGGTAGGCGGTAAAGAAAAGATTGACGGCATCTGGGCATTGGATACCCATGTGCTCGTTGAAGCGCTAAAAATTTTAGGCCCCATGAATGTCTATGGACGCGAGTTTAGCGCAGAAACAGATAAGCGGTGCGACTGTCCGAAAGCAATTTACGAACTCGAGGACTATTCCACACGGCCAGTTGGCTACGTTCGTGAAGCACGCAAAGATATTATTGGTGTGCTTATGCACTCATTGATGCAAAAAGCGCTGGGCGTTTCACCTTCCCAATATTGGGGGCCGCTCTTCCAGATGCTTATTAGTGAGATTAATCAAAAGCATGTGCTGGCCTATTTCCATGATGATGCGGCGCAAAAAGCGGCAGAAAGTTTTAACATGGCAGGCCGGATTATGACTGCAGAGGAGACGGCAACGCTTCTTGCGTATAAAGAAGGACAAGGGTGGGATTACATCCATATAAACAACAGCAACATGGCAGGAGCCAAGGCCAATATGTTCGTGAGCGAAAAAGTAACCAAAGACACGACGGTTAATGATGATGGAACAGTTACGACGAAGTTAACCATAGAATACAAAAATCCGTATCCCGGTAGTGACTGCGGACTGGAGAGCGGAGGACTCTGTCTGAATGCACCGCTTCGCAACTGGGTGCGTGTGTACGTGCCTGCAGGAAGTAAGATTATGGAAAGCAAAGGTACGCAATCACCCAAAGACAACCAGTCAAGTCCGATGGAAACCTATGAAAGCCTGGGAAAAACCGTATTGGAAGGGTTCCTTATCATAAATCCGCTCGGTACCGCGCGTTTGGATGTTACCTATACATCTTCGGTGAAATCAACTGACGGCAAATACCGGCTTCTTATCCAGAAGCAACCAGGCACGGATGGCGATGAATATACGATTAAGCTTGGCGGACGCGACCGGAAGAAATTTACACTCACCACAGATACGGAGCTTACACTCTAATTGCATGACTTCTGTTCGGATTTATAAAGCCCAGGGTATTATTTTGGCCAGAAAAAACGTAGGGGAAGCAGATAGGGTGCTCACCGTATTTACCAATGAATACGGGAAAGTTCGAGTCATTGCCAAAGGGATACGGAGAATTAACAGCCGCCGCAGTCCCCATCTGGAAGTGTTTAATCATGTTGGGCTTATGATCCGCCATGGTAAGGCGATGGATAGCGTAACTGAGGCGGAAATGATCGAGTCGTTTCCGACCATCCGGCATGATCTTGGTCGGGTTGGCGTGGGATATTATCTATGTGAGATTGTCGAGGTACTTGTTGCTGAGCGCCAGGAGCATCGGGACGTATTTGCGCTTTTACTCCATGCACTGCGCGAGTTGGATACCAATGCATCCTTGCATTTGCCGCTACTAGCCGGCCGGATATCGAAAGAATTGTTGCGTACGCTTGGGTTTACGGGTCCAAAGAAGGAGCCGGTCGCCGCAGATGTCGTTTCGTATATTGAAGGAATTGCTGAAAAAAGATTGAAAACCCCCAAGTTTTACCGGCAGCTGACACGTGTGTCCGGGATTTGATACAATCGATCTATGGTTTCACTTGAAACGATTGTTGCACTTGCAAAACGCAGAGGTTTCATTTACCCCGGAAGTGAGATTTATGGCGGGCTTACCGGTTTTTGGGATTACGGGCCTTTGGGGGTAGAGTTGAAAAACAATATTAAGCGGGAATGGTGGCGCCACATGGTGCAACTGCGTGATGACGTCGTGGGGCTGGATGCGGCAATTATTATGAATCCAAAGGTATGGGAAGCATCGGGGCACCTTAAAGCATTTACGGACCCACTGGTTGAATGTAAGGTCTGTCACAAACGTTTTAGACTTGATAAATTTGAAGATTTTTTTAAATCTGCTTCGGGAGGGGGTAATGTTGCTCCCAAAAAAGAATACTTTGCTATGTTTATTTGTTCTAACGGTAAGCAACATCCCAAAGATCAATTAACAGAAGAAAAACAATTTAACTTAATGACGGAGGTGTTCCTTGGTGTTACTGAGCCAAAGGATAAAGCGTATCTTCGTGGAGAGATTACTCAGGGGGTATTTGTAAACTTTCGCAATGTGGTAGATTCATCTCGCGTAAAGATTCCTTTTGGTATCGCTCAAATTGGTAAGGCTTTTCGTAATGAAATTACACCAGGGAATCTTACTTTTAGAAGCCGGGAATTTGAACAGATGGAGCTTGAATTTTTTGTCAAAAATAATGATAGCGAAGGAGAAAAATGGTTTACATATTGGCATGAGCAACGTAAAAAATGGTATGTTGATCTTGGAATTAAGGCAGAAAATCTACGGTTGAGGCCTCATGCGGACGATGAGCGCGCGCACTATGCTCGCAAAGCAGTTGACATTGAATACCAAGCGCCGTTTGGATGGAGTGAGTTTGAAGGAATCCACCATCGGGGAGACTGGGATTTAGGGCGTCATAAATTGACATACAAAGATCCCCAAACCAATGAAGAATTTACTCCGTGGGTGATTGAAACCTCCGGAGGAGTAGACCGAGCGACGCTTTTTTTCTTGCTCGATGCATATCGGCAGGAAGAAAAACGGGTAGTGCTTGCCATCCATCCCAAGCTCGCACCCATCAAGGCGGCGGTATTTCCGTTGGTTGCCAACAAGGAAGAATTGGTGGCAAAAGCGAAGTCTATCTATCACGGTCTGAAATCCCGTTGGATGGTGGCATGGGATGACCGGGGAAACATAGGAAAGCGCTACTTGGCACAAGATGAAGCTGGTACTCCCTGGTGTATCACGGTTGATTATGCTACGCTTGAAGATGGTATGGTAACGGTGCGGGATCGCGATACGACGAAGCAGGATCGCGTCAGTGTAGATCAATTAGAACAGTATATTGCTCAAAAATTAACTGAATAAGGAGGCAATATGAATAAAAAAGTGCTTTTTGGTTTGTTGGCAGTGCTATTATTGGGGACTGGGGTGCTTGTTTATAAAGTGGTATCAACACCTAAACAGCAGCCGATTGTGGAAGAAGAGCCAATAGAAACATTGCCTGCGACAGATGCGTCGATCCTGGTAGATGTTGCAAAAAGTAAAGTAAAGGGTAATACGATAGTTTTGTCTATTTCTGGCCTTGGAGGAACGTATAGCTCGGTTGCGTATGAAATAAGCTACGATAGCCAAGGAGTGACCCAGGGAGTGACCAGTAAACCCCTCGACGTTGCCGGAAAAGACTCGTTTGTGCGCGATGATATCTACCTGGGCACGTGTTCGCGCAACGTGTGTCGGCCACATCCTGGTGTTACCAGTGTGTCTGTGATTTTGGTCTTCGCCGACGCCTCAGGCCAAAAAAGCCAGTTTTCCAAAGAGTACAGCCTCTAATTCCACTGACCTCAACCCCTGGGGTTGAGCGTAGTCAAATAATAAAGGTAAACCTCTCCTTACCCAAAATACTCGTGGAGAAAATGCAAAAAATATGCTCCCTTCGGTCGTATCATCATTTCATTTCCAACTTGTACGATCTCAAAATAGTCTATTCCTTCACTTGGTAATAACCGCTTAAATGTTAGAAGATTTTGCTCAGAAGCAAGAATACTCCCTTCTTCAGCCAGCCGGCCGAGCAATAATTGTTCTTCTTGAGAAAGAAGACGTATAAAACGCTTGTAGTCATTTCTTGGATGGTCCTCTAGCAGTGTGTGTGCAGTATTGCTCTCCAAAAACGCATCTAGCTGTTGAGCATCCAATGTCATATGGACACTCACTCCTTGAGCAATTCTTGCAGGGTCCTCCTTATACCAATCCATAAGCCCCCGCAGAATAATGGTTATTTCATATGGCCGCCAACCCACAAATTCTCCCAAGTCGGTCAAAAAATCTTCTGCAATCGCCACCCGAATTCCTTGTGCTCGAAATATATAGTTCAGCCAACGTTCCAATCGGGCAGCTTTCACCCAATTTGGCTCGTCTGAAACCGCGTTAATTCGCTGATAATCTATGCCTCTGGCACGAGAAAAATCCTCAATCTCTTCTACCACATTTATATTGGGAAAACCCACCGTAATGCACGAACAGTATCCTTTTTCTGCGAGGGATTGAAGTATGCTTAATCGTTCAGCTTTATCTAAAATAACTTCAAGCTCATCAATAAGAACAACTTTAACCGACGCAGGGTCGGCTCCTTTCCGCAGATTCATCGACTGCATTGTGGCGTCAAACCCGCTTTGATTAAGCTGAGAGAGACCTCCACAATCTATTGTAACAGCGGATTCTCCTACTATTGCTTCAAGTGAATGCAACAGGCTTGATTTTCCACCACGACGAGTTCCATAAATAATAGTAAAACTCGGCGATGCTTGTTGGGTTGTCTCTTCTACTTTTTCCGATACACGATCCCGTAAAGCACCAAGGATGTTTCCATGGAAATCGCTGATATGAAAAATTAATGGAATTGTATAATCAATAGGAGGTAATGCTAAAGTAAGTTCTCGTTCGCTTTCAAACGCTATGATAGGATTTTCTGGTTGTCCGCCTTCTAACTGCTCGTGTTTATCACTCATGGCAAGCATTGTACAATTCTAACAAGGAGATATCAAATTATTGTAGTGGTCACATACATTTCGGAATGGAGCTGGTAAATTGTTGCAACACCTGGATGGGTGTTTGCAGGTGTAAACTCATATGCGGTCGTTTGGTATT
>Ga0209210_1002374_pt1 | contig 13832 bp, 19 predicted proteins | sample RifGroA1_FD_183991 | JGI IMG/M metagenome (GOLD analysis project Ga0209210, IMG submission 183991) | Contaminated groundwater microbial communities from Rifle, Colorado, USA - Rifle Groundwater A1 (SPAdes) (version 2) | ecosystem: Environmental > Aquatic > Deep subsurface > Groundwater >...
AGTCGCGCACTTGCCCGAAATGGTCAATTCCAACAAGAATACTCCCGTTGCCCAACGTGAGCGCTCGTGCCATAGAGAAATAATACCACGCGCATGCGGAAAATTTCGGTGGATAAAGAAAAGACCCCACACATTGTGCGTAGGGTCTATAGGGAGCATACAGGAACCTCCTTTTAATTTTAAGAGTTAGCTTGTTTCAGCCGCTGCTTGACGAAAGCTTCGATTTTTTTGAGGCCAGGGTACTTATAACCCTTCTCGTCCTTAACGAATGGCACTATTGTCCGTTTGCTCACCTCTGGTTGGCAGTGGTATGATTTTTTTTCAAGCAAAGATATGGCTCAATGATGGAAGTGAGACTTCCATCAAATGGAGAAAGAAAGAGAAAAAGCCTCATCCCACGGATGAGGCTGGAACTTGAGGCCGCCGCACGGCCGCTGGGCGCACTTCGGCGGGTCGTTTTCGGTTTGATTATAGAAAGGTCCCGAAAGAGAACCGTGAACGAGAGGAGCTCCCAAGGAGACCGCGCGGCGGCCATTGCGCACTATTCAATTGCAGGGTTAGCTTGCTGTAAGCGTTTTTGGACGAAGTGGTTGATCCCTTCAATCCCAAAGTGCTTGTATCCCGTCTCGTCTCTGACGAATGGAGTGGGTACTCTTTCTTTTACTCCCGGGGGCAGAATGTGGACATTTACGTCGACTCCTTTGAGTTTAGCTAGTAACTCTTGGGCAATCTCCGTATTCTCCTGATCGTCTGGAATAATAGCAAGGTCAATCGACATTACAGGATTCCTCCCTTTAACGAGCTTTCTAAGGCAATGCTAGCAAAAAACAGCCAAAAAGTAAATGCGTTTCAAAATCATACCAAAAAAGCACGATCGTAGAAAAGTGGTATGATTTTTTTTCAAGCAAAATATAGTTACAAATAATTACTTAGCTGCTAATCGTAACTTCAAATCCTCTAATACATTCATGTAGGAGATGAAGGCGTCATAGGGAGACTCGTAGGGATTGAAATACTTGTGCACGTCGCCGTCGTTCCACCACTTGGTGCACATATAGTAAAAATGGTCCGAGGTTGTGAGCCGCCGCCAGTCCTCCACAAGGCGGCGATTGCCGCTCCCCTTCACCTCGCCCTCCAGCGCATAGAGTTTGCTGATGGCATCGTGCTGAATCTCGTTAGAGAGCCAGGCCGAGAGGTCGCGCTCGGTATCCGCCCATGAGACGTAGTGCGGGATATCCAGCTCCGCCACCGGCGCGTAGCGCTCTGCCGCCTCGGAGACGGTCACAAAGTCGTTGTCGGGATGCTTGAGGATTTCCCGCGGGAGCGATTCCATGAATTTGAAGATGCCCGTGTCTTCCCACTGGTGCTCGCCGAAGGTCTCGTAATCCATAAAGAGATTCACCACATTGCCGTTGCCGTTAATCGCATTTACCCACTGCGCAAACTTGGGCGCCGTGAGGGGGAACTCCTTCCAGCTACGCTCGCCAAAACGGAAGGCAATATCGTCGGAGAGTTTGTAGTTTTTGAGGAGGAGCTTAATCCCCCCTGCCCCCTTGGGCGTATAGAGAAAGTTGGGACTGCGCCAGCCAAGCACATGGTCAGCGCCCTCGGCTAAGACAGCGCTGTAGCCAAGCTCGGCTACCGCCTGTGCCAAATCGTTATTAAAGATGAGCTCGGTGTTCCTAAAAACCTTCGGCGTCACGCCAAAGAGCGAGCGCACCTTATCGCGATGGAGTTTTACCTGCTCGGCAAATTCCTCGCGCGAGTAGAGAAAGGAGAGTGAATGATAGTAGGTCTCAGAAAGGAGTTCCGCGCGCCCGGTATCTACGAGACGCTGGAAAGAGTCCAGCACGTCGGGGCCAAAGCTCTCCATCTGCTCCATGAGCACTCCCGAGAGTGAGTAGCTAATGCGAAACTCCGGGTGTGTGGTGAGCAGAGAGAGCATCACCTCGTTGGCGGGCAGGTATGACTTCTCGGCGACCTTGCGGAAAATTTTTTCATTGTTGAGATTGGTCTTGGAGTGGTCGTCAAAGTAGCGCCCGCCGTGGCCAATATCAAAAATCCTGAAGCGTTTGACGCGCCAGGGCTGATGTACTTGAAAGTAAAAGCAAACTGAAGCCATTATGCGAAACGGGGCACGAGCGACTGGTAAATCCCCAGCACCTTCTGCGCGGCCTTTGACCAGGTAACGGCGCCCACTTCCCTGCCACCGTTGCTGCGCAGGGTATTTTTGAGTGATTCATTCTTGAGAAGGCCTACAATCTTATTTGCCATCTCATCCGTGTCCCAAAAGTCACTCTTGAGTGCATGTGAGAGCACCTCCGAGACTCCCGACTGTTTAGAAATAAGCACCGGCGCGCCATTGACAAGCGCCTCCAGCGGCACGATGCCGAAGGGTTCCGAGACTGAGGGCATAACCACTACATCCGCCGCCTGGTAGACGCGGTCACGCTCTTCATCCCAGAGCGCTCCCACAAAAAAGACTTTATCAGAAATGCCCAGTGCAACTGTCTCACACAGCATCTGCGGCAACATATCACCAATGCCGGAGACAATAAAAACTGCATCGGGATAATACTCAAGCACCCTCTTGGCAGTACGCACAAAATAGTCCGGACCCTTCTGCAACGTAATGCGGCCGTGGAAGAGCACAATCTTTTTTCCGTTCCGTTTGAGCGCGTCAAGGTCCGAAGGGAGCGGCCTGAAGTCAGTCCTCTCAATCCCATTGTGCACAACTTCTACTTTTTCTGGCGCTATCCCGTACTTCTCTATGACAATTTGTTTGGTCAACTGCGAGACGGTAATCACGCGGTCGGCTTCCTGCATGCCGCGTCTCTCAATCTCATAGACGCGCGGATTGACGTTCGTACCGCCACTCCTATCAAACTCCGTCGCGTGCACGTGCACTACCAGAGGCTTCCCGCTCACCCGCTTGGCCTCTAGCCCTGCAAGGAAGGAGAGCCAGTCATGCGCGTGAATTACATCAAAGCGCGAGCGCCACGCAATCTCGGCAGCTTTGGCTGCATAGAGAAGCACCTCCTCAAACAAGGAGCCACCATAGATACTGCCTCCTACGGCATAATAGGAGGAGAGATAGCTCCCTTCAGTAACGTAAGGGTAGAGGAGTGAATTTACTCCGGTTACCGCAATATCCGGCACGTCGGCAAAGCTAAAATCCATAAAGCTTACGTCCGGAGCCATGCGCTTGGGGAGCACAAAACGCATCCGCACTCCCTTATTGGCAAGCGCGCGGGTCAATCCAAAACATGCTACTCCCAAACCGCCGCTGGATCTAGGAGGGAATTCCCAGCCGAACATCAGCACAGTAAGTGCCATGACTGTATTATACAGGCATAGCGTCAAAAACGCGGTGGAAAACCGCTATAATTCGCTCACATCACGCCGAGAAAATAGGTTGACCGTCCACGCGACGGCTACAGCGAGCTTTTTTTGCCATGAAAGCATCTTAAAAAGGTAGACAGTGCGCCAGAGCCACCAGATGTGGGGTCCTTTTACAAAAATCCCATAGATGTTGCCTACCGCCGCCCACCTGCCGAGTGAAATAAGGAATCCCGTCGGCCGCCAGGTAAACACACGCTGTTTGGTCCCTACGATAGCCGCGGCAATGTTGTGCGCGGCTACTTTGGCCTCCTTGCTCGCCGACTGGGCAAGGTCGGGGACGCGCACTCCGTGCGCGTCTGTCACCGCCGCAAGGTCTCCCAGCGCAAAAACATTCTCGTAGCCGCGCACACGCAGGAGCGCATCCACGGGGATGCGCCCATCAGCCTCCAGTATCGAGGGAGGCTGGAGCTTCAGGACGCGCGGCTTGACCCCCGCGGCCCAAATAACGATCCGCGCCGCAATGCGATCTCCGCTCTTTAATAAAACGCCGTCTCCGCTCACCTCGGCAACGGTCATACTCGCGCGAACGTTCACTCCTTTCCTCATGAGCACGTCGCGCGCGTAATTGCTTACCCGTTCTGGTTCATAACCAAGAATTCGTTCGCCGCGTTCCAGGAGAATCACACTGGGCTCCGCACGCTCCCCGGCGCCATAGGTGGGCAAGAGTGTGCGGTTGAGAAATTCTGCAAGCTCTCCGGCAAGTTCAACGCCCGTTGGCCCTCCTCCTACCACCACGACAGTGCCGAGTGAGGAACGCTCTTGCTCCGGCGCATAGACGGCATGTTCAAAGTTTGCGAGAATTTGATTTTTAATCCGCGCGGCATCCGCAAGCGTCTTAATCGAGTAGGCATGCTCGCTCGCGCCGGGCGTGTTGTAAAAATTTGTCTCCGAGCCAAGCGCAAGCACAAGGTAGTCATACGGGAGCTCTCCCTCGCTGGTTTCCACCTTGGCCGTAGTGAGTGATATCCGTTTTACCCTCGCTTTGCAAAAATCGCTGCGGGAAAGGTCAAGCATCGTACGGATCGGCTCTATAATGACCTCCGGCATGAGCCCGCCCGTGGCCACCTCGTGCAGGAGAGGGGTAAAGAGCAGGTAATTTTTCTCGCTTACCAGCGTGATGCGCACATCAGGAACGCGCGCCAGCAAGCGGCGCAGATGTTTGTAGGTATAGAGGCCTGCAAAGCCTCCGCCAAGGATGACGATGCGCTTATGCATGCCTTGATAGTAGCACGTTACTTGCTGATCTGCTTCCAAAGCCAGACAATCAGGAATATCCCGACGATAAGCCAAACAATACCCATAAGCGGCATGAGGAGAGACCCCAAGCCGACACCACTGTAGCCAAATCCCATCATAAAATTATGTTAATTGACAGTAATACGACCTCATTCCAGTGTAGCAGATTTCCTATATACTCCTCAATCGTAATGAATTTAACACAACACTGATACTGCTAAAGGCCATCGCCGCGGCGGCAAAAATTGGATTGAGCAGGATTCCAAAGAATGGGTAAAGGACTCCGGCGGCAACGGGGATAAAGGCGATGTTGTAGAAAAATGCCCAGAAAAGATTTTGTTTTATTATTCTCATAGTACGCTGTGAAATTTTTATTACTTCGGGAATGAGCATCAAATCTCCTCTCATCAATGTAATGTTGGCTGATTCCATGGCGATGTCCGTACCCTCGCCCATAGCGATACCGATGTTAGCTTGGGTGAGCGCAGGCGCGTCGTTGATGCCATCGCCGATCATTGCCACAATTTTCCCTTGCTCCTGAATCTCGCGCACCTTTTCAGATTTTTTGTCGGGCAATACCTCGCTCATTACATTATCTATATCTGCTTGAGCCGCAATGGCGCGGGCAGTGCGGTCATTGTCTCCGGTAAGCATCCACACGTCTATATTGTTCTTTTTGAGGGTCCGCACCGCTTCAACTGATTCCTTTTTCAGCACATCGGCAACCGCAAGCGCGCCCTTAATCTTTTTGTCGCTGGCGAGAATCATTACCGTCTTACCCTCATTTTCAAGCTTACTGATGGCAACTTCGTACAGAGAACTATCAAGGCCGATATCCGCCATGAGGGCTCTATTGCCCAGATATGCCTCAATCCTTTGGGATTGAATCTGCAAAAATCCCCGCACGCCCTTCCCGGAGATAGCGTTAAAATCCTCTACTGTATATAATTCTGTTTTTTCTTTTACTGCCTTGTTTATAATGGCCTGCGCCAGAGGATGTTCCGACCGCTGTTCCAGTGAAGCGGCAAGGGAAAGTATTTCTGCCTGGCGATTGTCGTTGAACATAATAATATCCGTCAACTGCGGCTTCCCTTGAGTAAGAGTGCCCGTCTTATCTAAAACCACCGTGTTTATTTTATTGGCAATTTCAAGCGAAGCGGCGTCTTTTATCAGAATCCCCTTATGCGCCGCACTGCCGGAAGAGACCATGATAGCCATAGGCGTGGCAAGGCCGAGAGCGCAGGGGCACGCGATAATCAATACGGCAATAAAGTTTATAAGCGCAAAGGTAAAAGCGGGGACGGGTCCGAGAAAGAGCCACACAATAAAAGTCAAAAAAGCGACGATAAATACCGCGGGGACGAAGTAAGAAGACACGAGATCAGCCAGTCGCTGGATCGGGGCCTTTGAACCCTGCGCTTCTTCCACCATTTTGATAATCTGCGAAAGCACGGTGTCTTTGCCAACCTTAGTCGCACGGAACGTGAAGGTTCCGAATTTATTTATGGTGCTGCCGATGACTGCGCTGCCAACCTTTTTATGAACCGGCATTGATTCTCCGGTGATCATTGATTCATCAATTTCTGATTCTCCCTCGCTTATGCTGCCGTCAACGGGGATTCTTTCTCCAGGCCGGACAATTATCGCATCACCGACGATGACGTCGGCAATCGGTATTCCAATTTCTTTTCCATCCCTTAGCACTTGTGCGGTTTTGGGTTGCAAGCCAATGAGTTTTTTTATTGCTTCTGAAGCCCTCCCCTTCATCAACACCTCAAAATATTTCCCCAAGAGAATGAGGGTGATAATAATCGCTGAAGTGTCGAAGTAGAGCGCCGGCTGCATCTCCTCTCTAGTGAAGAAAACGGGAAACACGGTGACTGCCGCACTGTAAAAATAGGCGGCTAGTGTGCCAATGGCAATCAGAGTGTTCATATCGGCAGTGCGATATTTTATGAGAAGTTTCAGCCCGCTGTAAAATTGAGAGCCGATCCAGAACTGCACCGGGGCGGTTAAGAGCAACAGAGTCCAGTTATTATTAAAAATCTGTGGCATAAAAGAGAACCATTCCGGGAAACTGCCTAAAAAGATGAAAGCTGAAAGAATACCGCCAACCACCAGCTTTCTCTTCATGATTTTTATTTGCTTTTCCTGTTCAACTTTTTCCTTATCCAAAATTTCTTCCGCTTCGCCCTCTTCTTTAATCGGCGTGTAGCCGACGTCAGCAATAACTTTGAAAATGGCGTCACTGGTCGTCAAAGATGAATCAAAAACCACCGTTGCCCGACGGTTTGAAAAATCAACATCGATATTTTTTATGCCCGGCAATTTTTTAAGAGCGCCCTCAACAACCATTGCGCAATGCGGAGAATCCATGCCGACAACCTTCATTGAAATTGTCCTGGTGCGATTATCGGCAACGACTTCCTTCTCCTTCGCACCGATCTCAAGGTGGTAGCCAACTGATTCAACGATCTTTGCAAGATCTGCCTCGGAAATGATGCTTTCTTCAAACTCTATCAACGCCGACTCTGAAGCAACATTGACCGAGGCTGAATGCACACCCGCCGTCGTGCCGAGCACGTGTTCAATTGTTGCAACACAACTGGCGCAATGCATCCCGCGAATTTTGTATGTTTCTTTTTTCATTTTATTTTTTTATTCTCAATGGCACTACTTGTAATTTCTACATTGCAGCTCTTGTGTTCTTTGCACCACGCTTCGCATTTTTCCGCCTGATCCTTGTCTTTATAATGCAAACCGCACTCCGGGCATTGATAAAATTTTTTGTTGCTTTCATTATTATTATCGTGTAGCTGATTCATAAGTGTATAGTTACTTCATTAATTTAATTCTCCTCCAAATTAACCAAATATACTGCATATTATTTATCTAATTGCCATGTAAAAGTTCTGATTGTATCGGCTATTCCAGTAATTTTTAACTCTATTGATTTTGGAGCAGACGTTAGTCGGCTGAATGAGAGCACCCCTTCTCTGTGGTGCCCGCCAGCCAATGTTCCAAAGAAAATTGATTTTGTAAGATTACTGCTATTCATAATCCTACACTTATTATTTGATTAAGCTTGAGTTGTGCATCCAGACCATGTAGGAGCCAAAGAAAACCGCGAACACCGCTATAGCAAGCGCTCCCCAGAGTATGCTTGTGCTGTTGCCCCACACAAAGCCGGGCAAGGTCTCAAAAAGCGTGTGGTGCAGTTCAATCCCCCTCTGGGTGCGCCAGGGCAGATATCCGCCGATAAGGCAGAGTGTATAGATGACTTCTGCGCCGAGTATGCACTTCCAGACGTACGATGTGAGTGAGAGTCTTTCCATAGTATTTATCTATGAGAGCTAATAATCCATCTGATAATCTTTTTCTCTTACACACTGCATCCGCCGCCGCTTCCCCCCTCCAGCGGGGCTACGTGCGTGAGAATCTGCTGGTAGCCGGAGCCGCTTGAGTATTCCGCGCCGAGAAGTTTTTTAGGGTCGGCGTCCTCCCATTTTACACCCTGCGCGGCAAGATAGCGCGCAATGGTAAGGTAGGTATCGGGGAACCAGTACGCATTAACGACAAGCGCTGTTTTATACATATCCTCCTCGCTCACCCCTTGACTCGCCATGAGCTCAAGGAGTCCCAGCATTGCCATGCCATGATTGCAGTCGGGAAAGTGAGTGGAATTATTACAACAGGGGCGGTAGATACCTTTGCTTACGCGTTCAACAAGTTCCTGATGTTCTCTCGAGAGCATTATGAAGGGGTGCGCGCTGTAGTGATCCATCGCGTCTCCCTTGGCAAGCGTCCATCCGCCGGTGGAAGCAAAGTTACCCGCTCCTCCATACTCCGGATTAGTCATCTCGCCTTTCTCCAGTATAGTGTTCTTGTTCCCCAATCCTAGCGCCCAAAAAAGGTTGAGAAAGAAGGGCGCGTTCTCTGGCGTTATGCGCAGTCTCTGTACACTCTCTTCTTCGAGAAGTACGCGCTCCTTCTCGCTAAGGCCGCCGCGGCCCTTGTATAGGGCATCAAACTTCTGCCGGTCAATGACCCCTGTGGCCAGCAATTGCGCTCCGAGGTCACCCCACGAAACAGGCAATTCCACACCCTCCGGCGGGAGGATAGTCTCTTCTGCCACCGCGGCTGGCTCGGACTTTACTACAGGTCCAGAGACATAGAGCCACGTTCCCGCAAGAATGAACGCAGCAAGAACGATGCTCGCAGGGAGTAATGGGTTATTTTTCATCGCAGCAATCAACTAATTTATTCATAATAGTTTCAAGCGTCCATGGTTTACCTCCTTCTGCCGCTTTAAGTCCGGATACGTCAACAAGTTTAAGTCGCAGAGCCCAAAAGAGCGTGTAGAGCTTATACGCGCGGTCAAACATCGCCTGCGCATCCGCGCTTTTATTACCGCTCTGAAGCTTGGCGCCCACTTCAATCAGCCGCATGGTGGCTGCGAGGAGATGTTTGGCAATGCACCACGTTTCGCCCTCGTTTGCATCCATCATGGTAGCGAGTAGTTCTCGTCGCACGGTGCGTGCTTCATGTAAGAGAGTAAGATACTCTGGCTTCTTGGTTTTTTCTGCGGTGAAAAAGAAGTGCTCTTCCAAGCTCAAGAGATTCATAATGGCAATGCTCAAGTCCTCTTCACTTGAGAGGTCAATGTCGCCGGAGCGCTTCAGTTGTTCAACTTTTTCAAGCACTGCGTCAAACTGTTGTTTAGTGATAGTAGTCATGGTGTATTAGAGGAGAAAGATGCTAAGACCCAGAATAATCATGGCAATACCGCCCCATAGTCTCATGTGCTTTGTCTCCGACTGCTTCCATGCTCTTACCTTTTCCACAAGCGTAGCATCACTTGCAATAAGGAGCACGATGACGAGGGGGATGATGAAAACAGCGTTATAGAGAATGAGATAGCCCACGCCAGTGAGGTAGGTCGTATTGTCATGCAAGAGCCCAAGCACCATGAGATAGGGTCCGCCGGTACAAGGGAACTCACAGAGACCTACGAGCGCACCCAAAACAAATGCGGTAGGGATGGACGCCTTCTCCATCAGCTCCGCCATCTTTTTGTGTGCCGCGTGGGGGATGCGGGGCTTAAGCGGAAATGAGGGGAAGAATTCGCTGATAAGATTGATGGCACCAAGAACAATCAAGAGACCTGCGCCGAGCTTTGCCATGAAGTGCGGCGTGTTAAAAAGGTGGAGCGCCTGTAAGATACCTAGCCCGATAAGGAAGTACACTGCAAGGATGCCTATGACGTAGGCCCCTCCGATTTTAAGGATGCCGAGGCGCGCCTTCCCTATGGAGAGGAGAAAGGCCACGGTCAAGAGAAGGATGCCGAAGGCGCAGGGGTTGATGCTGTCAATCAGCGCCGCAACGAGCACCAGCGGGAGGAGCCAACTACCCTCATTGCTGATGCTCCAGAGTGCGCCGGTGCCGATGTTCCCCATTCTGAAGAAGAGTACTGCGGCGACAAGCAGTGCACCAGCCATGATAAGTGCGGTTAATTTTTTACTCATAGTGTAGACTATGGGGTCACTTGCGCGCTGAATGAGAGTTCCACCGGGTCTCCGGCATCATTCTCTATGGTAACGACTCGCTCTATCCGCCCGACTCCGGCCGGGCCATGTGCCGCCGGGTCAAAGACGATATCAACCGTCGCCGCCTCACTCGGTCCGATTTGCTGGTTTATGGAGGGGACAGCGCCGTGCCCGGGCATACCAAAAGGTCCAAACTGTTTAAGTTCTCCCGAACTGCTTGCAGCGCCTCCCAGACGCAGTAGTGCGGTAGTGCACATGCACGACGTATAGATTTTTTTAATAGTAAGCGCGCCGGTGCCGGTATTGCGCAGGGTAAAGATGCGGGATACGGTGCCAGCTGCCATGGAGATACTGCCAAAATTGTAAGAGCTCTCACCTTCTACGCGCAGTGTCCCGCCAGAGGCGCGGGGAGACGGAGCAGCGTTTTGCGCACTCGGACGCGCAACCCAAATAATGCCGCCAAGTGCGATAAGTGTGATAACGATGCCGATAATTACTTTGTTCATATGTGTGATGATTTATTGTGCAACTAAAAATCCCTTTATAAGGGATTGGACAGCAGCGAACAGGCAAAAATACACCTGTTTACATCGCTGCCCTAGGGAGAGAAGCTGGACTATTTTCGTGAAGCGCGAGCCAATGGATAAATCCACATTGAGGCACATAAACCACAGAATCTTTCAGATATCGAGCATAGGCCACCCGAGGATGTAAAAGCGTACTTAAGTCCCTATTTACTCGCACAGCAACACCCGCCACAACTGCGGCAAGAAGCGCAAAGAGGGCGCCCACTGTAGCCAGTGAAAAATTCTTGAATGCGCCAATGTGAAAAGAAGCGTAGTCAAGAGGATTTGCCTGTCTGGGGCAGTCTGTGCCCTGCGCGAGCGCTATTGCGCAGTTACCGTCGTGGTCCTGCATGCCTGCGTGCACACTTAAAGCCCCCAGCGCGGCAATGCCGATAAGACTTGCAATAAGCAGTACTGACAGCGCTGATTTCATAACAAGCCTAGTATAGCACAAAATGCTAGAATAGCGTATATGCTCCGCAAGGTATGTAAATATGTGCTCATCCCTCTTGCTGTGTTGGCGCTTGCGTATGCGGCAATGCTTCAGATCGGAGAGCCTTCAAATAATAGAGAATGGAATATCGACCAAGCGGTGCTCCCATCTGCGGAGATTAAGGGAAACATAGTCACCGTCTATAACATACGCAACTTCGTCTACGCATCAACAACAAGCTACACGCCTCGCTATTACGACAAAAAGTTTGACCTGCGGCAACTATCGCGGGTGTGGTATGTGGTGGAGCCCTTTTCAGGCGTCCCCGGCTCGGCGCACACTTTTTTGAGTTTTGAATTCGAAGGAAATCAATTCCTTGCCATCTCGGTAGAAATCAGAAAAGAAAAAGGCGAGCGCTTCAGCGCGCTCAAGGGATTCTTCAATCGCTACGAACTCATGTATGTGATTGCCGACGAGCGCGATGTGATTAAACTGCGCTCAAATTACCGCAAAGACCTCGTCTACCTCTACCCGGGCAAGGCAACACAGGATAAGGCGCGCGAGCTCCTGGTGAGCATGCTCAAGCGCGCTAATACCTTGAAAGAGGAGCCGGAATTTTATAACACGCTCTTCAACACCTGCACCACCAACATTGTCCGGCACATCAACAACATTGCGCCCGGGCGCGTCCCCTCCTTCAGCCTGCAGGTCTTCTTCCCCAAGAACTCGGACCGGCTCGCGTACACCCTCGGGCTCATTGACACCGAACTGCCGTTTGAACAAGCGCGCGAGCGCTACCTCATTAACATCCGCGCAGAAAAGTACGTAGATGACCCTAACTTCTCAATAAAAATCCGCGGGGTAGATTAATTATCATCCACTTATAATAATACTCATAAACTCCAGTTTGTAAGGATATTTTAAATATGTTGAAATAATTTTAAGAAATTGACAGCCGTTTTCCCATAGGGAGAGAGGGAATGCTCAACAAACTTACCACGATATCTTTTGTTAATCAGTCCTGCCTGCTGGAGTCGCCTTGTGTGCTCGCCAAGTGTTTTTTCGTTCGCTTTAATGGCTTCAATAATTTCATCAAGTGTTACTCCTTCGTGCGCGGAGATGTACAGCAAAATTTCAATGCGGTAGTGATTTGCTATTCCCTTCAAATGCCGCTCCATCTGCCGCGCGGTTTTTGCTTTTCCCATACTCACAGTATAAAACCATACCCTTACATACTCAAGTTTATAAGGATGATGTTACTATCTCTCATACATACAATCTGTACCAAGTCCCCTGATTTCAGTGCTACCAAGTTATTGAACCTATAACCCTTTTTTATTCCATGGTGCAGTATTCTAAAGATAGTCCGAACCGCTTTCGCCGCCTGCGGCGGCGAGGAAGTCCCCCCGCGAATCCGCCAGCTGGCGGACGGAAAGGCGGCGCCTGCCCGCCGAAGCCTCGGCGCAGGCGGGGAGCCGCACCGCTGACAATTTTCCGCCAAAGGCGGATCTGCCTCTGGCATGACAAGTTTTTCTTTGGCGGCAAAATTATTAAATCTTAATTCCTAAAGATTTCAAATTATGCAACAGGGACTCATAATCAGTAAAAAGAATGGGGTGAAAACCAATTGTTTTGGCGTTAGCCAGACTTCTTTCAGTATCATCGATATAGATCAATTCGCCTGCTGTCACCCCGAGACGTTCTATAAAAATTTCAAATGCTTTTGGATGTGGTTTGCTGTAGCCAATTTCGGCCGAGACAACAACGGCGTCAAAGTGGTTAGTGAGTCCGGTCTCCTGAAATCTGTTTGCGGCCGCAATATCATTGTTACTCAAAAGCCCAACTTTATAACCACCAGCTTTCAATCTGTCCACGAGATTAAGTACTTGCTCGTTAAGTTCATGTCGAGGAAGTTCTTCTACGAATTTTATCAGACTGTCATATTTTTCAGACACCCCAAGCTCTTCAGTAACCTTTTTCCAAAAATCTTTCCAAGACAAGATATTATTATTCACCAAATGGTTAAATTCAAAATAGACATCGTGAAATGTCTCCTGCGTTACTCCCAGCAGAGCGGTTACTCTTTTATTAAATTCTGGTCCGGGGATACCAGCGATAACTCCTCCATAGTCAAACCCGATAGCCTTAAAAGACATATTCATAGGATTAAAAAATTTTCTTCCCCCAAAATTAAAATATGGTTCAAGCCGATGTTTTTCTCCGGGTTCTTTTGCGGTTTTGAGCGGTGCGGGTCCGTCGCACCGCTGACAATTTCAAGTTTTTCTTTGGCGGCATACTCTTGCAACTCTACGAGTTGCGCTTCAATCGAAAGCACTTGCCTATCGTCTTCTTCGGTGCTCTTGCGAGCGTAAAGTATATATTTCATAAAGATTGGATTTAAAAAAATTTTTCCTCCCCCAAAATGCGAAATCGTGAATTCGTTTTTACCCCCAAAATTGAATACAAATTAGTCGCCGAGTCCGCCGAAAAGGCGGATAAACTCCGCGAGGCGAACCAAAACTCTTTGACTTTTCCTTTCTGGTGCGCCTTGTAGGGATTGAACCTACGGCCTTTCGCGTGTGAAGCGAACGCTCTACCACTGAGCTAAAGGCGCGCTAAAGACCCACTGTGAGAAGCCCGCCCTCTACA
>Ga0209210_1002375_pt1 | contig 13826 bp, 16 predicted proteins | sample RifGroA1_FD_183991 | JGI IMG/M metagenome (GOLD analysis project Ga0209210, IMG submission 183991) | Contaminated groundwater microbial communities from Rifle, Colorado, USA - Rifle Groundwater A1 (SPAdes) (version 2) | ecosystem: Environmental > Aquatic > Deep subsurface > Groundwater >...
CTTTTGTTTTTGGATGGTTTTTGATAGTATTTAAGATAGCTATGACTTCGCAGCAACTCAGAAGCGAATTTTTAAATTTCTTTAAAGATAAGGGGCATAAAATCGTGGTTTCCTCTTCTTTAATTCCCGATGATCCTTCGGTACTTTTAACTACCGCTGGCATGCAGCAGTTCAAAAAATACTTTTTAGGGGAAGCAGATCCGAAAAAAGACTTTGGCGCGCAGAGAACGGCTTCAATCCAAAAAGCGTTTAGGACTTCGGATATTGATGAGGTGGGGGATAAAAGTCATGATACATTTTTTGAGATGCTGGGGCATTTCTCTTTCGGCGATTATTTCAAGAAAGAAACGATAGAGTGGACTTTTGAATTTCTCACCAAAGTTTTAAAAATTTCTGCCGATAGGATAGCGACAACTGTTTTTGAAGGGGACGACAAGATTCCTTTTGACGAAGAATCATATAAAACGTGGCTGAAGTTTTTACCAGAAAAACAAATCAAAAAAAATCCGAGGAAAGATAATGTGTGGGGGCCCGTTGGAGATGAGGGTCCTTGCGGTGCGGCGAACGAGGTTTATATAGACGGGCTCGAAGTGGCGACTTTGGTTTTTGTGGAATATTTCTGTGCTAAAGACGGTTCATTAGCACCTTTATCACAAAAAGGAGTTGATGTCGGGTGGGGACTTGAAAGAATCACAATGATCACGCAGGGCAAAAAAAGCATTTTTGAAACAGATTTATTTGAGCCCCTCATGGCGGCTATGCCAATTGGTTTATCGGAACGCAAAAAAAGAATCGCCGCTGATCATTCTCGTGGAATTGTTTTTTTGATTTCCGACGGCGTCCGACCTTCTAATAAGGAAGCGGGCTATATTTTGCGGCGGCTTTTGCGGCGATTAATTATTTTGACAAAAGACGGCGTAAAACCTCAAGAATTATTTGGTTTAGTTGTCGAGAGCTATAAAGATTTCTACGCCAATCTGGATAAAGATGCAGTTGATGCTGTTTTTGACGAAGAATATAAGAAATTTGATAAAGCGCTTAACAGAGGAGTTGAAGAGCTTGGGAAAATGAAAGAAATTGATGCAAAAAACGCCTTTAAGCTTTATGAAAGTTTCGGATTGCCGTATGAGGTTATCAAAGAAATGGGCGGTTCGAAGGCGGCGACCTTGACGCGAGAAGATTTTGAAAAAGAATTGGCATTACATCAGGAAGTTTCGCGGGCAGGGGCGGAAAAGAAATTCAAAGGGGGACTGGCCGACGATGGCGCAGAAACCGTCAAATACCATACGGCCACTCATTTGCTGTTGGCCGCTTTGCGCGAGGTTTTGCCTGCCCGCATTGGCTTCGCCAAAGGCGATGCAGGCGGGGGGCCCGAAATTTATCAGAAGGGCAGCAATATTACGGCTGAAAGGCTGAGATTTGATTTTAATTATCCCCAGAAAATGACCGATATCCAGATCAAGAAAGTCGCGGATTTGGTCAATCAAAAAATCAAAGAAGATATTTTGGTGGAAATGAAGGAAATGCCCAAAGATGAAGCCCTGAAACTCGCCAAGGTTTCTTTTGAGCCGGGAAAGTACGGCGCAACCGTCAAGGTCTACAAGGTCGGCGATTTCAGCATTGAGCTTTGCGGCGGGCCGCACGTAAAGAGGACTTCCGAATTGGGATCTTTTAAGATTGCCAAAGAAGAATCGTCGGGTGCAGGCATAAGAAGGATCAGAGCAGTTTTAGAGTAAGAATTAAGTGGTATAATATATTAGTAATATGTCCACGAGAAAAGTTTTTGATATTATTCCGCCCAAAGAGCAAAAGGAAATTGTGTCTCCGGAAAAGCCTCCCAAAAAGCAGGCTTTTGCCGAAAAATTAATCCAGCCGGGCAAAGTGGTTGTTTCAGAAAAAGCGCCCAAAGCCCAAATCAAACTAAACAAGAAAGCAATTTGGTGGCCGGCTTTGACTATTTTAGTGCTGGTTTGCCTGGCGGGCGCAAGTTATTTTTTAATCAAACCTGAAGCCGAAATATCGATTTGGCCGAAGAAGACCCCGTTGGTTGTTGAAACTCAGGTTTCGGTCATCAAGAACGCTTCTCAAGGTGGAGATATTATTGCCGGAGAGATTAAGACTCAAGAATGCTCTTCTTCCCAAGAATTTCCGGCTACGGGCGTAAAATCGCTCACGACTAAAGCCTCGGGTACCATTCGGGTTTACAATGCCTATTCCACTTCGCCGCAAACCTTGGTAGCGACTACTCGTTTTGTTTCCGACAGCGGTAAATTATTTAGAATTCCCCAGAAAATAGTCATTCCGGGCGCTCACTATGAGGGAAGTAAATTAATCCCTGGAGAAGTGGATACTCTTGTGGAGGCGGGAGAAGCGGGGGAGGAATATAACATCGGTCCTTCCACCTTTTCTCTGCCGGCGATGGCCGGCACCTCGCGCTACACCGCTTTTTATGCGAAATCTTCAAGCCCTATGACCGGTGGTTCAAAAAGCCAGATAACCCAGGTAACCGATAAAGACCTGTCTTCGGCCCAAGAATTTTTAACCATCATTGCTTTGGCTAATTGCCAAAAGACGTTGCAAGCCTCGCTGTCGCCCGAAGAATATGTCATTAACGATGAAGCGCTCAAGGCCGAAATCGTGGAATCAAATCCGCTCGCCAAAACAGGGCAGGAGGTTGATAAATTCACTTTGAATATTAAAGCCAAGGCCACGGCCCTGGTTTTCAAGAAAAGCGATTTAGAATCCTTTACTAAAGCATATCTTGAAAGCAAGGTGCCCGAGGGCAAGCAGTTAGACGGCAATTCCATCGTCATCAGCTATCTGTCTCAGGACGTTGATTTGAGTAAGGGTAAGATGGTTTTAAACGTCGAGATTTCAGCCGAGATTTATTCAACCCCTGATGAAAACAGCCTTAAAGAGGCGGTCAAGTCCCTTCGGCCGGATGAGGTAGCTGTATCTTTAAAGAAGTTTTCCGAGATTAATGATTTTCAGGTTAGGCTTTGGCCGTTTTGGATAAATAAGACTCCTGCTAAGACCGAAAGCATCATCGTTAAATTAAAACTTGACTAATTAAAGAGGGTCTGATATCATACGTAATTGTCTTAATGACAAATCAGAATTTAGCTAAAAATAAGAATATAATCAGGAAAAGCGGTACTATTCTAGAGACGCTTCCCAGCACCCATTTTAGGGTGAAGCTCGATGAGGGTAAAGAGATCATGGCGCATTTGGCTGGCAAACTGCGGATGTTCCGCATCAAAATATTGCCGGGAGACAAAGTGACGGTGGAGATGAGCCCTTATGACGAAACCAAGGGGAGAATAGTTTATCGCGGAAAGTGACAAATCAATGAAAGTAAGACCATCAGTCAAAGCAATTTGTAATCATTGCAAAATAGTTCGACGTCAGGGAAAATTATACGTCATTTGTACAAACCCCAAACATAAACAACGTCAGGGTTAATTTTTTATTTTGATCTATGCCACGCATTGCGGGAATTAACATTCCTGAAAACAAACAAATCTTAATCGCGCTGACCTACATTTACGGAATAGGCCGGCCTTTGAGCGGTAAGATTTTAGAGCAGGTCAAAATCAATCCCCAGGCCAAAGCTTCGGCCTTAACCGCCGCGGAAGTGGGGAAACTTAAAGATTTTATTGAAAAGAATTATAAGATTGAGGGGGAACTAAGACGCGAGCAGATGATGAGCATTAAAAGACTGAAAGACATCGGTTGCTGGAAAGGCATCCGTCATATTAAGGGATTGCCGGTGCGGGGGCAGCAGACCAGGACCAATACCAGGACCGTCCGGCACAACGTCAGAAAGACCGTGGGCTCTGGCAGAAAGCCCGCCGCCGAACCGACATAAGAACCTGGCTTCGCCAGAACCTTGATTTTCGTTTCACTCAAATTAAACTTTAATTAAATGGGAAAAAAACACGTTATCCAAAAAACTGAAAAAGAGCTGATTGCCGAAAATGAAAAGATGGAAGCTAAGGTTCAAAAAGAAACACCGGCTTCAACCCCCCTTTCGGGACAGATCAAAGAGGGGAGAGTTTACATTTCTTCTTCTTACAATAATACAGCCTTAACTCTTACTGATGCTAAAGGCAACGTTTTGGCCTGGTCGTCAGCCGGAGCCATCGGCTTTAAGGGAACCAAGAAGTCCACTCCTTTTGCCGCTTCCAAGATAGCCGAAGGATTGACACAAACCATCAAGAAAATCGGAATTCAGAAAATCGCCGTTTTTGTCAAAGGTATCGGATCTGGCCGCGAGTCAGCCATAAGAAGTTTGGCCGGACGGGGTTTTGATATTACGGCTATTACCGACGTGACCCCGATTCCTCACAACGGCTGCCGGCCGCCTAAAGCCCGAAGAGTCTAAGAACCTTGTCTTCGCAAGAACCTTGGTTCTACGAAACTAAAACCATGCAAACCAATACCTGTAAAATTTGTCGCAGAACGGGTACGAAGCTTTTTCTTAAGGGAGAGCGATGCTTGTCGCCCAAATGCGCCCTGACCAGAAAACCTTATCCTCCCGGACCCAAAAGAAAGGGGAGGTTTAAACAGCTGTCAGAATACGGCAAGGAGCTGCAGGAGAAGCAAAAACTCAGAAATTGGTATAATTTGAGAGAAAGGCAGTTCTCAAAATACGTCAAAGACATTTTAAAAAGAAGGAGCAAGGTTGAAGACGCGGCCGGAACTCTCATCCAGAAATTGGAAAGCCGTTTTGATAATATTGTTTTCCGATTGGGTTTTGCGAGTTCCCGTATCCAGGCCCGCCAATTCGTTTCCCACGGCCATTTTTTGATTAACGGCAAGTTGGTCAACAAACCCTCTTATCAGCTGAAAAAAGGAGATAAGGTGGCGGTGAACCCGCTTTCGCGAAAAAAGAAAAACATCGAAAAAGTGACGCCAACGCTTAAAAAATACCAGCCGCCCGCTTGGTTGAAGTCGAATCCAGAAACGTTAGAAGCCGAGATAGTGGGAGTTCCAAACTTAATCGAAGCCGCTCCACCGGCGGAGCTGTCAACTATTTTTGAATTTTATTCGCGCTAAAATAAACAAGTTTGTTACTTCGTAATAAACAAGTTTGTTGCTTCGTAATAATCATTAAATTTAATCTTTATGATTCCCTTACCGTCTCAGCCAAAAATCGTCGAAAAGAAAGATAGCTCAGCTATTTTTGAAATAGCGGGCCTTTATCCGGGTTATGGAGTTACCGTCGGCAACAGCCTGCGCCGAGTTTTGCTTTCTTCGTTATCGGGGGCGGCCGTCACCCAAGTTAAAATCAAGGGGACACAGCATGAGTTCTCGACTATTCCCGGCGTGATGGAAGACGTCATCACCATTCTTTTGAACATCAAGCAGCTCAGATTCAAATTGCACAGCGATGAGCCTCAAAGGGCCACTCTTTCGGTTAAGGGAATCAAAACCGTGAAAGCTTCGGCTTTCGAGACGCCCAGCCAGCTTGAATTGGTGAACAAGGATGCGCTTTTGGCTACTTTGACGTCCAAGTCCTCTTCCCTCGAGATAGAAATCTTGGTGGAGAAAGGTTTGGGCTATGAGCCCGTGGAGGCAAGGAAGATGGGGAAGTTGGAGATCGGCACGATTGCCGTTGACGCCATTTTCACTCCGGTCAGAAAAGTGAGTTACCGGGTTGAAAATATGAGGGTGGGAGAAAGAACCGATTTCGATAAATTAATCTTGGAATTGGAGACAGACGGAACTTTAACTCCGGAAGAAGTTTTTACCCAGGCAGCCGACATTTTAGTGAAACATTTTACTTTGCTGCAGGAATCATTTAAAGAAGCGTTGCATCCGGTTGAAGAGCTCGCTCCTGCTAAGAAGAAAACCAAAAAGAAAATCACCAAAAAAAGTTCAGTTAAAAAACATGAGAAAAAGACAAAGCGGAAGAAAGTTTAATAGGGAGAGCGGCCAGCGGACAGCGTTGCTGAAAGGTTTAGCGACGGCGCTTATTTTGAAAGAAAGAATTCAAACCACCGAGGCGAAGGCCAAAGAGGTCTCTTCTTACGTTGAAAAATTCGTGACCATCGCCAAAAAAGGAGATTTGAATTCAAAAAGAAGGCTGCTCCGGTTTTTGGCGCCTAAGGTTGTCAAAAAACTGACGCAAGAATTAACCCCGCGTTATCAAGCAAGGCATGGAGGCTACACACGAGTGATTAAACTCGGCCAAAGGTTCAGCGACGGGTCAAGGATGGCTTTAATTGAATTTATTAAGTAAGAATCTGGCTTCGCCAGAACCTTGCGATTTTTAAGCAAAATCTAAATATGAAAAGACAAACTTTAACTCTCGACGCCAAAGATCAAGCCATCGGCAGATTAGCCGTAAAAATTTCCTTGGCCCTGAGGGGCAAACACCGGGCGAGTTACCAGCCGAATCAGGATTTAGGCGATTTCGTGGTGGTTAAAAATCTCAGCCAGGCCAAATTTACCGGCAAGAAATTAGAACAAAAGAAATACTATCACCACACTTCCTATTCCGGCGGTTTAAGAGAGGTGCCTATGAAAAAACTTTTTGCCGAAAACCCGGCCGAAGTTTTGAAGAAAGCAGTTTGGGGCATGTTGCCCAAGAACAAATTGAGGTCAGAACAAATAAAAAGATTGAAATGCCAATAAACATGACGGTAGTTAAAAAAACAACCAAAAAAATTACAAAGAAAGCGAAACCAGAAAGCGATAAAGAAGTAAAAAAACTTCATTTTTTTGAAGCGGTCGGCCGGAGAAAAACGGCCGTAGCCCGCGTTCATCTTAAGAATGGAAATTCCAAAGAGTTTACGGTCAGCGGCAAGCCCTTGGACAAATATTTTCCTGCTCCGGAACTGCAGCAAATAGCTCTCGCTTCTTTAGAAAAAATGGATTGTCTTGATAAGTTCAGCGTGACGGCCAAAGTCAACGGAGGCGGGTTGCACGCCCAGGCGGAGGCTTTAAGGCACGGGATAGCCAGAGCCTTAACCGAATTTAATCCCGAATTTCACGTCAGGCTTAAAAAAGCGGGCTTTTTGACCAGAGACTCCCGTATGAGGGAACGCAAGAAATTTGGCTTGAAGCGTGCCCGAAGAGCGCCTCAGTGGACGAAACGTTAGAAATCAGCGAATATCGAATCCGTTACGAATTTACGAATTCGTATATTCGCAATAAATTCGTTATTTGTTGATTTATGTTAAAGGAACTCATCGATCAGTTTTATTTGGATAAGCACGAAGACAGAGAGCAAAATCATTTTTATATCACCGATGCCGGCAAGTGCACCCGCGCTGTTTTTTTTAAGTTTAAAAACATGCCGCGAGAGAAAATGGAAGCCCGAATGCTCAGACTCTTTGATCACGGCGATTATATCCAGATGCAGATTCTGAATACTCTTTTCAGCCTTGGGATCGTGCGGGCTTCCGAAGTCCAGATTCCTCCCCAGGGGCTCGTTTCGGGCCGGGCTGACGCCATCATTACCCTAAACAACGAGCTTTACGTGGTTGACTTCAAAAGCATGAACAGCATGCTTTTCAGGAAGCTCGAGGCCCCCAAAGAAGAGAACGTCAACCAGATCCAGCTTTACATGCATTATTTCGGCATTCCCAAAGGGATCTTGCTCTACATGAGCAAAGATACTTCGGAATTGAAAGATTTCCCCATACAATACAATGTTGATTTAGTCCAAGGCCTTTTGAAAGGCTTGGAAAATCTTGATAAAAAAATTAAAGCCGATATCGTCCCGGAGCAGCTGCCGGAATATCCGCATAATTGGCAATGCACTTATTGTCAATTTAAGGACATTTGCGTTTCGGCCGGCAAGGGCGAGGTAAAATGGGGCGAGTTTAAAAAGAAGATTGAGAAACTAGCCCGGTAGTGAAAATTTGACTGTCTTCGGCAATTAGTGTTTGCGAAGCAAACACTTGTCAAATTTCTACTACCGGGTTAGGGAAGTAGTTTTCCAGAAACGTACAGAGCGCCTTCGCTCAAAACGTAGAGTTCCCCGTTGAGGCTGTCCCAGAAGATTTCCGGAATTCTTAACTCTACAAGATCAACAACGTTCAGTCTGTCTCGGTCGTCGATTTCGGCGACTTTTATTTTATCTCCAACGTTGAAAATCAGATAATAGTCGTTGAACCAAAAAACCTCGCCGATGTTTTCAGAAAAGCGAATGAGGAAGGTTTTTTCTTTTTCTTCCCAAAAATTAATCCAAATTTCGTGCTTGTCGGCTTCGATCAGCTTGTGGCCGTCCGAGGAAGTGGCGCTTGGCTTAAATTCCGAAACCATGCTTTTGATTTCTTCCTGGGTTAAGTCGAGCTTGGTAAGTTCGGGTATTTTGGGTATTAAGGTGATGTTTTTCGCTTCGGTGACCTGTTTTTCTTTAACCTCCAGAGTTTTCTGCCAAGAGTAGTAGCCATCCTTACTTATCTCAACGGCGTAGGTTTTAGGTAGCAAGTTTTCAATCAGAGAGGCGCTCGTAAAAATAGATGTCGTATTTTTTATTTTGCCGTTCAAAGATATTTGAGCGCTGCGCGGCGCTACCTTAAAATAGAGGCCGCCGGTTTGCACGATTTTTCCTGAAGCGAAATCAAAGCGGTATCCCTGGGAATAAAAAATGACCGACGGGGCTGTCAGTAAAAATAAAAAAACGCAGATTGAAAAAAGGATTGTTCGCGATTTTTTTGTCATATGCGATTCCATCATATCTCATTGACATTTTAAAATCAATCTGCTATGATGCGCTATTGAAAATTTAATATGGAGGTAATGATATGGTAATGGAAAAAGACCAAAAGGTGAAGTGTGATTCTTGTGGTAGCGAGAATGTAGAGTTCCGAGGCAAAATGGAGGATGAGCAATACGGTTTTGATACGGAAGGCCGCACCTATCTGGGTGTCGAGATTAAGAAAGATTACCGGTGCAAAGACTGCGACAAGAAGTTCCAGGTCATCGAGATTAAAAAGGATTAGGAGGTGTCGAGATGGCAACAGAAAACGAAAAGGTTTTAGCGGAAGCTCAAAAACTATACAATGAGGGAAAATGGCCGGAGTCGAACTTACTCATTGATGGTTTGACCATCGCCGAAGACGAAGAGATGGCCGAGGCTCGTCGGTTGCGAGGATGGAATTATTATTACATTGGTACAAAGGGACTGGATGACAAACAAGCAAGCCTTGGAAGGTCAAAAGCAGCTTTTCAATATGCCCTGTCCATAACATCTGATAAAAAGAAAAAAATCTCAATCATGAATGGCTTGCCTCTGACCTTCTGGGTTTTAGGCGAACAGGAATGGGCTTGGCATTTGAGCGATCGAGCCATCGAAGAATTCCCAGATGAACCGTCGGTTTGGAACACCCGGAGCATTCTCTTTCGGTGGGCGAAAGATTTTAAAGGCAGCGTCGAGGTCTGCGAGCAAGTCTACGAAAAGGCTATGCTAAAAGACGACTATCGGACAGCTGGTAACGCAAAACAGAATAAAGCTGACGCCCTGAAGGAACTGGGCCAGATTAACCAGGCGAGAGACGAATACGCCTCCGCCATCGGTCTTTATAAAACGTTTGGAGAGCGCACCGGCCAGAGTGCCCAATTCCATATTGACGGAGTGTCAAAGAAAATGTTAGCTCTCGGTGCCTTGCCTGAAGAATAGTAATCAAGAAAAGGCGTTCGCCACGTGCGGACGCCTTTTATGTTAAAATGGTTTAATATGTCAAGAATGCCGAAAATTGAAAAAATTACCCGGGATGCGACGATTGCTCATTTCTTTTTAATGTTCGGTTATAAGCTCTTTTCTTTGTATTTTCCGCTGTTTTTGGTTGCGAAGTCCTTTTCTTTGCCTCAAATTGGTTATACTAATTTTTTGATTTATCTGCCGATTGCTCTTTTTGCGCCCCTTGTCGGTTTTTTAAATCACCGAATTAACCCCGCGATTTTGATGGCCATCGGGATATTGGGTTACGGAGCTTATGCGCTCGCGATGATTTTGTTTTCTAACTTATTCGTTTTTTACTTTTTTCAAGTAATTCTTGGAGTTTCGGCGAGTTTATTCTTTGTCAGTTCTCGCGCAGTGATGATGGGTTCAAAATTGGAAAATCCGGATCGGGCTTTCGCCTGGTTTTATTCCGCACCCTCGTACGCTGACGCCTTGGCGCCAGCCATCGGGGCGTTGTTAATTTGGAGGTTTGATTTTATCGGCGTTTTTGTTCTCAGTCTGGTTTTACAGTTTTTCAATGCCATTTATTGTTTTGTTAGATTGAAAAATCAGACCAACCCTTTGACGGAAAACATAAAAATCAGGGAGGTTAATCAAAACTATACGAAAGTTTTCGGATTATTAAGAACAAGAGTTATTTTCTTGCCCGTTTTCGTTTCTTTCTTGGTTTTAGTTTTAGCGGGGTTCAACAATACTTTTTTTGTGTTATTCCTGAAAAATCTTGGTTGGAGCCAAAACCAGATTTTGACTTTCAGTTCTCTGTTGGCTTTTATATTTTTGCCGATTTCTATATGGGCGATAAAACAGATAGCCCGATTTAAAAGCGAGGCGAACGTCTTTCGCGGTGCCCAAATAACCGGCGTTTTCTCCATTTTATTGGGTAGCTTCGCCAATGTTTTTAATTTTTATTCAGTATTTATTATTATGCTCGGGAAATACCTCGGTGGATTAATAACCGGCGCCGGCCGGTCGGGGATGATGGCAACTAGGTTGAAGGAATACCCCGAAGAATCAGCCGCCGTTGATACAATTTTCGCTCCATTGGCCACGGCCACGGGAGCTATGATCGGAGGATTGCTTATAGGATCTTTGGGGTATCCCTTAATTTTTGTTATCGGCGGGATTTTACTTTTTGGAGCAGGGGGGTTTGCTAAAAGGGTAATTTTCAAGTAAGATAAATTAGTATGGCAGAAAAATTCATCATCAACGGCGGCAAAGCCCTGAAGGGCGAGATTGAAGTCAAGGGAGCGAAAAATGCCGCCTTTCCGATTTTAGCCGCCACTCTTTTGACTCGAGAACCTTGCGAAATTTCCAACCTTCCTTTGGTTGAAGATGTTTTCCGGATGCTGGAAATCATGAAAAGCATGGGTTCTCAAATTTCTTGGACGGGGACTCGCAAGGTCAGAATCCAAAATAAACGCCTGAATCTTTCTAAAGTCAGGGAAGACTTAATAGGCTTGTTGCGAGGCTCGGTGTTATTTTTAGGCCCGTTATTAGCCAGGTTTAGCAACGTTAATTTTCCGCGACCGGGCGGCTGCGTGATCGGAGCCAGGCCGATTGACACCCACTTGGACGGGTTTGAGCAATTGGGGGTCAATATTACCAAAAGCGGTAAAAAATATCTTTTCAAAAAAGCTCGGGCCAAAAGCGGCCAGGTGGTCCTCAACGAATTCTCGGTTACCGCCACCGAAAACTTAATACTTTTTGCGAGTTCCTTGTCGGGCCAGACAGTTATTAAGATCGCTGACGGTGACTATCAGGTAAGGGAGTTAGCCAAATTTTTAAATAAAATGGGAGCAAGGGTGGAGGGAGCCGGAACCCATGAGGTTGTGGTTCGTGGTTGTAAAAATTTAAAAGGGGCGAAACATCGTTTGATGAACGATCCGGTGGAAGCGGGCACGTTTATTTTGATTGCGGCGGCCACCAGGGGGAATGTGCTTGTCAAAAACGTGGAAGTCGATTTTTTAGAGTTGCCGTTAAAGAAACTCAAAGACTTCGGCGTGCCTTATCAAATTATCGGACGCAACGCCGTAAAGGTTTTGCCCTGGAGACGTCTTAAGATTGATAAAATCCAGAGCTTGCCTTACCCCGGCATTCCTTCTGATTTGCAATCGGCTTTCGGCGTTTTGGCGACCCAAGCCGAGGGTCCGACCTTGATTCACGACCCGCTTTATGAGGGCAGACTAAGGTACCTGGAGGAACTTAACAAGATGGGAGCGAAAATCTATTTCGCCGATCCCCACCGCGCGATCATCAACGGGCCGACCCGTTTGTTGGGCAGGGAGCTTGATACTTTTGACTTAAGAGGTGGAGCGGCTTTGATTATTGCCGGCCTCATTGCCAAAGGCAAAACAATTGTTAATAATATATATCAGGTAGATCGGGGCTATGAGAGGATTGAAACTCGTTTGCAGAAACTGGGCGCTGACATTAAAAGAGTAAAAGTTTGAGTGATAACGAAAACCCCGCCCCCTAAGCTGTCAAAAATTTAATATATATAATAAAGTAATTCTCCGCCTAATTTGCTTTTTAATAATTTTAAACAGCATAGGGGGCGGGGTACTCACTACGTTCGTATGTTTGCAAGAAAAATCGGCATTGATCTGGGTACGTGTAATTCTTTGGTTTTTGTCCCTAAAAAAGGAGTGGTTTTGATGGAGCCTTCGGTCGTAGCCGTATCTTTGCAGGACAACAGGATTTTAGCCATCGGAGCGGCGGCTAAAGAAATGATCGGCAAAACTCCCGACACTATCAGGGTTTACCGGCCGATGAAAGATGGCGTGATTGCTGATTTTCGGGTAACGCAAGCGATGATCAGGCATTTTATCGAAAAAACCATCGGTCCTTTTAAGCTTTTCAAGCCAGAATTGATTATTTCCGTGCCGGCCGGCATCACAAGTACCGAAAAAAGAGCGGTTTTGGAAGCGGCCATCAATGCCGGGGCGAAAGCAGCCTATGTGGTCAAAGAGCCGATTTTAGCCGCCATTGGAGCCGGCATTCCTATTAATGCCTGCTCGGGCAATTTGATCGTGGACATCGGCGGCGGCACTTCGGAGGTGGCGGTAATTTCGCTTGGAGGGATTGTGACTTCAAGTTCTGTTAGGATAGCTGGCGATAAAATGGATCGAGCGATCGGAGAATATATCAAAGGCAAACATAATGTGGCCTTGGGCGAACAGACGACCGAAGAGATTAAAATCAAAATCGGCACGGCGCTACCCGAGAAAGAAGAAAAAACGTTGAGTGTCCGGGGCAGGGACATGGTTTCGGGGCTGCCCAAAAATATTAAGGTTTCTTCCAATGAAGTTTGCGAAGCCATTTCGGAAATCTTGGCCGAAATTACCCACACCATCAAACAGGTTTTAAGGGATACGCCCCCGGAGCTTTCGGCTGATATAATGGACAAGGGCATGGTGATTTCCGGCGGCGGGGCTTTGTTGAACAACATCGATAAATTAATCGCCAAAGAAACGGGAGTGCCCTGCTTTATCGCCGAAGAGCCGCTGTTGTGCGTGGTCAAAGGCACCGGCGTTGTCTTGGAAAACCTTGATGTTTATAAAAAAAGCATAATGGCGAAGCGTTAATGCTAAGAAACCCCAAACAGTGGCAATTATTAAAAAAAGCAGCTGAGCTTGGGAAAACACCCCATGCTCTGTTGTTTTACGGCCAGGGAGCTAGCGGCAAGCGGGCTTTAGCCTTAGAGTTTATTAAATTATTAAATTGCCAGGACCAGAACTTTGAGGCGCGTCCCTGCTTGGCTTGCCGTTCCTGCTCAGATATTGAAAAAAACATCCATCCTGACCTGACCATCGTTGAGCCGCCCGCCTTCGCTGAAGCTTCGGCGGGCAAGCAGGAAAGCAAAGAAATAAAGATCTCTCAAATTAGAGAACTACAAAAAAATCTTTCTTTGAAACCCTATTCGGCGCCGTTTAAAGCGGCCATTATAAACAAGGCTCATTTATTAAATCAGGAAGCGCAGTCAGCTTTCTTGAAAATCTTGGAAGAGCCGCGGGGCAATTCCTTGTTCATACTTGTGAGCGAATATCCGGAGATGCTTTTGCCGACCATTTTGTCGCGAGTTGAACGCATCAGGTTTTCTTCCCCGTCCGTTCGCGAAAAGACCAAAGAA
>Ga0209210_1002376_pt1 | contig 13824 bp, 8 predicted proteins | sample RifGroA1_FD_183991 | JGI IMG/M metagenome (GOLD analysis project Ga0209210, IMG submission 183991) | Contaminated groundwater microbial communities from Rifle, Colorado, USA - Rifle Groundwater A1 (SPAdes) (version 2) | ecosystem: Environmental > Aquatic > Deep subsurface > Groundwater >...
CGAATTGGACTGCTAAAACTGTCATAAATAATTGTCTGCCAGGCGGTGAGATGTTCTTCTTTCAGAGTTTCCAGGGCTTCGACTAGACGATGATCGGCACTACCAATTGAAATCTTGATTAAAGTAGAAAAAGGTGGGTATTTTAATTTCTGGCGCGCGCCTAATTCTCGTCGATGAAATTCGGTCGAATTTCCCTTGAGAGCCAGGTCCAAGATTTCTTCTTCTGGATTGCGAGTCTGGATAATGAAATTTTTGATCGCTAAATGGCGTAAACGTAAGAGAATGTTAAAGATTTTTTCGCCAATCCTAAATTCAGGAACCGAAAAATAAGAATCAATCCCAATGACAGCAATATTTTCTATTTTTTCTCGTAAGTGAAATAGAGCCATTTCGGTGCCAATGAGAATTGAGCCGGGAGAAGCATAAAAATCACGAATAATCATTTCTGTTTTTTTAGCCGTTTTTACTGTGTCACTATCAAGACGTAGAATTTTTGTTTTAGGAAAAAGTTGTTTTAGTTCCGTTTCTATTTTGTCGGTACCGGCCCCCAACAGGGCGATTTTCCACCCGCCACAATGATGGCATTTATCCTCTGGCCGGCCGGAATAGCCACATTTATGACAAAGAAAGTAATTAGCCTCAAAATCTTTTTTGTTATTTTGTTCTTGATGAAGAATAAGAGGGGTCTTGCAACGAGGGCAAGAGAAAACATGTCCACAGTCGCCACAAACTGTCAAGGGATTGAGCCCGCGTCGACCAGAAAAGATAAACCAATTTTCTCCAGCTGTTTTTTCCAGCCAAGTGATCAGTTCGGGGCTGATGGCCCGACCAAAATTAGCCGGATCTTTTTCCTTTTGATTGATCAAAATCTGTTTTTGAGCGCTGGTGAAGGATCGATACGTAATCGGCGACAGGGGTGATAATTCCGCTTGGTGACTACGTTCGATAGTTTCGCTTCGGAGCAGGATGTCCCCAAAAATAATTTTGGCTCTCTTGGCTTCGGCTAGTCTCTCGATAAAGAAACGCGTGTCAATAAAGGGTCGAATTATTTGTTTGTAGGCAGTGGCATTTTCTCTTTCCACAATAAAAGTTTTGATGTCTGAACGAGGCAGACAGAGAAAAAGTGGAGTGGCAATTATCAACATGGGATGTTGATCGTTGGAAGCTTTTTTCCAGTTAGCGATTTGCTCTTTGGGTGTTTCGTCGCTACCTAGGGCAGAAATGTAGTCTTCAATCCCTCGACCTAAAACCTGTTTTAAATGGCGAACGTCGGCGTTGGTCGGAGCGCAAAGAAAGATTGATTGCTTTTGAGCAAAGGCCTCGCGAATTATTTTTTTGTATAAAGCTAGACGGTCCTCATCTGGTTCCTGGAGGATGAATTTTTCAATCTTGGTTTTGGAGGCATTAGAGGCTCCAATTTCTTCTTCTTCGCCATTCTTTTCTTTTGTCAATTGACCATTGATGGGTTGTCCGAGAATGACCAGTGGTGTAAAGCTTTTAACAGCTTGGCCGAGAGTGGTGGAAAAATACTCGGCGGTTTTAGTGGCAGCGAGGATAAATTCTGGCCGAAAAAAATTGCGATTTTTTATAGATAATATTTTTTTGAGAGCAAAATCGCTCTGACGAAGCTCGGTCTTTAAATCACTGGCATCTTTAGTGTCAATAACCAAGGCCTCGGTAGTTTTACCCCGAACTGGGACTGTGACAATCGAGCCTATTTCTAGCTCTTTGGCACTGAAATAAGTCAGATTATCTTTGAAAATTCCTTTGGAGAGGAGAGTGACAGTAACGATCTTCATAATGGTTATCCTAGCTTATTTAATCAAACTTATCCACACGCAAAAAAGGCTTTAGAAAAAGAGTTTCTTGCTGTATTATTAAGCCAATATGGATGCATCTGCGACGGAACCAACAACTTCGTCTTCTCGGGCTGTCGATAAAAAATATTATCGCCAAGGGGAGGCCAAAAATATTGCTTTACCGGTGACAAAAATATCACTACCTAATCTGACAACGGTTTGTCATCGTCGAGATTTTTTGCCCGTGATTGTCGCGATGTTGGTTTTTGCTAGCACTTTTTTTGTTGGTCAGCGAGTAGGCAGTTTATTTTGGCCAGAGTCTTTGTTTTTAGGACAAACTGTCTCGATCCTCGGACAAAAAAGTTTAACTTCGGTCGGGACCGTGGGTAAAAAAATTACCCAAAATATTAAAGCGACTAAGAAAACAATTTCTATTTCGCTTCCCAGCTCTGATCCGATACCTATCAATGTTCCGGAGCCAAGTTTAGCTCAGAGTTGGCGAGAGCTGGTGGCGTCGGCCTCAGTTGGTGGTAGCAAGTTGTCATTATTTGGTGAACAGTTATGGGATGTTTTAGCTAATAAAACAGCTTATACGGTTGATTGGTTGGCTTATGGGGCTGTGGGCTCGCAAGAAAAAATGGTTGAGACGATTAACGATGCTAAAGTTTCTATCTCTGGCCGAGTTGGCGGTTCATTGAAAACTATTTCGACTCGGGTCGCTTCTTCTTCCGTCCAAATTAAAAAAACTACTTTGGCCATGAGTAATCAAGCCGAGATTTTAGATGATTTTGATCAAACTACCACCGCTTATCTTTCGCGGTTGATTAGGAGCCTTGGCCAGCAGTTTATGTCTCTTGGCCAAAAGACTAAAAATGGTTTAATTGGAGCCAGCCTGTCAGCTAGAAATTTACCAGGTGATACCTTGTTGGGAGTCAGCGAACTTTTTTGGCAGCCCTTGGCGGACAAGACTAACAATTTGGCTTCTAAAACTTTGTTGATGGTGGATTTGACGAGAGTTGGTTTGGGAATAGCCACCGAAAAAGGGACCCAGTCTTTTATTGTTTTTTCTAATATTATTTCCAGGGTTAATCAAATCACTACCAAAATCGGCTTTGGCTTGGCTCAAGTGACGATTGAGACTGGTTCGACTTTTTTTAACAACACTAAAATCGGCTATCAATATGTGGCCGATCAGGCTGGACAAACTAGCTCTCAGGTGGCAGCAATCAAATTTCTAGGCGCGGCTGACTCTTCAAAAGAGTTTTTCGTCGTAATCAAAGATCGAATTATTACTGCTAGTCAGGGGATGGTTAGCTTCCTCTCTAATTTATGGCAAACAGCGGTCAAAAACTGGAAAATTTTCTTTGGCCTAACCGCCGAACGAGAAGCCTCCCAAGTGATAGCCTCAAAAATCGATAACACTACTTTGTCTGGTTTGGAAGAAAAAATAAAAAATGATCTACGCAATGATTTACGTAAGGAAATCGCTGATGTGATCCAGAGAACTTCGGCCAACAATCTTTCTGATAAAAGCAATCAAGGTTTGGTCGTTGTTCCTTCGACCGGTGATCAAGCTGAAGATGAAAAAATAAAAAATGATATTCAAAAAATGTTTTCTGATCGAGTAACAATTAGCCTTGATGCCAATCGCAAGGCTGGAGTGGTCACACCGGTTTTTAATCCGAGCGAAAATTATATTTTTTTGTTAACCCCAGTTAAAAAATGATTATGATTAGTAAACGATTAATTTTATCTTGTGGACTGGCCGGATTTTTTATCCTTGGTTTATCTTTTGTCGGAGCTGCGAGTTTGATTTTACCTAATAAGCCCGGGACTTTTGCGGTGATGCCCGCCCGGAAAGAATTATTACTGTCAGCCGGTCAGTCGCAAACGATCTATTTGCGGGTGGTCAACTATCTCGGCCGAGAGACAACTTTTTCTATCGGTTTAAATGATTTGAGCGCCCAAACTTATGGCCGTGAGGGTTATGTTGTGGCCACGGCCACCGCTCGTTATTCTTTGTCAGACATTGTCTCTCTGGATAGAGAAGAATTTTTGTTAAAAAATGGTGAGGAAATAGAAGTGCCGATCAGGATCGGTATTCCAGCTGATTGGCCACCAAGTTCGGTAGCGGGCCTGATCAATCTCGGGCCGGGGTTAACCAAAACAAGTTCTGCTAATGCTCAAATCAAAACTAGTGCCGGAGTTTTACTGCTAGTTCGGATCAAGGGTCAGGCGGTAGAAAAAGGTCAGGTGGAAAAATTCGGTTTGATCAGTGGTCGCCTAGTGATGGCCGGCCAACCATTGAAGTTTCAAGTGGCCTACAAAAATAGTGGCAATGTCTATCTCAATCCTTATGGTCTCGTCACGCTAAAAAGTGGTTGGGGTCGACCAATAGCTACTTACCATCTCGACCCTTGGTTTGTTTTACCTCAATCGATTCGTCTGAGAGAAATTGATTTTAAGCCTCATTATTGGCCATCTCTCTATCGGGCAGAATTGGATCTTAATTTGGGTTATAACAATCAGGTAATTAGCCAGAGTTTTTATTTTTTACTTATTCCGAATTATTGGCAATGGCTGGTCATTATTTTAGTAATAATTTTATTATTGAGACTAGGCTTAAGAAAAAGACGACATGAATAAGATTAAACAATTCCTTTTTGTCGGACTGGCATTGATTGTTGCTTTGCCGGTTGGTGCTTATGTCGCCAGTAGTGATAATTATCGGATTCAATCAGACAGCATCAATTTTGGTGGCCAGCTATCTACCTCGGCTAACTACAAACTAGAAGATACTTTGGGAGAAATCAGTACGGGGACCTCTTCTGATGCGATAAATCTCCAGGCCGGTTATCAGGCGATGGCTGAGGATGTTTATCTTAGCGTCTCTGCGCCAGCCGATGTTACTTTGAGCCCGACGATTGATACGACGATTGGTGGTATTGCCGATGGACAAGCTCTCTGGACTATTATTACCAATGATCCGGCCGGTTATTCTATGACGGTGGCGGCCAACACCAGCCCCGCTTTGCATTCTAGTGTCGACAGTTTTTCCGATCTAAGTGTCGCCGGGACTGGGACGCCAGATTTTTCTTGGAATTCTCCAACTGGCTATGCCAATTTTGGCTATACGGTCGAAGGCTCAGATTTGGACAGTTCTTTTTTGGATAATGGTGTTATTTGTGGTGTGGGAGCTTTGGATACTTTAAATAAATGTTGGCTAGATTTTAGCACTAGTGCTAAAACGGTTAGTCTAAAGAATTCTAGTAATCATCCGACCGGTAGTGATACTACCATCAAGTTACGAGCCCAAATAGATCCTAGTCGCAATTTAATCGCTGGTACTTATCAAGCTGTTATTAATGTGGTGATAACGGCTCTCTAAAAGATGATTAATAAAAATCTAAAAAATTTCTTCCCGATTTTAATTATCCTTATTCTAACTTTTTCTTTGGTGGCAACTTTTGCTGTGGCGGCTTCCGATTCGGTTAATGTCAGTTTGGAAGTGACCGGTGGTGGTGGAGGGGATGGTGGTGGTGGAGGTGGAGGAGGTGGAGAAGAACCTCCATCTGAAATTCCTGGCTGTACTGATCCTCGGGCTTCAAATTATAATGTTAATGCCACCGCTAACGATGGTTCCTGTACTTATCCACCGGAATTAATGGGTTGTACCGATCGGACGGCTCTCAATTACGATCCGACGGCCGTCGGCGATGATGGCTCTTGTCTTTATCGAGCCGTGGTGCCCAACGTCTCCGATTTTCAATCCTCTTATGATCTTGAGCAAAATAAAGTTTATTTAACCTGGATTAGGCCAGTTTTTTCCCAATTTAAAACTGTTCGCATCGTTCGGTCTTCTCTCGGTGTTCCGGCTAATCCCCAGGATGGGATGGTTATTTATGAAGGTGGAGCCAATTCTACCGTTGACGAAGTGGTTCAAACTCGGGTCCGTTATTATTACACGGCTTTTGTTCAGAATCTGGCTGATGAATATTCTTCTGGTGCGGTAACTAGCGTTATCGGTCTACATCAAGATGAAGAAGAACCTCCACTGGCCACTAGCACCGAGGATGGGTTACCCATTAGTAGTGGGGTAGGCGGTGATCCTTTTGCTATTTTACCAATGGCCACCGCGACCGATCCAGAATTAGTAAAGTTATCAGTGGGCGATTTTATTTTACGCCAAGTTGGTGAGCTAACAAAATATTTTGGTCTGGGCTCGAAAGTGGTGATAAATGGGGAAAAGGAATTAATTTTAGAAATAGACAAGAGCGCTTTGCCGGCCGTACTTAAAACGATTGGGGTGGTTATTTCTGATCCTACAAAACCAAGTCGGTCTTTTTCTTTTATCATGACTGATAATGGCCAGGGTCGGTATTCAGCCGCTTTATCGCCATTTTTGCGTAATGGTATTTTTCCGATAACTTTCTATGTCATCAATTATAAAGACCAAACGGTAAAAAGAGTCTCTGGCCGGTTGCAGGTGGCAGGCGTGTCTTTCTTGTCTGGTTCAGCGGTGATGGCGGGGATTCAAAAATATGCTGATCCGACGGCCACGGCGATTGGTTTGGGGGTGGGCTTAACTCAGATTGCTATTTTTGGTTCGAGCGCCAATACTATCTATGATGTTTATCTATTGCTGATTAGATTACTCTACTCATTTTTATCCTGGCTGGGCATTCGTCGCAAGAGACCAGAATGGGGGACGGTCTATGACTCAGTCACCAAACAACCGATTGATCCGGCCTATGTCACGGTGTCCAACGTCGCTGGTCAGGAGGTGACCAGTGCGATTACTGATATCGATGGCCGGTTTGGTTTTCTGCTACCGAAAAATGTTTATTACATTAAAGTTGGTAAAACCAATTACCGTTTTCCCTCTGAAAATCTCAAGGGGAAAGTGGCCGACGAACTGTATGATAGTTTGTATTTTGGGTCGCCCTTAGCCCACGATGGTAACCAAATTATTAAATTAAATGTGCCACTCGATCCGGTTAGTTTTGATTGGAATGAATTTGCCAAATCAAAAATAAATTTCTTCCAGATTTATACCAAAAAAGAAACTTTGCGTCGGCGTATTTTGGCCGGAGTTTTTTACTCTGGTTTTGGGGTGTCAGCGATTAATATGATTATTACTCCGTCTGTTTTAGATCTATTATTGTTGGCTATTTATGTGGGGATTTTTGTTTATCATCGAATTTTGGTTATCAAACATAAAATTGTGGCCGTTCATCGTTCGTCTGGCGAGCCACTGCCTTACGCTTTAATTCGTCTATATTTGTCTGGTATTGATCAGCCGATCAAATCAACCACCACCGATGCCCTCGGCCGATTCTATATTTTGGTGCGGCCGGGTGTTTATTATCTGACGGTTGAAGAAAAACAACTTGATGGTTCGTACAAAAAAGTTTACCAATCGGAAAATCTTAATCTGCCAAAGGGTGTTCTTGATAACGACTTCATAGTGTGAGAAAATGACCACCTATGAATAATGAAGAAAGACTGGAAATCGAAGGTTTGGCTGGTCAGCGAACCCTGGCGGGGACTATCTCGGTCGGTGGAGCCAAAAATGCTGTCCTCAAGGTTTTAGCCTCGACAATCTTGTTTGGAGATGAAGTGACTCTGACTAATGTGCCAGACATCGAGGATGTTCGGCAGACCGCTAAATTATTGGCCGATTTGGGCGGAAAAATTTTGATACCAGAAAAGCACTCCTATCTCGTTGATACTCGTTCGCTGGATAAGACTGTCATTGTGCCGGCCATTTCTAAAAAATTACGGGCTTCAATCGTCCTCACTGGCCCCTTGCTGGCTCGCTTTGGTCGGGTCAGTTTTCCTCATCCGGGTGGTTGCGTCATCGGCAAAAGACCGATCGATATTTTCTTAACCAGTTTTGAAGCCATGGGGGCCAAGGTGGAATTAAAAGATGATTTGTATGAGATTGTAGCCACGGGTGGCAAACTCCATGGAGCGGAGATTTTTCTAAAAGCGCAGAGTGTGACGGTGACTGAAACGATGATGATGGCGGCGGTTTTGGCCGAAGGCAAAACTGTTTTGAAAAATTGTGCCATGGAGCCAGAAATTGTCAGTTTGGGAGAATTTTTGCAACAGTGTGGCGCCCAGATTTCTGGTCTAGGCACACCCACCATTGAAATTATCGGTGGTGATTTATTGCAGAGTCAGGGGCAAATTTATCAAACTCTACCAGATCGGATTGAAGCTGGTAGTTTCCTGATTTTGGCGGCACTACTGGCCAAGGATGTCACTATCGCTGATTGTCGACCAGACCACCTCGATGCGGTAATTGATTTTTTGCATCAGAGTGGCGTTAAAATGGAGATTGGGGAGAATTATATTCGGGTTCGGGATAATGATATGGTTGATTTTGTGGCTAACGATTTCAAGACCCACGAGTATCCTGGTTTCCCGACTGATTTACAAGCCCCGATGACAGTTTTTTTGACTCAGGCACAGGGTCAGAGTTTTGTGTTTGAAACTATTTTCGAAGGCCGACTCAATCATCTTGAATCATTAGAAAGAATGGGGGCCAAAGTCAAGATTCTCGATTCTCACCGCGCGATTATTGATGGACCGAGCGAGTTGGCCAGTCGAGAACTAATCAGTCCTGATCTGCGCGCCGGTTTGGCCTATATTATTTCTGGCCTGTTGGCCAAGGGTCAAACCACTGTCCACAACGTCGGTTATATCGATCGCGGTTATGAAAATATCGAAGGACGATTGACGGCTTTGGGAGCGAATATCAAACGGATCAAATTTTGATTAAATTCTCAATTGATTGCAAAACTTGTCGAAGGATCACCTTTAAAAGGGGGTTTTGAGCGCGACGGCGCGAAAACTTCAGGATTTTTCAAGCTTCGAAAAATCCGTACCCTTTTAAAGGTGTGCCGAGTAAAAAGTTTTGCTTTCAATTCTAAGGCTTGGACAAAATTAAGATTTGCTTTAGTATGAGCGGTATCTATGTCATTCTTCATTCGCAAATTGGGTATTGACCTCGGCACGGCTAATACCCTAGTCTTTGTCCCTGGCAAGGGGATAGTTCTCAACGAGCCTTCGGTAGTAGCCGTTAATTTGGCTGACAATCGGGTGGTGGCAGTCGGGATGGAAGCCAAGGATATGGTGGGCAAGACGCCAGACACCATTATGGCTTATAAACCGATGAAAGACGGAGTGATTGCCGATTATCGGATTACCGAGGCCATGTTGCGCTACTATATCAGTAAAGCCCTCGGTAAATTTAATATTATCAAACCTGATATTATGGTTTCGGTGCCAGCCGGTATCACTTCGACCGAACGGCGAGCGGTGATTGAAGCGACGATGCGGGCCGGTGCTAAAAATGCCTATGTGGTCAAGGAGCCGATCTTAGCGGCCATTGGCGCTGGCATCCCGATCTATGAAGCCAAGGGTCATATGGTGGTGGATATTGGTGGTGGCACGACTGACGTGGCGGTGATTTCTCTCGGTGGTATCGTGGCTTCGACTTCAGTGAAGCATGCCGGTAATAAAATCGACCAAGCCATCGCTGACTATATAAAGAGATCTTTTAATCTGGCCATTGGCGACAAGACGGCCGAGGAAGTCAAAATGTCGATCGGTTCAGCCGTGCCAGTCGAAGATGAACTGGCCTATGTGATTAAAGGCCGAGACTTTTTGACCGGTTTGCCCCGCTCCGTAGAGGTGAAGACCAATGAAATTGTTCAAGCGATTGATGGGGAGTTAAAAGAAATGGTCAAGGCGATCAAAGCCGTTTTTCAAGATACGCCACCGGAATTGTCAGCTGATATTATTGAACGAGGGATTATTATGACTGGGGGATCATCGATGTTGCGCAATTTGCCGGAATTGGTTTATCGCCGGACCGGTGTGCGAGCTTATTTGGCCGAAGAGGCTCTCTACTGTGTGGCCAAGGGGACGGGGATTGCGCTCAATCACCTCGATACCTACAAAAAAAGCATCATCGCCAAAAGATAACGCAATATTAATACTATGAGATACGAATCTACGAATAATACGAATGCTACGAATTGAAAGCAGGGCATCCATATTTTATTCGTATAATTCGCATGTTGATTCGTATCATTGGTATCGCGTCGCATTTAAAATTATGTTGTTAGAAGAATTAAAAAATCACCAGAAAATCGGACAGTTGCACCACGCGTATCTTCTGGTCGGAGAGTCTTCACAGATTTTGCCAAAAGTAGAAGAATTCTTGCAATCAATTTTTCCCGAATCGACCGATCCAAAATCTAATCCCGATGTCTTATGGTTTATTAAAGATCGTTTGGTCAAAGACGACGCGCGTTTTTTGCGCGGTTTCCAGACGGGCCAGGCTTTTGCCGGTCGGGGACGTTATCTGGTGGCTGCTTTTTCGGCTATGGATCACGAACCACAGGAAGTGTTATTAAAAACTTTAGAGGAGCCGGCATCAGACACTCACTTTTTTCTAGTGGTGCCGTCGGCTGATTTTTTCCGGCCGACTATTCTGTCGCGAGTTTATCGTCTGGATGTTTTGGCCACAGTCAGAGGAGATGAAGACAATAGTGATTTGGAAAAATTTTTAGGTCTCGACCCAGCCGAGCGAGGTGATTATTTGTTAAAAACTTTTTTGGCGGACGGCCAGGTCAAGGACCGGGCTAGCTTGCTGGCTTGGCTTAATCGACTGGAAGTTTTTATTCGCGAAAAGGTTGATTTTAAGTTAATTTCTGACAGTATGGTTTTGGTTTTCAAGGAAATATTTTTAGCTAAAAAGTTGCTTAATAGTCCGCGCTCATCGGCCAAAATGATTTTGGAACACTTGGCCCTAATCGTGCCGACGATTAGGAAAAAATAAAAAATAAAATATCAAATATTAAAAACACAGATGAAAAATAAAATAGGGAAAAACACACAGCCTTTTAATTTTGAGTTTTAAGCTAATTCAGGATATAATCTCAGTGTTTCTTGGTATTTATCATCTTTTATCTTATATTTTATATCTTTAATTTTTCAACATGGCCTACAATTTTTCCGAATTTAAGACTCATTTAACCGAAATCGAAGCCTGGTTGACTGGCGAATACGGCGGTATCCGCACAGGCAAGGCTTCACCGGCCCTCCTCGACTCAGTGATGGTTGATTCCTATGATAGCAAACTGCCAATCAAACATGTGGCTGCTATCAGCACCGAAGACGCTTTGACTTTACGGATCACGCCGTGGGACAAGTCGCAGGTGAAGGGGATTGAGACGGCTATCGCCTCCGCCAATATCGGTGTTTCGACGGCGCCAGACTCGGAAGGGATTCGAGTAATCTTTCCGACCTTAACCGAGGAGCGACGTAAGATGTTGATTAAACTAACCAACGAAAAACTGGAAGAAGCTCGGATCTCGATGCGTAAAGAACGGGAGAAATCTTGGAACGAAGTTCAGGAGATGGAACGGACAGGTGGTATCGGTGAAGATGTAAAATTCCGCCTGAAAGAAGAATTACAGAAGATTGTCGACGAAGGCAATAACAAGTTTGATGCTCTGGCGTCCAAAAAGCGGGAGGAAATAGAAGGCTAGGTTGTCTCTACAAAAAAACAGCTAGTGATATTTAAAAACCCAGATTTACCCGTCTAACTTTTTTAATTTCTAAACCCAGACCCAAGCCCAACCATTTAGAAATCAAAAAAGTTATTCGGGCTCAGCCAACCATTTTTAAATATCACTAGCTGTTTTTTGTTTTGAGACAATTTGGTAAAAATGGATGGTTGTGTCAGAATAGGGTCACCTTTTAATCTTTAATTTCCACTATTTTGCTTACTCTAATTATTTTTCTTTTTGTCCTCGGCCTGCTCATTATGGTCCACGAGTTGGGGCATTTTTTGGCGGCGAAAAAAGCTGGCATTCGAGTAGATGAATTTGGTTTCGGCTTTCCGCCGAAACTATGGTCCAAAAAGATAGGCGAGACAACTTACTCGATTAATCTCATTCCTTTTGGCGGTTTTGTTAAGATTCTCGGAGAAAATCCTGACGAGCCATTATCACCTGAGGAAAGCAAACGAGCTTTGACCTCGAAGCCCAAAATCATTCAAGCCTGGGTGCTGTTTGCTGGGGTTTTTTGTAATTTCCTACTGGCTTGGCTGTTGCTCTCACTGGGGCTACTAGCTGGACTGCCGGTGGAAAGTTCATCGGCTCGACAATTTTTCAATCGAGTGAGCGAAGAACGCCTAGTGGTGACTTCGGTCCTGAAAAATTATCCCGCTGGTCAATCTGGCCTGTTGGCGGGTGATGAGATAGTTACTATTGGTGCCGGTGAACAGAAAGTGACACCAAAAACAGCCGAGGAAGCTACCACTTTTATCCGGGCTCAGTCTGGTCATGATATTTTGTTTGCTATCAAACGTGGCTCAGAAAATCGCCAAATCTCTGTTCTGCCAAAAATCGAAAATAATAAAGCCGTGGTGGGGATTACCATGGGGGGGGTGGGGGTTGTTCGCTCGACTTGGTACCAGGCGCCCTGGGACGGTCTGAAGTTGGCGGTCTACCTCACTATCGAAACGGCCAAAGGTCTAGGCCATTTCTTTAGTCAAATTTTTACTTCTGGTGGCTCGGCCTTTGGTTCGGTAGCAGGGCCGGTTGGTTTGTTTGGAATTATTGGTGATGCCACTAAACTCGGCCTGGTTTACTTGATGTCTTTTGTGGCCTTACTGTCTATCAACTTGGCGATTATTAACCTCGTTCCATTTCCCGCCCTCGACGGTGGCCGGCTATTATTTATCCTGATTGAAACCATTACCCGTCGTCCAATCAATGCCAAGTTTGCCGGCTGGGCCAATGCCATTGGTTTTTTCCTGCTCATTGGCCTGATGGTCATCATTTCCTATTTTGACGTGGTGAGGTTGTTGTAGCCACCAATGCCATTAAAATTTTAAAGAGTTTTTTTTAAATAGATTTTATGGACGAATATCTCAAAAATGTTTCTCAAAAATTCTCCGATACTCAAACTAGCGAAATGGGGTATAGGACAGATTTTGAGAATCTATTAAAAAGTATTTTTACAGTAGAAGAAAAATATAAAATTCTCCATGACTCTAAGTCTGTAGATGGCAATAAACCGGATTTTATAGTTCTTAAAAATGCGGTCCCTGTCTTATATATCGAAGCCAAAGACATTGGAGTTAGTTTGGATAAAATAGAAAAAAGTAATCAAATGGATCGCTATTTTGGTTATGACAACCTCGTCCTTACTGATTATGTTGAATTTCGCTTCTATCGAAATGGCGAGCGATATGAGGAGCCTGTCATAATTGCTAATTTTGATAAAAACAATCGTACTATAACCGAACTTACCCAAAATTTTTCCTTATTATCAAAAACGCTTGTTGACTTTGCTTCTTCTCATCGAGAGCCTATAAAAAGGGGTAAACAGCTGGCTCAAATTATGGGTGGAAAGGCTAAACGCATTAGAGATAATGTTAAAGCCATGCTCGAATTAGGCAGTGATAACTTTGCTGATCTTTTGAAAATACGAGATGTGGTAAAGAAAAGCCTCGTTTCAAACCTAGACGACGATTCCTTTGCTGATATGTATGCTCAAACTTTAGTTTACGGTCTCTTTGCTGCCAGGTATAACGACACGACTGCCGATACTTTTTCGCGGGTTGAGGCGCGAGAGCTTGTGCCTAAAACTAACCCCTTTCTCCGATCTTTCTTTGATCACATTGCCGGCCCCACATTCCCAGACCGGCTTCGTTTTATCGTCGACGAATTATGCGAAGTTTTTACTCATGCTGACATCGAAAAAATCCTTCACGATTTTTACGGCAAGGAAAAAGACGATAAGGATCCCATTATTCATTTCTACGAGGATTTTCTGAAAGAATATGATGCCAAGAAAAAAATGGAGATGGGTGTCTTCTATACTCCACGACCGGTCGTGCAATTTATTGTTCGGGCCGTAGATAGTATTTTAAAAAATGAATTTGGTCTTGAAAGAGGTTTGGCCGATACCACCAAGATTTCTGTTGATAAAAAAGAAA
>Ga0209210_1002377_pt1 | contig 13810 bp, 11 predicted proteins | sample RifGroA1_FD_183991 | JGI IMG/M metagenome (GOLD analysis project Ga0209210, IMG submission 183991) | Contaminated groundwater microbial communities from Rifle, Colorado, USA - Rifle Groundwater A1 (SPAdes) (version 2) | ecosystem: Environmental > Aquatic > Deep subsurface > Groundwater >...
ACTGCCTTTTTGCCCTTCAGAAATGCAATAAGTATTTTTATTAATAGTTCCTGTTGGAATAGTGATTTCACTGCAAGAGTTATAAGAAACTTGTTCAGTTTCTCTATTAGCATTAGGAATATTTAATTCAAGTTCAACAAAATCACTCGTACAACTAGCAACATCATGACTCCAAGATAATTCAACAAAATCATTTGCAGCATTGTAACTAGCAGCCAAATCACTAGGTGGATTTAAATTAGAGGTGATTGAAGTTATTTCAGCACTGTCAGAACAAGCACCATTTGAACATCCACCTTGACATTCTGTGATTGTTCCAGAATCATCTTCACAATTTACAAGATAATTTCCAAAGCATGATTTTTCATTAGCAGGTGCATCTAAACCACAAACTGCAAATCTTTCACAGGATTTTGAATCAGCACATTTACATGGATAACTTTCAAGAACTAAACCTTTATCATCACAGGAAGTAAAGGTATTATCAATGCAATAATCTCCTTCAGCTTTTCCGCTGCATTCAGTTGCAGGTTTCTCAACACATCTTCCATTTGAACATCCATAATCGCAATTTTTTATGCTGCCTTTTCCATTTCCATCACATGTTACTTCTTTATTCCAGCCATCTAAAGCACAATAACTTCCAGCTTGTTTGTCAGAACAAAAATCACCATAACTTCCACCGTATCCTGCGCTAACAGAATGTGACAAACATTTTCCATTTGAACATCCATAAAGACAAGGAGTTACAATTACTCTAGGCAGACTATATGAAAGACTATTTGGAGCTACAGAACAATAAGTAGAAATTCCATCTGTCTGACATGCTTCAAAATTCCATAAAAAGAATCCTGAGTTAAATCCTTCTATAGTTATTTTTGCAAAAGTGCTTGTTCCGCCATTCAATTCAATAGTTTTATGTCTAAATTTTATATATCTTCCAGCAGCATCATCCCATTTCCAGATAAGCAAAGTTGCGTTTACAATATTATAATTCAATAAGGGATTTTTAAAAGAAGATTCAAATCTGGCAGAAAAAGTAGTATCTACTTCAGATTCAGAAGTTTCTTCTTCAAAATTTCCAAGCATGACATTTAATTTTGGATCATATGGAGCATCAGCATTTATCATGTCCATTCTTGGATTAAAAGATATGATTAAATCCTGCCATGTTTTTTGTTCTTCACTCATTTCAAAGTGTCCGGAATCAGTCAAAAATCCTTCTGTATAAATTAATGCATCTTTATTTTCATTTGTAATGTCCTGATTGCCTTCTGTCTTATCAGAACCAACTGTAGGATTAATAAATAAATTATTTCCGCCGAATTCTTTATGACAGAAATTATTAACAACACCATTTTTTTCATTTGCAAATTTTTGAATATTTTCTCCTCTTAAAAGATAAGTAACAGCTCCACCTGAAGAAGAAGAAACAGGAAAGTTGCATATACCTTGCTCTTTATTGCATCCAGAAACACATCTCACTCTCGAAATTTCCTGCTTGTTGCTGCAAAATACCTTATGGTCACCATCACAATAAAAACCATCAGATAATTTATCTTGGCAAAAGCTATATTTAAATACATTAGAGCAACTATCTTGTCCGGTTATATATGTGCTATCTGGTTGCTCTATGACATTAAAATTACATGCATTTGAACATTTTTCGATATTAGCAATAATTCCTGCTGGTGCACCTTCATCAGATTTACAGGTATATAACAAAAGTCCATTGCAGAAACTTCCACTTAATTGCTTGAATCCAGTTTCAAAATCATTCATTTCAAATCCTGGAACATATGTATTTGAAGTTGTGCTACAGTAAGAAACAGGAGTACCTCTTCTATAGGAAGTGCTTTCTAACTGGCTTCCAGAACTATAACTAGTATATCCTTGTGAAGCAAGTTCCATGTCCCACAAGCTTAATGGTTTGTATATATAATCTCCTTCAAGATATCTTTCAATGTAAACATTTGTAGTGTCATCTTCAAAATTATAAGGTGTTATTTTGCTTGGTATACATTTATTAGAAGCGCCAGTTGGATTTCCATTGCCATCAAAATTTTGCTCCCTGATGCATCTGCCATATATGAAACCGTCAGTAACACATTTGTTTGAATTTGAATTTGCAATACTTCCTAATCCTGTTGCATAGCTCATTGAATCACAGGCTAAATTATCATCTTTCACTAAACTTTGGTCTATGCATCCTATTCCATGAACAAAAATACAACTAGATGCCCAGCTGCATTCTTCAACAGTTGTTATTTCGTCACAATTAAATGTTTGTCTTGCAAAATTATGCCTGCATGATTTTGGAAATGCACAATAAGGATCATTTTCTTTGCATTTATATCCATGAGAAGAAGCTTGCCAGCCAGTTAATGCAGTTTGAATCAAATTAGGATTACCGGTTAATACAGCTAGTCCTTGTCTTTCTGTAACTAAATCATCACACTGCCAAGTATTAGCTCTTTGGGTTGAAGATTCCATATTCATTCTTAATCTATGCATGGCATATGCAAAATCAAGTTCAGATTTTAGTCTTAGCTCATTTTCAATTTTTCCAACTAATTTTTCCATCTCTTCATATTGCTCCTTTTGTGATGGTCCAATAGTGTTTATACTTTTACTGGGATCTAATGAATCAAATTGAATTTTCATAGAACTATGATAAGACTTAATATCTCTTGGAGTTGTGTCCATAGGAATTTCTTTTATCAGGTCAGAAATGCTTGCAGGTTGTGTTTGAAGATAAGCCCGGTCAACTCTTCCTAAATTTTCTCCAAAAGCGAGTCCGCCAGCTGTTGCTCTATACAAATATCCAGAAGGATCAATAGCAAAATCTTTTCCACTTGGATCTCTAATATGGCTGGATCCTTTAAGATTCCAATCCTGCTTGCCATTACCATTAGAGTCCCTATAATCTGTGGGTATTTGTGCATCTGCCCTTACTAAATTCCATCCAGCAGTGCTTCCTACTACTCTAACACCAGCAGAAAAAACAAAGCTTGAAAACAAGAAAAAAATAAATAACATTATAGCAACAAATATCAAAGTCCTTTTTTTCTTCAAAATCATTAAGAATTTATCAACGATTCTTATATATAAATCTTTTCAAAAAAAATATTTTTTCAATTTTTAAATTTTAAGAATAAAATCCTGCTCTGCTAAGGAAAAAGATAGTGATAATAACAAAAAAATAATTATGAATATAAAAATCCTCTTTTTCATTAATAATAAAATAGAAAAGAAGTATAAAAACTTATCTAAAAGCTGCTTCTATTTCTGATTCTTTCCAGCCTTTTTTTCTCAATGCATCTTTTACTTGTTCTCTTGAAAATCCACGAGCTAAAGATGAATTAACATAGGCCTTTAGCTGTGAAGAACTACTGCTTTGCTGTGGACTAGATTGCTGGTTGTAATTAGAGAATCCTCTTGAAGAATAATCTTTTGGCTTGAAAACAAAGTATAAAACTACCCCAAGTATTACTAACAATATTAATATTGATATCCATATCCAAGAACTTGAACCTGAGCTTAATACTGAGGTTGAGTCTGTTGGGTCTGTTGAATCAACATATTCTTCCTGGTTTGTTTTTCCATCATTATCAACATCATCACTTGCACCATTTGCCAATGTATTGAAATATTGCAATTCCCAAGAATCTGGCAAGCCATCATTATCTGAATCTCCTGAAGATGGTGGAATAACTGGTGGTTCTGGTGCATCTGGGATATCAGGTGTGCTAGGAGATTTACATTTATTATTTGCAGAACAAACTGTTTTGCCATCTGTTCTTAATGAACAATCAGTGTCTGCTGTACATTCTGTTTGATTAGGATAAACTACAGGTGTAGTTGAAGATGAAACTTTACATATATTTTTAGTTAAAGGTGTTTCGTCTTTATTATCATCACAATCATATGTCTCTGCTTTTGCTTTATTTTGTAAAGTGCAATCATATTTTACAGATTCATCAGGTGCATAATATCCATCATCATCTAAGTCAACACAATCAGGAATATTAATATCAAAGTTTAATGTAATTGCTTCTTGTTTACATTGAGTTGATTCTCTTCCTTCCTGGAATGCTTTTATGAATAAAACATAACTTGATTCTTTTGTTAAGTTATATGCTAAATTTAAGTCATACGATTCTTCTCCGCCTTCATCATCAATTTCTTTTGTTAATGTTACTTCTTTTATTATGTCTTCACTTGCCATATCAATTAATGCTGCTTCAACTGTTATTTCATGCGAGGAAGTTGAACGAGTTGATTCTATATCATTTGTTACATCTGCTGAAACTTCTATTAAATCAGATGCATCATATTCATCTCCAATATCTGGAGAAGCTATATCTAATGTTAAAGATGTTCCTTTATCTCCTGAGGAACAATATTTATAGTCTATTATTTCTATACTCTTTGAAGCTGAATTTCTAAATGAACCTGTATTACATAATGGATTTACTTGACAGGTTACATTTAATTTTCCTATTGTATCATTATATGCATTTCTGAAAATTACTTTATTTGAACCTGATGTTTCTTTTTCTTCATAAGACATATTTATTAAATCAATACAAGCTGCTGCTTCATCTATTCCTAATGTTGAGTCTGCAAAATCAGTTATAATCCTGCAGGTTACATCTGTTTTAGCATATTTGCTTAATTTTCCTGATTTTAAGTTTTCAATTGTTATTGGGGTTGTTGTTGAGATTCCAACTTTATTATTTGCTTGTGTTAATCTTGGGTCAATGTCCTTATAGTTATATGTTGAAACTTCTTTTTCTCTTGGTTCTAAATAAACTGTTGAACCATCAGTATATTTAACTGTTATATTGTAAACATATCTTTTATTTTCTTCAACTGTTAAATCCTGGATATTACAAACAGTTCCATCAGTTATTGTTCCTATTCTTGCATATTGACCATTTGCTTCTTTTCTTTCAATAATATAAGAAATCTTTGCTGAATCTAAATTTTGTCCCCTTCCTAACTGGGCTGAATTAACATTTATATTTGCTGCTTTTGTTTCTTGCCCAAATAATCCTCTAAAGAAATTACTTATTGAGTCCATAAAAGATGATTCTGTTGCTCTTGAAGTTACATCCAAAATTGCTGATGTTGTTATTGTAAATTGCCCACTTGCATCTTTTTTAATTAATTTAATATTTTGATTTCCATTTGGACAAACTACATTTTGTGTCCAACTGATTGTTAGATTATTGGGTCTTACGTAATTTATTCCATTTGTAGGTATTGAAATTGAATTAAATGCTTTAGTTTGCGTGCATAGACTGAAATCAAATTGGCATACATTAAGGCACCTTAATGTTCCACCTGAAAAAGCACCAACATATGAAGTTAAACATGTTTTGCCATTTAAGTTGGTTCCATCACATTGTTCACCTGCATTTAAAACACCATTACCACATAAACTTACAGTTTTAGCAATACAATTGTCTCCGTTATCAACTTCACAAAAATCTAAAACTTTTTCACAATCACTTGATTTTTTTATTAATGAACATTGTGCAGGGTTAAGTATTCTTGTTTTTTCTACACATTTTCCGGTTGCTCCTGTTCCATTATAAATACAGTTAGGATTATTTTCTTTTGAACAATCTATAGCAGATAATCTTGTACAATCTGATAAAGGAATAATTATTTGTTTATTACGATATGCTGGAAGTCCAAAATAATAATCATCATATAAGCCTTCTACGTTGGCTGCAAAAGAGAAATTTAATTTATCTCCAGGCATTAATCTTAAATTATCTTTTAAAACTTGCAATGAAACATTATAGCTATAGACCTTTGTGTTTGTTTGAAGAGGAACCCCTAATCTGGTATCTGCTAAATCTGTTGTACTTGGGTGAGCATAATAGGATTTTGCATTTCCATCTTGATCTAAATCTCTAACTTTATTTTTCCAAAAATATAAACTTGCCCATGTTAATTGATTTTCTGAAGTGTAAAGAAAATTTATTGAAGTTCCATTTGTTGTATTTGAAACATTACTTAAAAAATGAGTGTAAAAAGCTGATTCGGAATAAGTACTAGCAGTACAAGTTCCAGAAACATCTGTTTGAGCATTAGATGAACCACATGAAGCTGTTTCAGTAGTTTTTTCTCTACAAGTTTGTGAAGGAGCTGTTCCTGCTAATTCACATTTATCTTTTACAATATTATCGTCACATTTGGCTGGAGTAATTTGTGAACAATCAGTTGATGCAGTAATAGAATCTGCTGATTTGCAAGAAGTACCGACTTTTACACAATAATAATAACGATTACAATCAACATTGATATTTGAACAATCTTCTTTAACAACAGAAGTAATTTCCTTACATTTAGTAGTTGCACCAGTCCAGACACAATCTAAAGCATCTGTTGTTGAATCGCAATTTGTAGAAGTAATTAATTGAGAACATTGTGTAACTTGTGAGGTTCTTGGCCTACAGGATAAAGATGTAGAAGACCATTCACAGATTTCTGATTTTTTATTACATTCAGAAGCAATAGTTAAAACCTGGCAGGAAGTTGAAGAAGTTATTGCTGTTTTTTCAATGCATATTCCTGTTGTTCCTGAACCTTGAAAAACACAGTCATTATCTTCAATGCAAATGTTTTGATTATAAATTGAGCTACAAGCAGATTTGTAAGTTTCACAACTAAATGAATCACAAATCCATGTCCATTTTCTTGAAGTAGAATCATAAGCAACTTGAGGTTTTGAAGAATCAGAACATAATTGATTCATATCTAACTCCGTAACTTTAACAGTTAAAGGTTTATTTGATACACCGCAAGTTACTGCAATCGGAATTGACGGGCAAGTTCCGGGCACGTCGTAATAATCCCCATTATTTTCAATTTTGCATCTGCCTTGAAAATCTGAAGATTTAGTTCCACAACTGCTTCTTGTACCTATTTGACACCAAGCCCTCCCAGAACTAATACAGGATTGACAAGTTTCTCCCCCTAATGCACCGACAGTATCTTTCTCCCAAAACTTTAATGATTTCCATAAATCTGAGAAAAATGATGAAACAGAATTGCCTGTAACAGATGCAATTGAATTTCCTGTAATTGAATTTAATGAAGAGGAAATTGCTTTTTCTGATTTGCATGATTCAAAACATGAAAAAGATTCTGAACATGTATCATCTAATGAAAAATATCTTGCACCATTACCATTTTTTTGAGAGCAGCAAGAAAATCCTTCGGAATAACAATTTTCTTTTATTGATAAAGTTGAATATGAATCGATGCTGAAATATTGAATTAATACTAAAGCTGAAAATAAGACTAAAAAAGCAATTAAGTGTTGTTTGGTTATTTTTGAATACAAGATAGTATCACCTCTAGAAAATAATCAAATGCTACTATATAAATGTTTTTACACACCAACTAAAGAACGGAAATCTTCCTTATACTCAACTTCAGCAACAACTTGTTTTAAATATTCAACTTTAAAACCACCTCTTGAAATTATTTTTATTAAATCTGGTTTTTTTATTGCACATAATTCATCTTCAACAAGGTTTACTAAAGTAACTGTATGATCTTTCAAATCAATTTCAGATAAAAGTTTTGCCAAACACTCGTGATAAATCGATCTTGAACAAAATCTGGTTATTGCTGCAGTTTTATCATTAACTTGGTTTTGAATTTCATCAAAATAAAAAATAACTGGAAGAATATTAGAACTTACACCATTAGCACCTTCTCCAAAAAAAATCAATGGAAAGTCAGCCCGAGGATACCCTTGCCTGAGAGAGTCTCTAAATTCATGAAGTGCATTAAATGCATCAAAATAATAAACAGGATGACAAAAACTTTTAGATATATTATGTGGAAGAAAAATTTTATGCTTTGACTCTAAAGATGCAGGATCAAGAGGAATATATAATATTATAGGCCTGCTTAATTCTTGTTCTTGCATTAATATTATTAAAAAGTTAAAATATATAAATCTTGCCCTCGCGGAGATTTGAACTCCGGTCCCAGCCTTCGCGGGGCTAGATTCTATCTGGGAACTATTCTATCCAGGCTAAACTACGAGGGCAATATAAAATAGAGAGATAAAGAGATTTTAAAGATTAGCTTTTCTTTTGTAAAAGAAAATCTAAGGTAAAAGAAAACATTATCTTATTAAAGGATAATCTTTTTTGTCTTCTTTTAAATATTGTTTAATCCAATAAAATGTGGTTTTAAAATAACCATATTGTTCAAATCTTCTCATTGAGCTTATAGCATAAGTATCTGCTATTACAAATTTTCCATATTTTGAACAACCATTGAAAAATTCCTTTAATTCTTTTTTCTTTAATGATTCGTTGTACTTTACTTTTTCCCAGACATCTTTTTTACAAAAATGAAGACCAGTATTCCATTTGGTAAATAATAGCTGATTTTTGATTGACATGAATAATTTTGCTTTTAATTTTTTTATATCTGGTTTTACTTTGCAAACTCCAATGACTCCTTTGTTTAATGATTGTTGTATTTTTTTTAAATCTGTTCCATGCATTAAGGTGTCTGCATCTAAAAATATTAAATAAGGGTTTTTAGCTATTAAAGCTCCTAAATTTCTTGCTTTTGAGACATTTGCTTCTTTTTCTACTATTATATTAGAAGTGTATATTCTTGCTATTTCTTCTGTTTTATCATAACAGCCATTACAGACAACTATTGTCTCTAGTTCTTTAGGTATTGATTTTAAGGTTGCTTCTATGTACTTTTCCTCATTACAAGCAGGGATTATGACTGAAAACATGATATCTATAAAATAAAAACTTTTATAAAGATTTATTTTGGGTTAAATAGATGAAAAAGACAAATGATAGTTCTGTAACATTCAAATGCCCTAATTGTTTGAAGGCACATATAGTTAGAAATAGGCATGAAAGAGCTGCTGGTATAAAATATACTTGCGGCCAATGTGGATTCACAGGACCAAATTAAGATGGCTCAAGTTGTCATAACTATAAAAATAATGCCTGAAAGCTTAGAAGTGGACTTAAAAAATATAGAGAAAGAAGCTAAAGACTACATAAACAAGTATGGTGAAGTTGGCAGGACAGAAAGAGAGAAAGTTGCTTTTGGTTTGGAAGCTATAAATCTTACATTTGTTATGGATGAGAAAAAAGGAAGCACTGATGAATTAGAAGATTTAATAAGAAATATAGATGGTGTTGGTTCTGTTGAAGTTACTGATGTAAGAAGAGCTATCGGCTAATCATAAACTTCTTTTCTATGCTCAAATCTCAATAAAATTAAAGTTTCATTAGAAAGAGTATAAATTAAACGATATGGCTTGATATAAATTGTTCTTTCACTTTTTAAAGAATATTTAAGAGGCTTGCCAATTTCTGGAGATTCAATAATTTTTGCTATTTGTTTTTTTATTCTTTCTTTTAAAAGAGAATCTTTATGCTTAATATCATCTTCAAATTTTTGGGTTTTTATTATTTCTGATATTACCATTCTTCAAGTTCTTTAAGAAAGTCTAATTTACTTAATTTTTTATATCTACCTTTCTCAATATCATCCCAAGCTTCTTCAACAAGTTTAATTGTTTTTATATCCCTGTCTTCTATTGGATTTTCTATTTTCTTAAGAACTAAAGTTTTATTTATGGAAGCTAGGGCAAACATATTACCTTGTTTTATATCAAATTTTTTTCTAAAGCTTTTAGGTATAACTAATTGCCCTTTTGAGCTTACTTTTGCTATTTCCATTTGATTTATTCTGTTTTCCATATAGTAAGAAATTCTTACTTATATATAAATCTTCCTACTAAAGTTTTTTATAGTTTAAATTTAAGGAATTATTATGGATAATCCCTTAACAAAAGAACAGATTAGTGAAATAAAAAGAATTCAGGCTTTGACAGGAGAAGACCAAGCTCATGAATGGGAAAAGTTTGTTAAGACTTTAAGTAAAGAACAACATGAATTTTTATTCAAAAAACAAGAAACAGGTGATAAGTGTTTCTTTTGCGAGTTAATTAAAGGCGATTTAAAGAAATATATTGTTTATGAAGATGCTAAGGTTTTAGCTATATTAGACATAAATCCTGCTAATGTAGGACATACTCTTGTTATTCCTAAAGAGCATTTTTCTTCTAGTCATGAAGTTAAAGATGTTGGATATTACTTTAATATTGCAAATGCTATTGTTAAAAATATTAAAGAGAAATTGAAATCTGATTCTAATATTTTAGTTATGAATGGCGAGAATGCAGGACAGAAAGGAAATTCCAAGAGAAAAAGATGATAATGTAAATGTAACCTGGGATAAAAGAAATATGGAAGAAAAAGATTTAGAGGAAACTAAGAATTTATTAAAAATAATTGTTGAAGAGAAAAAACCAGAGAAAATTATTATTCAAACTGAAAAAAGAGAAAGAAGGGTACCCTAAATCAAACTTCCAATAATTAATGAAATAATAAAAGCAATTAAAAAAGAAGGAATGAAAGGCATTCCATATTTTATTTTTACCTGCTTTATTTTTAATGACTTTAATCTTTTAATATCTTGTAATGTTAAACCTGGTAAGTTCTTGCTTAAGATTAATTTTTTATTTTTGTAGACATTTTCTGTCAGCCAGTCTCCTTCTGTTACTTTTGACAATGGAATTGTTTTATTCATGAAGTTTTTTTCAAAGATTTTTATGAAGTGGTATAAGAAAGGATATAATGCTAATAATGCTACTAAGATTAATAATAAGGAAAATGTTATTTCTAAGAAAAATGAAATTACAAATAAAAGTAAAGACAAGTATAATAAGATTAAATATTTTTTATTGAAGTTTTTTAATGAATGATTTTTTATTACTACCAATATTGCGTATAAAATAGAGTAAAGAGAGCCAAAAACAGCCAGGTTAATTAATAAAATTGCTTGAAAGGGCATTGATAAATTTGGAGAGAAATATTGCAATAAAATTTCTGGATAAACTGGAAATGAAGCGCCTAATGCTATTAATAATTTTGCATCTCCCCCACCCCATTGTTTTGAATAATAAAGGATAAATGACAATAGTAAAAATATTAACATTCCAAATAAGGATTGCAGGATAAAAGAGAATGTAAGGAAGTAAATTGATTTAGATAAGCTAAAAAACAGTGCTATTGCTAATAATGAATATGAGAGAAAATCAGGAACTTCTCTTGTTTTAATATCATAAAGTGAAGCTGTTATTAAATAGATTAAAACAATTATTAAAAAGATTAAGTCTAGCATTTAAATAAAAAGAGGATATTATTTATAAACATTGTTTACGAAGCTTTCTTTGAGCTTTTCTTTATGAAAGAAAACTTCAGAAAAGAAAAACAAATTTCAGCAAAGAAAAAAAGGAAAAAGAAAATGATAAGCATAATTGGATCTGGTCCTGTTGGAAGCTACTTAGCTAGTCTGCTAAAAGATGAGACAGTGATATTTGAAGAGCATAAAGAAGCTGGAAAACCAATTCAATGCACTGGAATATTGACTAATGAAATTCATGATTTGATAAAATTAGATAAGAAAGTTATTGACAATGAGATTGATTATATAAGATTAAATGCTGGAAAAGAAGAGTATAAGTTTAAATTACAAAATAAAGAGCTAATAGTAAACAGGCATAAATTTGATAATTTTTTATTAGAAAAAGCTAAAGAAAATAATGTAAAGATAAGGTATAATTCTGAGTTTGCTAATTTTAAGAATAATAAAATTATTTTGAAAAACGGGAAAAGTTATGATACTAATGTTTTAGTTGGGGCTGATGGATACAAAAGCCTGGTTGCTAAAAAAACAGGATTATGGCAGAATAGAGAGTTCTGGAAAGGAATTCAAATTAGAGCTGAAATAAAAAATTTAGATAAAAATGTTTATGATGTTTACTTTGATAGCTGCCCTGATTTTTTTGGATGGGTAGTTCCTGAGAATGAGAAAATAGCGAGAATAGGTTTGGGAAGCTTTGACAATGCTGGATATTATTTTAATAATTTTATAAAAAGATTTGAGATTAAAAAAATAATAAGCTCTGAATCTGGTTTAATTCCTATATGGAAGAAAATTAAATTAAAGAAAGATAATGTTTACTTAGTTGGAGATGCTGGTTTGCAATTAAAAAACATATCGGGCGGCGGGATTATTCCTGGAATGAAAGCAGCTAAGATATTAGCTAATTGCTTAAATAATGGAAAAAATTATGAGAAAGAAATTAGAGGATTAAACAGAGAATTAATGTTTTCTGATTTTATTAGGAAAAAATTGAATAAATTAAATATAGAAAGATATGAAGAGTTATTGAGATTGATGAAGAAAGTTGATTTGGGAAAATACAACAGGGATAAACCATTGAACAATCTTGGAATGTTTATGAAACCTGGTTTGATTAAATTTGGAATAAAAAATTTCTTATTTTAATTATACATTACAAAAGCTAAAAATAGTAATATTTAAATAATATGTAATGGTAATTATTTTATGAGAATAATTCAAAGAAAAAACAAATATTATTACTTACAGCATTCTTTCAGGAAAAAAGACAAAGTGATAACTAAAGAAAAATATTTAGGCAAGAAAATACCTAAAAATATAGAGGACATTAAAAGCAAAATGTTGAAAGAAATAGATAATGTTTATAAAAAATTAGAGAAAATAAAAGAAAAATTTCAGGAAGAATGGAATAAATATCCTGAAAGCATAAAAGAGAAAGAAAAGGGAGAAATTGCTCTGGTATTTACTTATAACACAAATGCAATAGAAGGTTCTACAATAACATTAAGAGAAACAAGAGAAATTATTCAGGAAAATTTCTCAGTTCATAAGCCTTTAAGAGATATAAAAGAAACAGAATCACATTATAAAATATTTTTAGAGATGCTGAACAAAAAAGAAGAGATGAACAAAGAGTTAATACTGAAATGGCATTATGAAATTTTTAAGGAAAGCAAAGAAGATATAGCTGGAAAATTCAGGGATTATTTAGTAAGAGTAGGAGAATACAGAGCTCCTGACTGGCAGGATATTGAGAAATTAATTAAAGAATTTATTGAATTTTTAAAAAAATCAAAATTAAACCCTGTTGAACTTTCTGCAAGAGCACATTTTAAGTTTGAAAAAATACATCCTTTTGGAGATGGGAATGGAAGAATAGGAAGAATATTAATGAATTATATTTTGTGTCATAATAAATATCCTATGATAATAATTGAATATGGAAAAAGAAAATCTTATTACAGGGCTTTGGAAAAAGATGAGGACAAATTTGTAAAATACTTTTTTAAAAGATATTTAAGCATACATAAAAGGCTTGTTTTTTAACCAACATAAGATAGTGCTTCTTTAGGCAGTCCTGCTTTTGCATTTCTCAAGTAATTATTTTCAATTGATTTGTAAACTTCTAATGTATCTTTTGGAACAGATGCTCTGACTTTCTTTAATGCTTCTTCAAAATGAACCATAGAAACTTCAGTTGCTTTTATATCTACTCTTAATGCTAAAATAGCTGCTTCTCTAACAAAAGATTCTATATCTGCACCAACATAACCATCCATTTTTAGTGCTAGTTTTTCCAGAGAAACATCTTTAGCTAGAGGCATATTTTTAGTATGAATCTTTAATATTTCTAAGATACTTTCTTTTTCTGGAGGGGGTATTAAAATAAATCTGTCAAATCTTCCTGGTCTTAATAATGCTGGGTCTAATATATCCGGCCTGTTTGTTGCTGCTATAACAACGACATCATTTAATTCTTCTAAACCATCCATCTCAGCCAATAGTGTATTAACAATTCTTTCTG